>JAAUYJ010028024.1_pt1 | contig 10032 bp, 5 predicted proteins | sample 7278031 | NCBI WGS metagenome assembly JAAUYJ01 (sample SAMN14350222, study PRJNA611818) | marine sediment metagenome | isolation source: surface marine sediment (1.8m) | place: French Polynesia: Moorea | collected 2018-08 | reverse complement strand
CTTTCAAGGTCATTTTGAAGGTCAAAAAGGCCAAAAACGCAAAATCGCTTAAATTTTGGTGCTTTTTTGGGCGATCTTTGACGATCTTTGAAAGTCCTTTCAAACTCAGTCAATCCATGAAAATCTTCTGTAAATCCCCGCCGCAGGTCGTCGAACATAGTCTGTTCTTGTTTTTCTTTTGCTCATCTTGATCCTTCAATAGCACCAGAGTTTACAGGAATATTATTCACATTCAAACCCAAACTTTTGAGCTTTTTAGCCATTGTGACTTGCTCAGATTTTTTCGCCATTATGACTGGCCCAGAAATTGTCATTATGACCGGTGTTGAACAGTGTAGAATCAGTCGACTTTGTGACATCGCCCCCTCGGCTCAACTTATTGGCTCGAGCTTGACAGCCCCGGGCTCGGGCTCGGCTTGAGTTCAAAAATATTAGGCTCGTTCCACCCCTACCTTAATTTTCCCCTTCTCTTTTTTCCTGACCAGAGATGCCAAAAAAGCTCAACAGGAATTACAGGACTTCCTTTTACTGAATGGTTTTTATAGCAAAACGACCTATGACGGAACCAGGGTTACAAATGGTACTCTTTCTTATATATCGTACAGTAATCTGTTTTTGTTTGAATATTTCTTATAACAATTGCTGGCGCTTTAAAACAAGTATGATTGCTATGAGCGAATTGTGTCTTCTGGCTCTTATTTTATATATGATCTGGCAAATCTTTTCTTCTGTAGAAAAGAGAGAAGAAAGGAGAGACAGAGAAAAAGTGGAGGAAGTGCAAGTGACGGCGACGCGGGGCGCAGCTCAGCGGCGGACAGCGGACACTGAGGCACAGTCTCACACAGAGTCTCACAGACTACTTCCAGTTGTTCCTGCTGCTGTGCTTTGGCTGCGGAGAAGAGGCCTTCAAGGCTAAAGGCTGCTGGAGTGGAGTTCCTCGTTGAGGAGGCCCTCGCCCTCAATCAGGACATCATTGTTCGTCGTCGTCCTGGTCTTCCCCCGCACGCACGAGTGCCCTTTCGGGAGGGTCTCTCCGCCCGTCCGCGCCCTCCCCGTGACAGCCTCGCCGCCATCCTGGACCTGACGCACCACCACGGGGGAGGCGGAGGCGGGGCCGGGGGGCCGGGGGGACACCACCATCACCAGCACGGAGGGGCCGGAGGGGGCCTGCACGGCATGGAGGGGCCGGGAGGGGCCCTCCCCACCAACGGGGGCAACGGCGGGCCGCCCCCGCAGCCGGGAGGAGGGGCGGGGAACCAGCAGCTGGGGATGCAGATGCACCAGATGCACCTGGGCGTGGGCGCAAACCTGGGCGTCCCAGGCGCGGGGGCCGTGGTGGGGGGAGCGGCGGGAGGAGCCGGGGCCCTGGCCGCCGCGGCCGCCGACGGAGCCTCCCCCTCGGCCGCCGCGGCGGCAGAGCTGGTCCACGACCTCATCCTGGACGGAGGCCTAGGCTCTGGCAGCCCGGGCATCCACGGCATGATCATCAGTAGCGGCGGGGCCGCGGGCTCTTCCGGCTCATCCGGCGGTCGCCCGGCCAGTCCGGCTCGGCTGGCCTACACCAGCGAGAAGCATCCTCGCGCCACCTTCCATGAGCTCAACCTCATCCGGAAGCACCACGAACTCTGCGACGTCGCCATCAACGTGGCCGGGAGAAAGATCTACGCTCACAAGTACTGTTATTTTGATCAGGACATTGTTTTAGTCTCGTATCATGAATTTCTTTATATATTCTCTAGGGTTATATTGGCTGCCTGCTCCCCTTACTTCCGCGCCATGTTCACTGGCGAGCTTGCCGAGTCCCGCCAGACCGAGGTGACCATCCGCGACGTGGACGAGACGGCCATGGAGATCCTGGTCGACTTCTGCTACACCGCCTACATCGTGGTGGAGGAGTCCAACGTCCAGACGCTCCTGCCAGCCGCCTGCCTGCTGCAGCTGCAGGAGATTCAGGACGTCTGTTGCGAGTTCCTCAAGCGGCAGTTGGACCCCTCCAACTGCCTGGGAATCCGGTCCTTCGCCGACACCCACGCCTGCAGGGACCTCCTCAGGATAGCCGACAAGTTCACGCAGCATCATTTCCAAGAGGTGAGACGACGGCAGCGAACCATGATATCCAATTCGGCAGAAACAATGGAATGAATAAATAATTCTTTTCCCGTTAAGGTCATGGAGCATGAGGAGTTCTTGCTTCTCCCACTCAGCCAACTCATCGAAATATGTTCGAGTGACGAATTGAATGTCCGGTCAGAAGAACAAGTATATCAAGCAATCATGGCTTGGGTGAAGCACAACATCGTGGAGAGGAGGCAACACCTACCAGTGGTAAGATAGTAGTCTAGAAGTGATTACACGAGACTTCGCCACTAAAGCAAAACTGCTCCAGGTTCTGCAACACGTACGCCTCCCCCTGCTCTCACCTAAGTTCTTGGTGGGCACTGTTGGCGCCGACATCCTGATCAAGGCAGACGACACCTGCCGCGACCTGGTGGACGAGGCAAAGAACTACCTGCTGCTCCCCCAAGAGAGGCCTCACATGCAGGGCCCCCGCACCCGACCGCGCAAGCCCATCCGCAAGGGGGAGGTGTTGTTCGCCGTGGGCGGGTGGTGCAGTGGGGACGCCATCGCCTCCGTGGAGAGGTACGACCCGCAGTCCGGGGATTGGAAGATGGTCTCCCCCATGTCAAAGAGGAGGTGCGGGGTGGGGGTCGCCGTTCTAAACGACCTGCTTTACGGTAAGATGATTAATGATTATTTTTTTATTTGTACCGTTGCTCACCGACCGTTCTTTTTCTATTTCTTTCCAGCCGTTGGAGGCCACGACGGACAGTCCTACTTGAACTCCATCGAGCGCTACGATCCCCAGACGAACCAGTGGTCCTCTGACGTGGCCCCTACCTCCTCCTGCCGCACCTCCGTGGGCGTGGCCGTCCTCTTCGGCTATCTGTACGCGGTGGGTGGCCAGGACGGCGTCTCCTGCCTCAACCACGTGGAGCGGTACGACCCCAAGGAGAACAAATGGACCAAGGTGCTGTCCATGATGACCCGCCGCCTGGGCGTGGCGGTAGCCGTGCTCAACGGGTACCTCTACGCCATCGGCGGGTCGGACGGACAGTGCCCGCTCAACACGGTCGAGCGATATGACCCACGCAAGAACCAGTGGACGGCCATGGCGCCTATGTCCACGCGGCGCAAGCATCTCGGATGCGCCGTCTTCAATAACATGATCTACGCGGTGGGCGGCAGGGATGACGCCACCGAGCTCTCCTCCGCCGAGAGGTACAACCCAGCCACCAACACCTGGAGCCCAATCGTAGCCATGATGTCCAGAAGGAGCGGGGTAAGGAGATGACAGAACCAATAAAAAACATTTCGTATTTCAACATGTTCTCTCTGGCTAGGTCGGTTTGGCGGTGGTGAACGGCCAGCTCTTTGCTGTGGGCGGCTTCGACGGCACGACTTACTTGAAGACCATCGAGGTGTTCGACCACGAGGCCAACAACTGGAAGCTGTGCGGATCCATGAACTTCCGTCGCCTCGGAGGAGGGGTCGGGGTGGTCAGGATGCCGCACAACGGAGACTCGCACTTCTTATAAAAGCGCGAGTCCTACCGTGGTCACCACTTTTGGCGCGTGTGATTCGTGACCTGCCTGTCAAAGATTATCCTTTTAGAGAAGAGTAATTAACATTGGAGGATACTTTTGTGTTTGTTTGCCCACCAAGCTCGTTCTTTTTTTGTTCTCTGTTGCCATCCTTTTCACAAAATGCTGAAAATTCTTGGTAAATCACGCAGTGGCATTTTTGTGCGTCCCCTCCCTTTCCTCCACTATCGTCCCCTCCCTCCCCTGGAGTTTATCAAGAAGTTATGAAAAACTTAACGATCTGCTTTGTCGAGCACCCGTTCCCCCATTCCCCTCCTTTACCACCACGTCAGAGAATATGAAATCTACAGAATCTAACGTATGATGAAATACCCACAAGAATATAGCCTTACCAAAGCTGAAAGAAGTTATCGAGGATGTGTCAAAACCGATAATTTATTTCGCTCACGCTGAAAAAAGATTGTTCACAAAAACCAGACACAAACTTTTTTGAGGATTCCGAACGAGACAATATTTATTTTCATGTCTCCAGAAGTCTCGGGTCAATGAGCTCCTCCCAGGCGTACGTCTTGATAAACTTCTCAGCTGCGGCGCTTTCGTCCCCCTCCTGGGCGATCTCAAACTTTCCGTTCTGCTGCCTCTTCTGCCCGCTGGTGACCCACAGGGTGAGGGAGGAGAGGCCATCCACCTCGATGACCTCTCCCTCCTGGTATCCGGACAGGCCAGGAGTGTAGTCCTCCAGGATCTCCAGGGCCCTGAAGGCGATCTTCTGCCTGCAGCTGGGCATCGACATCAGCGAGGGCAACTTGTCGTACTGGCGGACCGCAGTGGAGGTGGCGGATAAGTTTCCTGGCTTGCTGTTTTCCCCCCCGTTGCCGGAGGCCGAGGCGGTCCTCTCTTTCCCCCTGTTGTACCGCCCAACCACTGGCGAGGAGGAGGAGGCGAGCTGTAGGAGCTTATCGAAGCCGTTGTTGCTTTGACTCACGTCCGTTGCCCCAGTCGCGCGAGGAGCGGGGTTCTTCTCTCTCAGAACTGCCGAGATTTCCTTTGGCTTTGGATTCTCCGGCCTAGCCTTCTGGGCCTGGTTCCTAATCGAAGTATTACTCTTGGCAAGTTCTTGGGTGGACAGCAAGACGTCTTCGCAAGAAAGGGCTGAGCTGCTGGCCTCAAGTCTTGGTGTTGCTGAAGGTGTCTTCGGAGTCGTGGATGGCCCAGGTGAAGAAGTTGCCGATATATTTTTTGTAGGGTTCGGAAGAGGAGCAGATTTTTCCGCTGGAATGCTTTTGAGTTCTTGACGTTTATTCTGCAGTTTATCCCCTTCCTTGAGGACATTCTTGTTCTTGTTCTTCCTCTTCCTTTTCCTCTTGCGCTTCTTAGGAGAGCTCTTCTCTTTATCGGCAACCGTCTTGTTGGGATCATGTGCACCTGCTGGGTCATCACTACTGTCATTGCTAGATGAGGAAGGTGCCTTTGCTTTGGTGGGGGCCTGCACTACTTTTACTTCAAGCTTTTTCTGCTCCTCGACTCTTTTCTGAGCATCCTGTTTGACAACTTTGACATTCTGTGCATTTGAAGTGACTTCGGCGCAGTCATCACTGCTGGACGAAGACGATTCCTTGGACCCAGCCGAAGGTTGCATGGATTTCGCCGAAGGCTTCTTGGCTGGCTCCTCCTCCTCGCTACTGGAGGAATCGGACGATGAGGAGCTAGGCGGCGGTGGCCTCTTCTTCAAGGGGTTGCCGCGTGGCGCACTTGGGTCTAGAGAATGTGGGTTGGCCACCCGGGTGATCTTCACCCGTTCGTCTTGCATTTCCTCTATCTCAGGCGGCTGCTTCTTGTCTTCTTCTGAAGTGCTGGACGACGACGAAGTATCTTTTTTCTTTTCTTTTGGTACCGGCAATGTCGGCTTCCTCTCGGAGGATGCCATCGACTTCCTCTTTTTCTTAGCCGGGGCTACTGCAGCAACACTTTCCTTCAAGCTCTTCTTCCTCTTCCTCGCCTCCCTCAGCTTTGCCTTGACGATGTCTCCGTCCCTGAGAATGTCAATGCTCTCCCACGAGGCCAGGACGAAGGGCTCCTCTAGAAAGAGCGTGACGTCCCTGCCCTCGCAGGGGCCGTACTCCTCCCTCAGCTGGCGGGCCAGGTCGCTGACGGTGGAGAAGCGCTCCCGGGAGAGGTGCATCCACCGGAACCTGGACTCGTCCTCCACAAAGTCCGACAAGTCCAGTCGAATGCGGATGGAGGGCGGGGCTGATTCCGCTGATGCTGCCATGGTGACCCTACTGCTCTTCCGAGAGTGCTAAACGAACGGAAGAAGATAGATTATCTTACGGACCTTGGCGTTGAAACCACGTGTATTTTATTTTTTCTTTTCTTTACACTCAAAGCACATACATGTAAAAATAGTGAGAAAACACATATTCGAAATAAACATGTTTTTATTCTCCTGGCGGTCCGTCTCCATCTTTGTCCACCGTTCTCTGGGGTCCCTCAGCGTCACCGGCCCCAACTTCCACGGCAGCCGCAGGCTCTGCTCCTTTGCCCTGTCTCATGGCTACCGCAAGTTCATCCTCTTTGTACAGAACCTCCATGACGCTGGCGGGGACGTGTGCGCGCTGCGACTCGTTGAAGTTTTGCACATGAAGCAGCAGGGGCTCCCTCTGCTTGGGCACCGCATCCAGGAACAGCTTGAGCTGTGGCGGGGGCAGCTGCAGGACGACTGCGTAGCTCTGCGGCACCGTTCTCTCGCAGCACCGGATGAAGCCGTCCCAGACCCTCGGCTCCTTCCACACCTGCTTGACAATGAGCCGCTGCAGGATGTTCATGACGAAGCCGATCATCCGCGGGTAGAGCGACACGGCCTGGATCACGGATCGCATGAAGAGCAGTGGGATGGTGGTCTGCTCCATCAGCTGCTGTAGCACGATGGACAAGACCTCTTGGGTGAACACCTTCCTGTCCTGGAAACACATGGTGGTGGCCTTGATAACCGTCTTCATGTCACACTTGGCAGGGTCTATGTTGTGCAGGGCGATGAGGAGATCGGACGGCGACATGGGGCCGTCGTCCCCTCCTCCCAGCAGCCGGCTGAAAACCTCCTTGACGACGACGGGGGACAACGCGATGAGCTTTGGCAGTGCCGCCGTCACCTCCTGCTTGCTCAGTCCGTTCAGAACGGGAATGAGGAACCGTACGTCTGACACGCGCGTCTCGTAGAGGTCTCGGACCTGGTCCACTAGCCTCTGCGGCGGCTTGTCCTTCTCCGTCAGTATGTGGATGACCCTGGTAACCAGCGTCTCTGAGCCCTTGGGGCACCCCTCGATCACCTCCAGGAGGACTGGGTCGTTGATGTCGATGCTGCGGACGGAGGCATCGAGCACTCTCAGGATGGTGCGCTTGATCTCCGGTGTGGTGGCCACGTACACCTCGGCCAGATGGTGGAAAAGCTTCAGGTTCTGAGGCAGGAGACTCAGGTAGAGGTACAGGCACACCTTGGTTATGTCCTCCGTCCAGGAGGAGGCGACCGTCGAGCGCCCCCTATCCTCCCCGAAGAGCATGGGAGGTGGAGAGGCTGACAGCAAGAACTTAAGGTACATGACGGAGTAGTCTTCGATGATGTCCTTAAAGTCCCCATCGGAGTGGAGCTGGAGGACGGTGTCGATGGCGGTCTCCCGCACCTCCCTCACCTCGTGCGCGCAAAACTCCAAGAGGAAGTTGAGGAAGTTAAGCTTCTTCGTGGGGCGGCGGATGACCAGGTCCTTCATGAGGTTGACGACGACGATGGCGGTGCCTCGTAGCTGGATGAACCTCTTGAGCAGCTGGATAGCGTCCTCGGTGATGATGGGAGCCTCCAGGTAGAGCCGCCGAAGCCAGGCCTCCCTCTCGGCGCCCTCCGACCTCTCGATGGCGCCTTGGATGAGACTACACAGGATTGAGTTGTATTCTTTGTCGTCATTCCGCTTGCTGAGGAGAGTGGCTGTCCGGTTGAAGCCCTGGTAAAAGCAGTATTCTTCAAAGAGCCAGGAGAAGGCCAGGTCAGCCCGGCCGGAGATGTCCTCGAAGATGTAGCCCAGGAGGATGGACTTCATGTCGGAGGGGAACTGGGCCGCCAGCGATGTTATTATCTTCTTCCATACGTCTGTGGCCCCTCCCTTGCTAGCCGTCCTGCCCGCAGTCAGTATCCTCCTGATAGCCCCGGCCATCATATCTCTCCTCTCCATCTCCGTCATGGGGTGAGTTATCTCGGAGAGCTTCACCGCGCGCGCCTTGGCCTTCTTGCTGAACAAGCCAGCAGGCTGCAGGGTCACCTTCTGCTTGGGAGGTTTGTAAGCATCCGCCTGTCCGTCGGCTGAGCTCCTGGCGACTGAGCCTCCCACCACCGTGGAAATCTTGGCCGCAGTCTCTGACATTTCCTGCTCCCTGGCGGCGGCCTCGGCAGCAGCGGCGGCCGCAGACGCGTTCCTCCTCCTCACCTCGTCCAGCCCGGGCCCGAGTTTGGCAGCCGTGAGCTGAGTTGCCAGGAGCCTCGAGACGTGCTTCACCTGTCCCTCCGTCCCGGCCGCCGCGATGGGAGTGTAGGTGTTGGAAAACAGGGGAGGGATATCGCGGGGCAGCTTCGACATGGACCGAATAACCAGCTCCGTGGCAAGGCCCGGGCTCATGCGCTCAAGGATGAACTTCTCCGTGATGTCGACTGCAGTCTCGAGCGACGCACTGCTAGACTTCTCCGGCTCGCCCTTCCTTCCCGTCTCCTCTTCGTCCTCCTCTTCTTCTTCCTCGTCCTCCTCGTCCTCGTCATCCGCAGTGTCAATCTTTTGGCGTTTCGCCGCTGTAGCTTCGCCAGCCGCAGCCTCCGCAGCCTTCTTTTTCTTTTCAAGGGCCCTCTGCGCCCTCTTCATTTTCTCGGTGAATTTTGGCAGGGCCCTGTTGACCTCTTCGTCCTTAGCTCCCAAGTCAGTAAGTAGGGTGGCGATATTTGTGATGAATTGTTCGGAAGCCACTGGGTGCTTCAGGAGCTTCAGGAGCTGCCTCTTGAGGTGGTTCCTCACCGAGCTGACCTGCGACTTGGTCAGCGCCTGCGGTATATTGGCCTGCAGCATCTCGAAGGCAGTGATGACCTTGTACATGAACTGCTGGCTTCTGTTGCTGGCGATATCGGTGAGTGCGCCCATGCACGTCGTGAGATTGGCACTGCTGATGTGATCCGACTCAAGGTACTTAACCATGTCCTCGAAGACCCGCCCAGCCTCCTCCTCCAGCTTCCGACGCCGAAGGAACTTGAACGAGATGGGGACGTCGTCCAGGCTGAAGTCGTCGATGGAGGAGGAGCCAGAGGCGGAAAGCTGCTGCTGCTTATCGCCTCCTGAGGACAAGGCCATGGGGGACTTGTGGGTCTGCGCAATCACCAGCCTCTGCATGAACTTGACGGTGAAGGTCTGGATGCCGGCGTTGTCGGCGTCCAGAAGGTGGACTATGATCTCCTTGATGCTGTGCACCATGTTCCAGGCGGCCTCCATGTCGTCTGTGATGGTCCTGGCACGACACAGCCAGGATAGCGCCTCCGGGTACAGGTGCGTCATGGCCAGGATGACCTCCTTCTGCACGTCGACTGTGACGTCGCCCAGCATCATCTGCAGGTTGGCGATCACCTTGGGGATGGTCTCCGGGTCGTGCTTGCACGCTTCGCGGATGAAGCCCACCACGAACTTGCGCACCTCCTTGGAGCGGTCCTTCTGGAAGCCCATGACCTCGTCCAGGAAGTTGTCCAGCAGGGCGGGCTCCTTGCGCACCAGGATCTCCTGCACGATCCTCAGGCTTTCCAGCTTCTCCTGCACCGAGACGGAGACCGCGGCGCTGTTGAGCCTGTCCACCACGCGCTCGCTGCTGTCCACCATGCCGCCCTCCACGCCCTCAGATGAAGACGCCATCCTCAAGGGAAAGGGAGGCTGCGCGACAAGGGAGCAGGAATAACGGGATAATGGGATAATGACTAATGAGTTAAGCAAAATAAGCAATATACTTACCAAGTTCTCCTGCTAACAAATGTTGTTGTTTCTGGTTGTTTAGGCACTCGGCAGCAGCTGATTGGATGCCCCAAACAAGGCTAAAGTAAGAACCCATGAATTTATCGATGCCAGGCTCTCTAAAAAGACATGAAGATAAACTGGAAATGTTCTACCTTTCGTTGTTTCATAACGAAAGTTACATTTCCTCATTAATTTACTCGTTCAAACATTTCCATGTGTGGAATTCGTGGAGCACACACTTTCATGAAGCCAAGAAAGAAGGCAGCAAGCAGGGCACGGGCAGGCAGGCAGGAGGGGAGGGGAGAAGAGCCAGCAAAAAGTAGGGATGGATTCGGGCCAGGATTTTGCGGGTCGGGCTGAGTGCGGGCTAGGACAGTGCGGGCTCGGGTTTTTGCGGGCTGAAG
>JAAUYJ010105807.1_pt1 | contig 10034 bp, 9 predicted proteins | sample 7278031 | NCBI WGS metagenome assembly JAAUYJ01 (sample SAMN14350222, study PRJNA611818) | marine sediment metagenome | isolation source: surface marine sediment (1.8m) | place: French Polynesia: Moorea | collected 2018-08 | reverse complement strand
TTGAAAGAACAATTAATGTCAGTATTTTTAAAATTGATGTTTGGGTTAGTACCACCCCAAGGTATGAATACAGAAACAGGAGAAATTTCTTTTACAATGAAGCGATCGCCCAAAGGTCGTTTAGAAGTGCTTTATCTAGATGAGGAACTTCGCATTACAAAAGGAGAAAAGGGAACTGTGTTAGTCTGTGAACGTTTGGCATAATTTTTTCTTAATTCATCATTATTAAACTGACTCAAGTCCGTTTAATTCCGAAATAACTTTTGCCTTGAACGGTTTAGCAAACACACCCCTACCGTAAAATTTTTTTCAAAATGGTATTATACCATTTTAATACAGTTATGACATAAGCCTGAATTCTTGAGCAACCCTTTGAAAGGGGGGTTTGGGGGAATAAAACTCTTCCATATCTTTAACAAATTGCTTAGGACTTACACGGGAGGAACCTGGTTTCTCGTAGACGTCTATTGCTCAAAACAACGATTTATCCTAGAAACCGGGTTTCTGGGTTCGCATGGCTTTAGTCCTGTTGCTATTACTAGCTCGTCTAGACTAAACTGGTGTCTAAAAAAACTTAACCCCCCAACCCCACAACTATCCCCCCTAACCCCCCTTTGAAAGGGGGGAGGAGGAAAGGGGGAGAATATTTCCTAGGAGTTGGGGGGAGAGGTCTTAATTATCCTCGCTCCTTCCCACATTTTCAAGCTAAACCCTCTATTACGTTCTTTTTGTATGATAGGATGAAAAACTGATTTTATGTATTGTTTAAACTAAGGTATCTATGCTGTATCACTTAGACTTTCGAGTAGAATATCCTGCTAGTATGAGCCAAGAAGAATTATTTGCTATTTGGAGCGAAGAAGCAGATACTGCAATGGAAGCAAAAAAAGCAGGAATTATAATAAACCTCTGGAAGTGTGTCGGAACTCGTAGAGTCATAGCTATTGTTGATGTGGAATCTCCAGATCTACTTGACCAAATAATTATAGACTTACCTATTGTGAAACAAATGGGACAATATGTGAATATTGAGGTTACATCATTACGACCTTATGAAGATTTTGCAACAGATTTGAAGGCGAGAAAAAACTAAGAGCTATCTAGAGCGACAAATTCCAAGATTATACCTAGATTTGCCACTACAGAAATCATAAATTAATTATTGCGGTTTTCACTTCATGACTACAAAACTTCTTTCTTCTTTCTTCTTCCTTCTTCCTTTAAACCCAAATCTCTGTACTCTATAAAACATGAAAACTGCTATAATTGCACCTGAGTAATTAATAGTGAACATTAATTCAATATCAATATATTGGGAAGAGGGAAAAAAATAATAATTCTTCTTCCCTTTTCCTTATGCTTTATCAGGACTTACGCAAAGAAACCAGGTTTTTAGGATGAATCGTTGTTTTTAACAATAAATATTGACTTGACGAAAAAAACCGGTTTCTGGGTTCCCATGGCTTTAGTCCTGTTTATATTATGTCCGCTGGTATCGTTTGTGTAAACTAAAGGGTGAATATTTACAGGAAATTTAAGTTTTTTTTGGGGTTAATACCCTTAAATAAAGCCTTCATCTCAATTATGAAATTTGACAACACCGATGCTACCGGACATGATATTACCAATCATAATTTTTTCATTTGCCAATCTAATCTTAGGTTTTTGTCGCGGATAAAGATTTTCTACTGCTGTTGTATTCTGTTCAATAACAGTAGCTGCTGCCTGCAAAAATGTATTTTGAAACAAAAACTTCGCCTTTTTTATTTTGCCAAATAACGTAATCTTTTCCATTTAATGTAATTTTTTGGGGTTGATTACTTCCTAACATAGACTTCTGAGCAATCAACCAAGTGCGCCTGGTAAAATTGGTTCCATTTCTTCCTGAAAAATCAGATTTACTAACAAAAAAATTTGCAATTTATGAGATTTATCTATCTATAGGGTTTTGCTATTTATAAACTGTAATTTAAAGATTATTCAAATAATAATTCCTTGGCTCCAGCATAACCAGATTCTACTATTTGACCAGCCATTTCTTCCTGAAAAATCAGATTTACTAACAAAAAAATTTGCAATTTATGAGATTTATCTATCTATAGGGTTTTGCTATTTATGAACTGTAATTTAAAGATTATTCAAATAATAATTCCTTGGCTCCAGCATAACCAGATTCTACTATTTGACCAGCCATTTCTTTATAAGCACCCGGTTCATTTGGTATCGTAGTTGCCAAACCATCTACATAACCATTAAACATACAAAAAGCTGCTGCAATTAATACCGTATCGTGAATTTCTCTATCTGTTGCACCTAGATTTTTGGCTTGTTGAATATCATCCTCAGAAACTTGTTTACCATCAATTTGCACTTTTGCTGCTATTTTTAGTAGCGTCTTGAGTTTGTCTGTAATATCTGCACTCTCAAGATTTTGGTAAACTGTCTCAACTACATTACTATTATTTTTGAGTAGTTGTTTGGCGATCGCTCCATGAACACCTCTACAAAAGTTACATTCATTCCGGTGGGATACATAAGCTGCTATTAGTTCCCGCTCTTCTATGGATAGAGGTGACTCACCTCTCAATAAGGTTTCGCTCAATTCCAACAACAGTTTACCTGTATCGGGTCGATATTTCATCAAACCCATGATACCAGGAAAGTTTGATGGTATATCTATATGTGCCATTTGTTACTTCTCTTGTTTTTTACTAACTAAATATTTAGTTAACAATTACTATAAAGCGATTAAATTTCCTTTGTCAAGAGTTAAAAAGCGGTCAGCGGTCAGCGGTCAGCGGTCAGCGGTCAGCGGTCAGCAATCAGCAGTAAAGGTAAGACCGGGGATTTAAACCCCTCTGGACACCAACAGGTTTATAGAAACTGGGGATTTGAACCCAAGTAGGGGCGATTCGCGAATCGCCCCTACAAGCTGATAGCTATTTGCGAAGTATTCCGGAACGGAAATGCTAAAAGCTAATAGCTAGTTAACGAAGCAAATGTTAACGAACTCAGAAGTAAATCTACCCCTCACCCCTCCGGTAGAGGGGAAGTAGGGGCGAATGGGAGTTCGCCCCTACAGATAGGGGAGTCGTCGGATTGGCGACGTATGTTTTTGTAACGGGGATTAGAGCAAGGCTCCAAAAACATAACGCCTGACAAGGTGGGGTTGAGCGACCCAATTATTTTGATAATATTAATTAGCTACAGGTCAAGGCCAAGTTATGGCCATAGCCAAAAGTGAAAAGCTTGGCCTTTTCAGTTCAAGCCAATAAATTTGTTGGGAGTCTATATACTCGTGAATCATCCAGCCAAAGAAGAATCATTGCCTAACAAGAAACGAAAAATACGCGATCGAGAAGCAACAAAAACAGAAATTTTAGATGCTGCGGAAGAAGAGTTTGCTAAGTCTGGTTTAGCTGGGGCCAGAATAGATGCGATCGCGGATCGTACAGGAGTAACAAAGGCCATGATTTATTATTACTTCAATAGTAAAGAGGGTTTGTATCAGGAGGTTTTTCAACGACTGGGGAGAGAACTTAATCAAATGATTCATCCGTCGCAACTACAGAAATTACCAGCAGAAGTAGGATTAAAAATGTTAGTACGTTCAGCGATCGCCTACGAAGCATCTCATCCCCATAGAGGAAGGTTGTGGTTCCATGAAGCGATTCAAAATCAGGGTAAATATGGTAAATTAAGTAGTTGGCAAGAAAGTTTTGTCTGTTTAGTAAATATTCTCGAACGGGGAATAGCAGAGGGAAGTTTCCGACAGCTAGATCCCTTTTTAACAGCTATTAACATTTTGGGGATTTGTGTATTCTATTTTGATGCTCAGGAAAATCTTAATTATCTCAAGCCAGAACGACAACTTTTGAGTCAAGAAATGATTGAAAAACAAACTCAAGAAGCCATAAATCTAGTTTTAGGAGGAGTGCTGCTGCATCAATAAAAATGGATACATCTCATATTTGCTAAAATACTTTTTTCCTATTCTCTCCAGACCTGTTCCCAGTTAAGTGTTCCCTAAAAGCTATAAATTTTTGGTTTTCTTCAAAAATTGAGATGCACCCATAAACATCTTGTAAAGTTTAATATCTAGTCAAAATTAAATTACTGCACTGATAACTGATAACTCAAATGACGATCCCCATCAATAAATTCTAATTTTTTTATGCCAAAAAAGAAAGTAGCTAAAATTGTATTAACCTCTGTTTTATTGGTAGTAATTTCCTTAAATATTGGTTACTTTACTCCTAGAAATTGGGGGAATAATTCTTGTGATTTGAACTCATTAAACAACAGTATACCAATATACATTTACAATACAGGTATCCATACAGATATTCTAGTTCCAGCCAAGACTAAAACTTGGGATTGGCAGGAACATTTAAACATAAAATTAATAACTAATCCATCAGTTTCAATAAATTATCTAGCTTTTGGCTTTGGTGATAGGGCTTATTTTCTAGAAACTTATACTGGGAGATTATTACCAATTGTAACAAGTTTGAAGGCCCTATTCCTGCCAACACCTTCTGCAATGAGGGTACTAGCTTATCAAAATATTCCTCAACAATATGAAATTAAGTGTGTTATAATTAGCCAATCTAATTACCTTATGCTGATGGAATTTATCAATAATTCTTTCCAGTTTGATGCCCAAGGTAATAGAATAAGTCTGACAATAGACCCTAATTATAGAGTTGGTTTTTATGGAGCCAAAGGTAGTTATTCAATTTTAAGAGCTTGTAATGATTGGACTGCAAAAGCTCTAAGGTTAGCAGGAGTGAAAACTCCTTTATGGTCAGGACTTTCTAGTTCGATTATGTATCATGTGAACAGTGGGTGCAACTGTCGGCAAAAACAGTAGTTTTGAATACAAAATATAAAGTCTATGAATATAATTCCCGCGATCGACATATTAGGTGGACGTTGTGTAAGGTTGTATCAAGGAGATTATGAGCAAACGCAAGTTTTCAATGATAACCCAGTTGATGTAGCAAAAAAGTGGGTAGACGAAGGAGCAACTAAGCTACATTTAGTAGACTTAGACGGTGCCAAAGCAGGCCAACCCGTTAATCAAAAGAGTATTGAAGCGATCATCAAAGCAGTAGATGTACCAGTACAACTAGGCGGTGGGTTACGCAACTATTCCGCAGTTGCGAGTGTGCTTGAGCTTGGAGTGCAGCAAGCTATTTTGGGTACTGTTGCTCTAGAGCGACCTCAGTTAGTGTCTAATCTCTGCCAAGAGTTTCCTGGTCAAATTATTGTGGGTATTGATGCCAGAGATGGTAAGGTTGCTACCAAAGGTTGGTTAGAAACTTCAGAAGTATTAGCAACTGATCTAGCGCGTCAAATGGCCAAATTAAAAGTTGCAGCGATCGTCTATACTGATATTCATCGGGATGGCACTCTTAAAGGACCTAATATAGAAGCATTAAGAGAGTTAGCTACTGTGGTCAATATTCCAGTGATTGCTTCTGGCGGTATTAGTTCAATTACGGATCTTTTAAGTTTACTAGCCTTAGAACCCATTGGCGTTGAAGCTGCAATTGTTGGTCGTGCTTTATATACTGGTAATATCAGTCTCACAGAAGCAAATCAAGCAGTGGGTCAAGGGCGTTGGCAAGATGTACCTTTAAACTTGGGCTATTCTGCATTTGCCTAATCCTAATGGGATCATTGGCGTTGCAGATTACAGCATTATTGGTAGTTGGTAATACCCTGTGTCAGGGTGACTCCCTCTGTGTTTGCCCCTGCTATTTTATTACTCAATTGTGCAACTCAGAATCATTGAGTCATAATGTTGTAGCTTGAGTAGCTCTGGCGCTTAACTCAAAAAAAACCTGAAAAACTTCGGGACGAAAGTTCCCGGAAGATTTATCCCCTGGTTGAATAACAACACGGGGATAATAAAGCGGAGTAAAATTATGCTTATACTTAAGGAGCAATAAGGAACAAGATTTATTGTTATTAGGGCTAGTAATATCATGTCCGGTTGAATAGTTATAAATAAATGAGGGAGGAGTCAGGAGTTGTAGGGGCGATTTCCTGGGGAATGCTACGCAAACGCGAATCGCCCCTACAGGAGTCAGGAGGAAACAGAGGGGAAAGAAAGTATAATAAAGAAGAAAGTTTTTTTGATCACTAATTATCCGGACATGATATAATTTTTTTCTATAGAACCCATTTGGGATCTATTTATTTATGTACTTTTAAAGATAGCGATATGGAAAGATGGGGGCATTTTTCTACCTTTTTCTCCTATTCTATATTCTCTCACTCCTGAGGACTGACTCCTGAGGACTGACTCGTGAGGACTAAGCCAAAAACCCACATCTTTACTAAAGATACCAAATGGCTTCTATAATAAGATTACTTAAATATCTAAAAAAATTAATAGACATTGTGAGTTCAGAAAACCTAGAATTATTTGAAACTGAATACAAAGCTGGCAAACACACCTTTGAGCGCGGTCAATACCGTAAGTCAGTGCAACACTTAGAAACTGCACTAAAAGAGATAGATATTAATTCGCGGTTGGGAGGAGAAGCACAAATATGGCTAGTGACAGCATATCAAGCTACAGGTCAAGTACCGGAAGCAATATCACTTTGTAGACAACTCACTCATCATTCTTATTTACAAACTCGCCAACAAGCAAAACGTATATTAACTATTCTGGAAGCACCTGTACTGAGAAGTAGACCAGAATGGGTGACAAAAATTCCTGACTTGGGTGCAATATCTGAGAGTGATGCTAAAGATCGTAGGGGTAGCGGTTTAGTTTCCCAAGTTAAGTCACCTCCACCAAAGCCAAAAACTCCTCAGTTAGAAGTTGTCGATCCTAGCAAGGTGAATACAAAAGATAATCAGTTTGTTTGGGTAGCTTTAGTCTTGATAATTCTGACTTTGAGTGGGTTTGTTTGGTTGAGTTGATTTTTTGAAGTTCTTGTGGGGAAGGGAAATTTTCAACAAATGATTGACTTATATAGACTTTCAGGAATTTCTTAACTGTCAACAACTTGAGTAGAAACTATACCGTTTTACAGAAGTAAGCGTAGTAAGCGTAGGTTGGGTTGAGGTACGAAACCCAACTTACTGAGTTTTTGCAAGGAGAAAAAAATGCTCGTCAAACTCAAACAATTACAGCAATGCATGAGGATGATGAGGTACATTTGTAGCACAGACTTTGGTGCCTGTAACAAGCAGGATGCTTGAACTGCCAAAAAGTTTGTACCTCACTAACTCCCAAATTCCTGTAAGTGTTCCTCCAGGACAGCGAGTGCTGTTAAAAGATGTAAGTTGGCAAGATTTTGAGGCAATTTTAGCCAACTTGGGAGAAAGTCGTAATTCTCGCGCATTGCTGATGAAAATAATACTTGGGAAATTATGGCGTCATTAACAGAAACAAATATTAGACATCTCCAGAAATTAGATTTTCACCTAAACAGGACTTACGCAGAAACCGGGTTTATGAAGGAAATCAATCTCGTGGTTTAAACAATAAAATCGGCAATAAACCCGGTTTCTTGGTTGGGAAAGCGTAAGTCCTGTTAGATAGAATCAAGGTTTCAGATTCTTTTTCGGAGATGTCTATTTGATTTTAGAGAGATTCACTTGAACGTTTTATATCAAATCCGGATAATTACTATACTCAAGTCATTGCGACTGGAACGGAGTGGAAGGAAGCAATCTCTGGGTTGAGGAGATTGCTTCCTATCGTCATTAGGTGTATCTCTCAAATTTATTCATGCCATGGAATATTTTCTATTTGTGTAAATAACTCCATTGAAAATTCCTGCTGTAACGTACCGAGGAATCAAAATAGTAGTCTGTCTAAATTAAATTAGATAAAATCCGGTAGCATCGGTGTTATTCAGTATTTCCAAAGATAAGAGTCAATATTGTAGGGGCGAATGAACATTCGCCCCTACCTATTCCATGACGATGAAAGAATTATATTACTCCGATTTATCGGGAACCGTAGCCAACGTATTTGATATTATTTGCCATTGGGAGGATCTTGCTCCCATCAGTGAGTAGGATGCGACAGTGCTTGAAGGTGTCGTTACCTGATGTGAGCAAGAATCTCACATTTTTGATTCACATTTCATCTTAGCACTCCGAAACTTTCTAAATACACTTTCCTATCTCGCTTCATCAAAACTTCATAATCCCTCTTTTCATAGATAGGCGCCTCAAACCCTTATCTCATAAGTAATACCACTGATTTTCATCGCCAAAAACACCATCGTTATTTTTAAAGATTCTGTAAAGTATAGCCAGAAGGGGTTGCAGAATTTTCGGGGGGGGGGGGTAGATTAGTATTATGACAAATACATCATCGCTAGATACAAAATATCATGTTAAAAATCTCACCTTTCATTATCTCAGGTACTTTAGCTGCTGCTGGAATGATTTTTGCTGGAACTGCTCAAGCAATAACAATCTCTGTATTTGATAATAGCAGCTTTGTAGACACTACTTCTGACAGATTTTTCAATGAGTCTGATACAATCCAGGCTACATTAACGAGTCTAGGTCACACAGTCACAACTTTTACAGGTATCACTGCGGCTGATTTTACAACTGCTGGTGCTGCGGATGTGATTTTGATTCCTGAATTAGAAAGGGGAAATTTAGCTAGTGTTCTTAGTACATCTGCTAAGACAGCAATTTCTGATTATGTTTCCTCTGGTGGTGGCTTTGTTACTATGGAGACGGGAGAGTTCAGAAGTAATAACTTGGTAAACGATATCTTTGGCTACTCTTTGACTGGCAGTTTCGTTGGGTTTTCACCTACATCAACAAAGAATAGCACAGCAGCTAGTGGTACAGCTTTTGCTGAGGATCCTGATTTTCTCCCATCGCCAAGTACCACATATGGGGTAAATACGAGCAGTCTATCTGAAACTGCCTTATCTATCTATGAAATTGGAACAAGGTCTACTGTATGGGTTGATAGCTTTGGTTCTGGCCGTGTTGCTGGTCTAGGATGGGATTGGTTTAATGCTGTTCCACTAGGATCGGTAGATGGTGGCTGGCCTACTGTGCTTGACAGTGCTGTGACAGAAGTGTCCGATACAGTTTCAACCCCTGAACCAGTTTCCTTGTTCGCTTTATTCGGAGTAGGTGCTTTAGGCGCGACTTCCCTGAAGCGCAGCCAGAAAAAAGAAGTATAGGTTCGCAGGTCTAATTTCTAGCAAACCTACTTCAACTTTTAAAACCTGACTGTACTATATCTTCAAAGACTTAGATTGTCAAGAGATACAGCCTAAAAATATTAGGTGTATCTCTCAACTTCTTCATCCAATATTCTGTCGAGTAGGAAAATTATGATTGCAAGTGTTTCATATCATGTCCGCTGGTATCGTTTGTGTAAACCAAAGGGTGAATATCTACAGGAAATTTAAGTTGTTTCGGGGTTAATACCCTTAAATTCCAAGAAGACTAAAGCTTTCATCCCAAATTTCAGAATTCTAAATTCTAAATTCTGAATTCTGAATTATTACTCTTTTACAATACCGATGCTACCGGACATGAGATAAATCCCTTTCACTGGCAATAACTATTGAGATCAAATCCGCTTGCAATAGAAGTGTTAGTGTTATAAGAAACCGGGTTTATGGGAGTTCAATGGTAGGGATCGTTGCACAGGCAAAAATGCGTTTCATGTCGCGTCAGCAAAACGTCCGTACAAGGGCATTTTTTATAAACCCGGTTTCTCTGCTTTATTTATACCGACACTGCCGGATTTAACTTCCCCTTCGGGGAAGTCCCGCGCTCTCCATCCCCCCTAACCCCCCTTTCAAAGGCAGGGCTGTTTCAAAGTATCGTGAGTTAACAATTTAAGGAGAACGAGAGATGTTTAGGATTAGATTATAGAGGAATTAGCCAAAATTTGCCTATTTTTCAGCTGATTAAGTGTCATTAAACTCTGTCTAAATATCTGGTTCAATTCCCTCAAATAACAACAATTCGTTAATTAACCTTGAAGAATAATTGATAAATTTGGGGAAAATCCAGGG
>JAAUYJ010063227.1_pt1 | contig 10034 bp, 8 predicted proteins | sample 7278031 | NCBI WGS metagenome assembly JAAUYJ01 (sample SAMN14350222, study PRJNA611818) | marine sediment metagenome | isolation source: surface marine sediment (1.8m) | place: French Polynesia: Moorea | collected 2018-08 | reverse complement strand
TAATTTAATTGTTTATAAAGAGTTTAATTCTTCTGAGTGTCAGCAGCTTGAGATTTTATCAAACCTAGGCTTTTCTCGTGCTTATAGTCTCCCTATGAATCATTTTAACCCTAATTTTGTTGACTTCAATGATTACTATCATAGCCTGAGAGCCAACTATCGTAAAGAAATTAGAAAATCAAGAAATAAATTTAAAAAGGCAGGATTTCATTTTATTGATGTGCAAGAATCTGAAAAAATTCTAGAGCTATACACATCAGAAGTTCATCAATTGTACAAAGCTATTGTCGATAAATCAAAAACTAAATTAGAAATTTTACCAATTACTTTCTTTCAGGAATTAGTGATCAACTTTCCTGAACAAGTTTGTTTGACCTTAGCTTATAATGACGGAGAAATAATTGGCTTTATGTTTTCTCTTTATGATGAAGCTATTTTCTACTGTTTATTTTGTGGATTAAATTTTAAGTTTAATGCCGAGTCCGATCTATATTTTAATTTAGCTTATAGAACTTTAGAAAAAGCTTTAACATTTGATTTATTAGATATTGAAGTTGGTCAAACAGCCGATGTTTTTAAAGCTAGATTAGGTTGTTATCAAAAACCCTTATATATATATGTAAAAGGAGTAGGCTTTGTTTTTTATTGGTTAGTCAGGCTGCTTTTCAAGTCTCTTTTTCCCATTCCATTACCAGTACCTTCATACAAAGTTTTTGTAAGCCCTTTGTCACCTGGTGAGGTCCAGAAAACAGATTTTTGTCCCTAAAATTTAGTCAAATATTCTGGATAATCCCTTCTGATTAAACGAGAAAAAACAGTTTTCAAATTAGTAAAAATCACCATAGGGGAGGTCCACTGGGAACTGGAGAAGACTGGAACTTGGGTTCGTTTTTGTTATTGTCTTTAACATCAGGTTTGGGAGCCGTTTTAGAAACAGGAGAACTTATGGTTTGGGGTTGAGATTTTAATTGATGACGAGACTTTAATTGCTGTATATTACTGGCAACATTATCAATTTCCAACTGAGTTTCTAACAATTTACTTTCAATTTGTGATTTTGCAATCACGTCATCATCAATAGCTGCTAAACTTTTTTTTATGTTCTCCCATTCATCTTTGGCTGCTATATAGTCTTCAATAGTCTTGGCCTTTTCAGTTTGTGTAACCGCTTTTTGAATGAGTTGGTCAATATTTTCAAATTGTTGTTTTTTCACCAATTGCTCATTAATTTTATCAATTTTATTGTCAATGGTATTGAGAGCTATTTCGGTTGATTCTTGTTGAGTTTGTAACCGAGAATGCAAGAATTTTTGAGAAGAAACTTTGCTTAACTTGTGTTGTATCTCCTGCCATTGTTCCCTAGCAATGTGATAATCTTCAAGGGTATTGGCACTTTGTAGAACTTGGGTTGCTGCTAAAGCAGACTGAGAGGCTTTTGTTAATTCTTTTTGGACTTTTTCTGCTTTAGAAAGGGTAGCATCTAGTTGAGCTAACTCTATTTGAAAGCGGTTGGCTGCCTGTTGAGAACGAGGATAAATAGACACATCTTTTGGTAAACCATTGAGTTGACTAATCACCTTTAATAAACCATAGCGGTATTCTCGAAGCTCCTCTAAGGTTCCTGCCTGTTTAATTTTTAAAATCGTTGCCTCTCCTTCATTAACAGCTTGCGTATAAAGGTTGCCAAAATCTTGCTCTCTAGCACAATTATTAAACAGTTGACATAAACCAGAAATATAAGAGGATTGAATAGTAAGAGTCACAGCCCCCAAAGTTAAAAAAGCGGCCGTAAAACCAACAGCAATGTAACCTAATTTAACCCTAGAAGATAATGATTTTTTTGTAGAGGTTTTAGGAGATGATAGTGAAGGTTGTGAATGAGATATTTGGGGGGACATCATGCCAGCCGACAAAAATTTTTCACAAATAAGAGAAGCTTGTTTTTCTACCTCAGTCTTGGGAGCTTGTAAACGGGGATGATATTGTAGTCGTTGACAACAAGTTTTTAACCAATGATGCCAAGAGCCTGCCATTTCAATCTTAATGGTTCCATCTAAATAACCACTGAGTAACCATTGATTATCAGGGCTAAATGCCAGACAAGTTACTTCTCCTTCTTGAGAAGGCTGAGGATAACTCAAAGCTTCTCCTGTAATCGTCCATAACCGTAAATTGCCATCTGCCCCCCCAGTGACAACTATTTGGCCATCCCGACTAAAACTAACCCCATTAATAGGTGCATCATGGCAACAGAAGTGAGTGGGTTGGCTGTGATTGTCAAGATCCCAATAATAGACATTTCCCTCCTCATTGCTAGTCAGCAAAGCAGTGCCTTGGTGAGTGATAGCCAGATGGGTTATTTTTCCTGGCTGTTGACCCAAGATTTTTCCTTTTTCTTGTCCTCGCCATTGCCAAATACATCCCACCGCATCGCTGGCCATCAAAGTTTGACCGTCTGGGGTAAATGCCACCGCAGTAATCTCTGCTCCTAGCGTCGCCTCATGGCATAAAGTACCTTGATTATCCCACCATTTTACTTTACCGTCCCGTCCCCCAGTGACAAAGCGATCGCCTGGGGGACTATAGACGATACAAGTAACATCTCCCTGATGTGCCTTTATTGCGTCACTGAGGGGTTTTCCTTGAGAACTCCAGAGACGAATACTTTCATCCCAACTCCCCGTAACCAAGCGATCGCCGTGGGGGCTATAGGCGATACAAGTTATATCTCCCTGATGTGCCTTGATGGTAGCACTGAGGGGTTTCCCCTGAAAACTCCAGAAACGAATAGAGCCATTACCTGCATTACTAACCCAACTTTGACCATCTGGATTGGTTTCTATGGTCCAAACGGAACAGGATTCACTTTCAGTGGCTTTGATCAAGGTTTGACCCCGAAGATCCCAAAATCTCACCGTTTGATCGCTACTGGCACTAATGAGGGTTTGACCATCTGGGGTAAACCCCAAGTCTCGAACTGCTCCTTGATGACCCAAAAAAGGTTCATAAATCATCTGTCCATGACGGTTCCAGAGGCGAATGGTGCGATCGCTGCTACCGGTGGCAATTGTTTCTCCATCGGGGCTAATGGCAACACAGAGAATATAATCTGGATGGGCTTCAAGGGAGGGAAAGCATTCTTTTCCTTCTAAGTCCCAAAATCTGAGGGTTTTATCCCAACTCCCACTGACGAAATATTGACCATCGGGACTAAATGCCACCGACTCAACCCTTTGTTGATGCAGAGTAATGGGATCAATGAGTTGTTTTCCTTCTCGGTTCCAAATCCTAATGGTTTGATCCCAACTACTGCTGACAATGTGCTGCCCATCCGGACTTATAGCAATGTTGGTAATTTCTGCCTCGTGGCCTCGAAATGGGGAACCCAGAGACTCCCCTTGAAAATTCCACAGTCTCAGGGTGCGATCGCTGCTACCACTGACAATATAGTTACCGTCAGCACTGCAAGCAATGGCGGTTATCCCAGCTTCGTGACCTTGAAATGGAGAGTTTAAGGCTTGTCCTTGAGGATTCCACAGTCTCAGGGTGCGATCGCTGCTACCACTGACCAAATATCGACCATCGGCACTAAAAGCAAGGGCGTTAACTTCTCCTTGATGTCCTTGCAACGGTGACATTAGTGATTGTCCTTGGGGACTACAGATATGAATGCTTTGATCCCAACTGCCACTGGCGATTAGAGTTCCATCGGGGCTCACCGCTATTGCGCCGACTTTGTCTTGATGACCTTGATAGCAATTTTTTTCCCTCGCCCCTTCCATAGCTCTGCGTAAACTAGCTTCTACACTGGGTAAGAGATGATGGGGAAGTTTTTCTAGGTTTTCTCCGATGGTTTGAACGGCTAGAATAAGACTATCTAAGGGGCGTACTGGCAACAGTTGAGGTACCCGAATTGCTTGTTCGCGTAACCTTGCTTTGGTCAAGGCTTCATTTAATTCTCTAATTTTTTCCTCTGAACTATTAACTTGAGAATGGTTCGACATAATTTGGATGCAACTTGTATATAGGAGCGAGAATCATGATTATTTGCCTGGGATTCTCTGTTAAAAATCTGATCTTATAAGTTTTTTTTCTGATTATAGTGGTTAAAGTTTGGATTTACCATGCTATTTTTCTGGTCTGATCCCATAATAATCTGTCAAAATTTCAGAAAATTGATATAACTTGTAGGAGTAACTTCACTGATTAAACGACCCTATCTTGTTATCTGAGTCTTCGTCCTTCCTCAATGCTCTATTACCTCTGTGGTATCCTATCAGCTTGGTTATCCTCTATCTAGGGGTTGTCATCGCCTTAGCTGAAGGTTTGAACCGTTTACGGGGAACCGACTCAGAGTTCACTCGTAAAATTGTTCATATCGGTTCGGGTAACGTGGTTTTAATCGCTTGGTGGTTACAACTGCCAGCATGGGTGTTAATTGGAGCCTCCTTTATTGCCAGTATTGTCGCTCTAGTTTCCTATTTTTTGCCCATTCTCCCCAGTATCAATAGTGTGGGAAGACAAAGCCTAGGAACTTTTTTCTATGCGGTTAGTATTGGGGTTTTAGCTCAGTGGTTTTGGGCCAGAGGGGAACCGCAATACTTAGTAATTGGCATTTTAGTCATGGCTTGGGGAGATGGTATGGCTGCTATTATTGGCCAAAAGTTTGGCCAACATTCCTATCAACTCCTAGGGGTTAAAAAAAGTTGGGAAGGTTCATTGACCATGATGGGGGTCAGTTTTTTAGTGACCAGTGTTATCCTTTTATGGGTAGATGAACCTATGCTGGTTGTAGGGATGGTTGCTTTAATTGTTGCTGTCGCTGCGATGGGCTTAGAAGCCTTTTCTAAACTGGGAATTGATAATTTAACGGTTCCCTTGGGCAGTGGGGTTCTCGCCTTTTACTTAATCCATAGATTATTGTAGTTATCAAGAGCAAGTATGAGCTTTTCAATTTCTGTTGAACAAAATCAATATATTACCTATATTCTCTCGGATGAAAGTACCTTATCTCGTCTTGAAGTGGTCCCCGAAAGAGGGGGAATTATTACTCGTTGGTCAATTGACGGTCAAGAGGTTTTCTATTTAGATGAAGAAAGATTCACCAATCCTGAATTAAGTGTTAGGGGCGGGGTTCCCATTCTGTTTCCTATTTGTGGTGATTTACCTGATAATGTTTATGTTTATGATGGTCAACCTTACAATTTACGACAACATGGGTTTGCCAGAAACTTACCTTGGGAAGTGGTTGAACAATCGACGGAAGGCTGTTGTAAGATTACCGTAAGTTTAAAGAGTAATGATGAAACTTTGGCAATGTACCCTTTTGATTTCGAGTTAAAGATGATCTATGAATTAGAAGGGAAAACATTAAAAATTAAGCAGCAATATATCAATAAATCTGATAAAGTTATGCCTTGTTCTTTTGGTTTTCATCCTTACTTTCTAGTTAAAGACAAGGAAAAGCTGTCCTTAGATATTCCAGCTTCTAGTTATCAAGTCAAAGATACTAAGGAAGTAGCTCCCTACGATGGAACCTTTGATTTTAATGAGGACGAAATCGATGTTGTCCTCAAATCTTTGAAAGGCTCTTCTGCCAGCATTACAGATACCATCAGGGGATTGAAAGTAAGCCTCAAATGGTCAGAAGCCTATTCTACAATTGTCTTCTGGACCCTCAAAGGCAAAGAATATGTCTGTGTAGAACCTTGGAGTGCCCCTCGTAATTCTATCAGTACGGGTGAAAACCTGATTGAACTTGAACCTGGGGCAACTTGTGAAGCCTTGGTGGAGATAGATGTTACCTCGGTCTAAAATTAACCCTTGCATTTGCAAAAAAGCTATGTTATAGTAGTAAACGGTGTGTGAAACACACAACGGGTCGCTAGCTCAGCGGTAGAGCACTCGGCTTTTAACCGATTGGTCTTGGGTTCGAATCCCAGGCGACCCATTTTTTTCTCCATTAGATAATTTGCTATTGTCCGTTATTAGCCTACATCGCTTAGAAAACTGCTTAAATCAGTTTAAACTAAGCGAAGAAGCAAAAGAGGTTAGATTTATTATGACTATGTTACTCGCTGGTGATATTGGCGGAACGAAAACAATTTTAGCTTTAGTGAATTCTGAGTCCCCCCAAAATAGAGAAAGGATACCGCAACAAACCACATTATATGAAAAGGCTTACCCTAGCCAAAAGTATTCTGATCTGACATATATTGTCAAAGAATTTTTTGCAGAAGCAAAACAAAAAATAAACAAAGAAATTAATGTAGAAAATGGATGTTTTGGCATAGCTGGACCGGTGGTTAATAATTCCTCAAAGTTAACCAATTTAAACTGGCCAGAGTTAACAGGCGATCGCTTACAAAAAGAATTATCTTTACAAAAAGTGAATCTTATTAATGATTTTGCTGCTATTGGTTACGGTATTTTAGGATTAGAAAAAGAGGACTTGTACACTTTACAAGACATTAAAAAACAACCTAATAAACCAATAGGTGTATTGGGTGCTGGAACCGGTTTAGGGGAATGCTTTTTAACCCCTTTAGAAAATGGAAATTATAGTGTATTTTCTTCAGAAGGTTCTCATGCAGACTTTGCAGCACGGAATGATTTAGAATTTGAATTATCAACTTATATTCGAGAGCAGGATAAGTTGCCAAGAGTGTCTATTGAAAGGGTTGTTTCCGGCATGGGAATTACAGCTATTTACGAATTTTTATGCTATAAGTATCCTGATAAAGAATCAGAAAAATTGAAAGACATTTATCAAGCCTGGGAAAGTAAAAAAGAGGTGGATATTGCGGCCGAAGTGTCTAGAGCAGCCCTAGAGAATCAAGATACTTTGTGCGAGCAAACAATGGAAATATTTATCTCAGCTTATGGGGCAGAAGCTGGAAATTTAGCCTTAAAATTATTACCCTATGGTGGTTTATACATAGCGGGGGGGATCGTAACCAAAATATTACCATTAATGAAAAATGGAACATTTATGGAGTCATTTAAAGCCAAAGGCCGCATGAATTCTTTATTATCTCAAGTACCTGTTTATATTGTTTTAAATCCCAAAGTTGGTTTAATTGGGGCGGCCTTAAAAGCAGCACAATAAACCTTATTTCTATCTATTTCCTCCAAATATATGAACGTTCAGCAAACCATTGTTGTTAAAATTGGGACTTCAAGTCTTGCTCAACCAGAGACAGGAAAATTAGCATTATCCACCATTGCTTCTCTAGTGGAAACCTTAACCCAATTACGTCAATTAGGTCATCATATTGTTTTAGTTTCATCTGGTGCAGTGGGGATCGGTTGTAGTCGCTTAAAACTAATAGAAAAACCCAAAAAAATAGCCATAAAACAAGCGATAGCAGCCGTAGGACAAGGAAGACTAATTAGGGTTTATGATGACCTTTTTACCTCTTTAAATCAACCAATTGCTCAAGTCTTATTAACCCGAAGAGAGTTGATGGAAAGAAGTTGTTATGTCAACGCAAAAAATACCTTTGATGCCTTATTTTCTCTAAAGGTTATTCCTATTGTGAATGAGAATGATACTGTTGCAGTTGAAGAGTTAAAATTTGGAGATAATGATACCCTTTCTGCTTTAGTTGCTAGTTTAATTGATGCTGATTGGCTGTTTATTTTAACAGATGTTGATCGACTTTACTCGGCCGATCCTCGTCTTTTTCCTGATGCCAAACCCATCAAAATTGTTAATAGTTTAGAGTTAGATAAATTACAAGTTAAAGCAGGAAGTAAAGGCTCTCAGTGGGGAACAGGAGGAATGTTAACCAAACTAACAGCAGCCAAACTGGCAACATCAGCAGGTGTAACGACAGTTATTACGCAAGGAAAAACCCCTCAAAACTTGTTAAAAATAATGGAAGGAGAAGACATTGGCACTAAATTTGAGGCACAATTAAAAAATGATAATGCACGTAAACGTTGGATAGCTTATGGCTTATTACCCAGTGGAAAACTTTATCTTGATCAAGGTGCAATTAAAGCCATTTCTCAGAAAGGAAAATCTTTACTAGCAGCAGGTATTATGAAAGTTGAGGGTAAGTTTGATTCCTTAGATGCTGTTCAACTATGTAATGAAACAGGAGAAGAAATTGCTAGAGGTATTGTTAATTATAGTCAAGAAGAAATTAATAAGATAAAAGGTAATCATTCAGATAAAATACCTGAATTATTAGGTTATCATGGGGCAGAAACCATCATCCATAGAGATAACTTAGTTGTTAATTAAGATTAGATAGATAGAGGTTAAATTATGGAAATCAAGAAGCAATTAACCCCCTCAGAGTCTTGGCGAAAATCATTAGAACAATATCGTGCCATTGCTGTCATTCGCACTGATGATATAGAGCAAGGTGTCAACATGGCAAAAGCAGTAGCAGCAGGGGGAATGAAAATAATAGAAATTACCTGGAATAGTTACCAACCGGAGCAGATTATTCAACAATTAAAACAAGACTTATCTGATTGTATTATTGGCACCGGAACTATCTTAACTCTAGAGGAATTAGAAAATGCCATTGCGGCTGGTATTCAATTCTGTTTTACTCCTCATGTTAATCCAACCCTGATTAAAACAGCCCTTAACCAGAATATTCCTATCATTCCCGGTGCTTTATCTCCCACAGAAATCATCACATCTTGGCAAGCGGGAGCCAGTTGTGTTAAAGTCTTCCCTGTACAAGCCATTGGTGGGATAGCTTATATAAAAGGCTTACAAGGTCCCCTAGGCTCAATCCCTCTAGTGCCTACAGGGGGTATTACCTTAGATAATGCAACCCATTTCATCGAAGCAGGGGCGATTGCAGTGGGTTTATCTAGTCAGTTGTTTCCTCATCACGCTCTCAACAACCAAGAATGGGATGTGATTACCCAACAGGCTAAGTTATTGATGGAACGTTTATCGTCTTTTCAAAAAAGATAAATGCTCCTTTTGTAAAGGTATATGAAGGACAAAAAGCTATCGATATCGATCGTAATTTAGATTATTTTGGCTCAGTATAGCTCATAATTTGAATAAGAGAAAGGGTAAACTAAAAAAAGTTTATTATGGGATTAATCTTTTATTCAGGGCAATAGTCTGGTTGCAAAGTATCTTGTTGGGAAAAAGGACATTGATTAGGAAATTTATCAATGGGTAATCCTGTTTCTGCGGCAGCTAATTCCTTAGCATCTTGATAACATAAGTCAAAATTATCAGCAAAATAAACTTTTAAACTAGGACTATCTAAAAAACTATCTCTAATTCTTTTCCTGTGTTCAATAATAGAACTCTTCCAACTCTTTGATCGTTTATCAGGTTGATATTTCCATTTTAATAGGTGCATTAATAGTATGCGAGAGTTACTTTTGATGGCTTTCTTCTCACTTCTTCCCATGTCTTCTATTTCTTCAATTAAATTATTAATATCTAATTCTGTTAATCTTCCCTCTTTTAATAATTGCACAGTTTCCTCTAACCATAAACAATAATCTTTATCGTATAATGTTGTTTGCATCATGACCTCTACTTTTGATTACTATGATTTTAAACGCTTTAGTTGATCTTAGGAGTATTTATCTGACTATCAATTTTTCTTGACTTTCAGCAGTATTAATCACATTTTTATTAGCAGTAAAGACCGTAATTCCTGAAACACTAGAAAAATCTCCATCATCGGTAATAATATTATTAATTCCTTCTTTTTTCATCGTCTCTAGAATAAATAAGTCATAACCATCCAATAAGTCAGTACCGAAGCGGTTTAAGGCTGCATCCGTTGTTTTCTCATCAATTGTCAATTCCACGGGGACAGCGATCGCTTTTACCTGGCTCCAGACAGTTTGAACTTGAGTAAAAACGTTAGTCCGTTCAGCAGGATGATTGTGGCGATATTCTTTGGTACTCACGGAAGAAGAAAGAGACTGAGTGACATCCTCCCACGCTAACTGCTAGGCAGTATAGCGTGGGCTTCCCGACTCACGACGGGATATTTCTGCCCACAGGGGTATTCCCCTACGCCAGTTATCTAGGC
>JAAUYJ010044812.1_pt1 | contig 10034 bp, 13 predicted proteins | sample 7278031 | NCBI WGS metagenome assembly JAAUYJ01 (sample SAMN14350222, study PRJNA611818) | marine sediment metagenome | isolation source: surface marine sediment (1.8m) | place: French Polynesia: Moorea | collected 2018-08 | reverse complement strand
TTTACCAATCTTTCCTACAGTTCTTCGAACTATCCTGCCGTTTATGACATATCCCTCCTCAATTTCTTGGTTTATGGTGCCAAAGTCAGACTGAGATAGGAAGTACACTCTCTGGTCTACTCTCACGCCGCTGAGGGAAGACAGCAAGTCAGAAATATTGGATGAGCCACCTGAAGAGGGGATGGGGTAACTTGGAATCAAGAGGAAAGTAACAGTTGTGTTCGTACCAGCAATTACCCAGCTGGCTTTGACAGCATTCTGACTTGATGTTTCCAGCAACCTGATGAAGAGGCTGGAAATTCCCTCAAAATCAGGAGAGCCAAAATCTTCAAGGCACACAATCAGATCCTGAGGACGATTTGCTGATCGTAGCAAAGACAAAAAAATCCTGAAGCAAAATTTTCCTTGCCTGTCCCTCAAGAAGCCTTGAGCTGCCCAGCCTCATAAGGGAAGAAACATCCGAACTCGTCGCCATCGCAGTCCTCCCCTCTAGCCCATCCGTCAGGATCCTGAGGTTAGACCCTGCTTCCAGGGACGAGGGACAGGCCACAAAGGGCCTCAACATCTTGAGTCCCCGGGCCAGGGCTGAGACTGTGTCGAGGGTGAGAGTTAGGGCCTGGATTTCCCCGCTCAGGAGCGCAAAGGTGGCAAAGATAAAGCCAACTTTTTCGGCAGTTTTTGTCATCTCTTCTTTTTCAGGGTTTACACTTAGAAAAAACACTTAATCAATGCATCACACACCGTCTGCAAGTGTGTGCGTATGGTTCACCCCTGCCCTTTACTTTTTTACCGGGACCTACTTACAGTACTTGGTACATGTTGAGACCACCACCAGGGAGTTACTGATTTAGCATTTTTGCTTTACAAGACAAAAGAGTAAAAAATACTGTGGCCTCGCCTGCCTAAATGTTTCAATAGGCGTAAAAGTCGCGAGAAAGCTTGTATCGGTCCACCAGGGGGCCTGCCGGCCTTTTGAATAAAATGTGAACACCGTTCGATCCCTTGCCGCTGCTCTTTCTTATGTCGGCGGCAGGATGTATCCATCCAGCCCCGCTCTTCTTCCCACTGTCCTTTTTTTCCGGCGGCCCTTGACTGACGTGGGAGCTTGATTGCTGGAAAGACGTTCGAGAATTAAAGAGCCGAATGTGAAAGTGGAAGTTTTTAAATGTCGCGTAGGCGGCGGCGGCGGCTATTGCTGCGTCACCGGCGGCGGCGGTTAATTATTCCTGCGTTTTCACATCTCTTTCGAGTCAGAAGAAACTCACATACAGTCAAGCACTGAAGCCTTAAGGTGTACACTGTACAGTCGAGCTCCTACAAATTGTTGCAACAACGCAAAACACGTCTAGTATGAACGTACACCAACTTCCTCGATTTCCAATTGGAACTGCAACTGAGCGTGCAAACTTAGGGCTGGTAACGAGACGAAAGTCACGAGACGAGATCAAATTGAGACGGCAGGTCACAAGACGAGACGAGACACGAGACTGTCTCGTCCAGTTTGTCTCGAGACCAAAACTCACGAGACGAGACAAGACACGAGACCAAGTACATAAGAAGCAAAATTTTACCCAAAATTTTGATCCAAGAGTTGATATTTTTGCCTATGTTTTTCTTTTGAGACGATCTTGCGAGGCTAAGTCACGAGACGAGACGGTCTCGTCTCGTCTCGCGTTTTTTCGAAACGAGACCGTCTCGTTACCGGCCCTACTAAAACTCTGCTCTACCGTTCGAGGATGCCCCCCTTCGCGCCACCGGCGGAAAATGTCAAACTATTGCCGCGGTTGAGCTATTGATCTCAAGGATGAGCAAAAGATACAGTATTTACTGTGCAGCAGATACAGGTACGACTGTGTGAGATACAATACATTTTATTTATTTTTTCATTTTTTCATGACGGTGGCAAAGTTTTGAGAGCCATTTTGGGAAACAGCTTAAAGTTAATTGCAGGCTTTTTCCCTTCAACCATTGACAACTTAAATTCTCCACCAAAATTTTTAAAGGCTTTGCGTAAACTTTTCAAAGAGTACTAATTTCTCTCGAATTTCGCTAAAAATACCATGGAGCGTCGACAATGAAAAGGTCAGGCAAAAGAGAGTCAAGGAAGTCGTTTGGGACTGTGAAGTGGAATTACCTTTTAAATATGTTCTCCTTGTCTTCGATGCGCAGTTTGATTTTTATTCGATATGATAAAGTTTGGTTGTCTTTTCCTCACTTTGTAGTTCGTGAATGTTTAACTTGCTTTTTTGCTTTCAAAGATATATTTTTTGCTGGAGAGTGTCGATTTGACTAGGTGGAGAAAAAGCGTGCAATAGCTTATTTTTAAAAAAGTTCTTACCAACTCTTTCGAACAAGTAAATTCGTTTCGGAGTCTCGTTCTATCGCGAAGAACAGTTCTTTGTAGCCCTGCATACTACTTTTTGAAATGTACCGGTAGCTTAAAAGAAAAATGCTCGTTTATCTTATTCATTGTCTTCTATTCTATGTGAGAAAATGTAATGAAATGTTAGATGCCCTCGTGCAACAACAATTAAGAAAAAAAGTACTTTTTCCGATACATGCGTGATAATGAGTACGAGACGGCTACTGGACCGTTACTTGGCAGTAAAGAGAATAGTTTTCAGGCAATATCTTCATCTCCACTGCCCTCCTCTCAGCCTCCTTATCCCCGCGGAGCTATCCTCTTCGCCGCCGAAAGAGCTCGTCTTGATCACCACCTTGAAGGCCCTCCCAAGTCCGCCTGGAGACCTGCTGCATGTGGGAAAAAGGGTAGTTGGGGCTCGTTATGTTTCTTTCTATATGGGAATACTTTATATCGTTGGCCCTAATCTCCGGTGCCGCCAGCGAGGTGAGCTCCCTCCGCCGCTCCCCTCCTCCCCCCTGCTGCGCCCGGCACAGTCTCTGCACCTCCTCGGCGAAGGCGGAAGGGTCTGCCCCGGGGGACACTCCCCAGCGGAACATGAAGCTCTTCAACCTCATATCGAAGTTCTCCTCCTCCGCCCCTGCGTTGTTGTAGTCGCCGTCATATCTATTGCTCCTTCTCCCTTCTCCTGTGAGGGCCGTTGCCTCCCTTATCCCGCGATCCTTGGCCGCGCACCCCTCCCCGCAGAAGAGGAGGACGGAGACGGCGGCGCCGGCGCCAAGGACCGCGAAGACGCTCACGACCTTGGCCAGGCTGAGGCCCGAGTCGGACTCGTACAGGCATTCCAGATCATTCACCTAGAAGCAACTATGTAGAAATCTACCATACGTGTGCAAGAAGTTCAATATCACCATGTGCTCTCTCCTCATGAGGTCGAGCACCCCAGTTTCCATCATCCGTAGGAGCTCAAAGTTAAGGAACGGCATGTAGGGCGAGTCCTTGGGGAAGCCGAAGGAGAGAAAGTCTGGGTATGGCGACACCCAGGACTCTGTGATTTTGCAGTGATAGTGGCGGAGTCGCGAGGTGACAGTCTCCCTCAGGAAGAGCCAAGTGGTGGGGGTCTCATTGGTCAGAAGATCTTCAAGCACTGCGGCAAAACTACGGAAGATGATGTCTCCCTAAAGAAATCGCTTTTAATCATGTTTCCATTGTCTCCAAAATGCTTTTGGTGAAACCTGTGGGACTATTTTCTCCTCGTAGAGCCTGTTCCACAAAGAATGGTGATCTGAATTGCTATCAAAGTTTGTGAGCCAGAGCCGAAGGGGAAACAAGGATGTGACCCTAGAAAAAAAATTGCAGGTGAAAAGAACTTCTGACTTCTGTAGTACCTGAAGTCTGATTGAATTAGTTCCTCTAAAGTCTCAAAAGGAAGTGATCTCCTTCTAGCCGATAATTCTGCAGTCAGTGAAGCTCTGTAGCTCATAAAAACGATGTTCCCAGTAAGAAAGGCTATCAGCAGCAAAAGCCGTGTTGCGTGCTCCTCTTGATTGACTTGATCTTTAGGAATTCTTCCAAAATAGGACGCAAACAGCATCCACCAATCTCCCACTGTCCTGTACAACTTTTTGAAAATGTCTAGGTCAACAAGCCTCTGGTTGTACTGGTAGTAGCTCTGAAGAACTTTGAAGCCCAACAGAAGGATAAAAGAATTCAGCAAAAGGTAGAACCACACGTCCGACTTGAGCGGGTAGAAAAAGGAGAGCCACTCCTTGCGCTCAAAGTTCTTGCTGGGGATGTAGGCGGCGAGAGTTTCCGATCCGATGGGATGGAGAAAGTCTAGTACTTTGAGGCGTTTAGTGGAAATCGTCATTGACGCCGCGATGAAGTCTGACTCCTTGCGGACAGCATTTCCTATCATGCCAGTCCACGTTTCGTTGACTTTGTAGCCAAACAGCCTGTCTCTTCTGAAGAGCAACCTTGTGGTAAAGTTGAGCCTATTCTCCAGATCCTTCAAAACGTCAAAGAAGAGCCCGGATATCTTCTCGTTTGTCACATCTGTAAGGTTTTCTCCACTAGGACTGAGGAACCATCTAGAATTGTCAGCGATGATTCTGCTCCTGCTTGGCATCATTATGTATGGTGACTGTAAAAACAAAGATTTTTATTTGCAGGTTGATGGGGGTCTTTTTGGATTTTTTTCAAACCTGTTGCTCCGCCATTGCAGTTAGCTTGACACCCCACAGGTTTCCTCTCCTAGATATGAAGCTCTGGAGACCTTCTGCTGTTTCCCTGTATTTGAGGGCGACGACGTCTTTGTCGGCATCATATGCAAGGAGCAAATGGCCCAAGACGTTTGTTTGTCTGCGCTCTCCAACCGTGAAGGTTTCAACCACTTTTCCTTGGACCAGGGACAGAAAGATCACTTCCTGACCACGCGAAGAAACACGTGTCATAATTTACAGTCCGTAAACTGGTCCTCTTACCTGATGCATCGCCACTACCATTGTTCTCTGCAGCCTGTCTATGACTGTTTCGTTTCCAAGTATGAACCAAGGGGACTTTGTTGCGCAGCCAACGCATTTGGCAAATCCCTGCCTGAAGCCTGTCTCGGCCTTGTCTCCTTCAATAACAAAAAATGCTGTTCCCGAGCTCAAGGATTGGAACTCCGACGGCGCTAGCATTTCCTCCCGTACCCATACCTTTTGGTTCATCAAGTGTGAAAAAAGATATTTTGCTTTTTTGCAATATTATGCAAATGAGTTCAAAGAGTTCACCCACCCGACAGCTCAATCCTGCTAGTTCCCTCCTCGACGGAAGAGCATTTGCGTTGGACAGAATAAGATTCAGGGATAAGATCCTATGGTGGTCCACAAGGACCTTCACCGCTTCCAATACTCTGTCCATCCCTGTGCCATTTCCCAATGAGGACGAATGAGGTGCCATTAGAACCACCGCCAGAATCACCTTAGACAACATATCCGCCCCAACACGTTATAAAAACTGGGTGCTTTCCACTTTAAGCTTTTTTTTCTCTTGGCCAAAGGAACCACAGGTTAGCTGACAGTTAATATGGGACGGCCGCGGACCGCGACTGTTTGTGTATAAAACATATTAAAAGGCCGCGCAATTAGCATTCATGCGGTGCGCCGCTTGGAAAGAACTGGCGTGAGGGGACGGGGCGGCCTTTAGAGAACTCAACCAAGAGCTTTTGAGCAAAAGTTCATGTTCAATGCTTGCGGCACAAAACCGCCTTGATGCACAAAATCAATCGCTCGATCTTTTATCCGTGTTGAGCAGTTTGAAAAATGAGAAGAGAGCTTGACAGTTACAACGCAATTCTCGAGAAATTGCAAGTTAGTCATGTACTGGAGGGCTCTCTCAATTAGCTACAGCAGGCCGGCCTAAATTGAAGCAGTTCCCTTAAAATATGGGTAGCAAGTGCGGGACTTGAATTAATGATATTTCTGCAATTTTGCCTGGTGCACGAACCTTCCTTCATGTATAATTTAGACCTGTTGTTTTGACAACAAAGATTTATTTTATCATCGACTCGTGAAGAGAACTGTAATGCTTCAGTGGTATAAACTTATGTTTCATAATGGCGCAGTATGGCGTTCAATTTTTTACTTATTTATTGTAGCGGACAAACAATGTGACGTCCCTGAAAAACCGCATGAAATATGGAGGTAGAATTGTTCTTGTACATATAAAATTATACTCTGATAAAGAGTATTTTATCACAGAGTCGACGACTGAACCCCTCCGTTGCTAGCGCCCAGGTAGGTAAACCTCCTGAAAAGGTACAGTTTAAGTTTAGAATGCGAAAAACTTGAAGGGTTGGTTGGGGCACCAACCCAAGCCATCACCTGTTTACTATCGAGGGCACCGGACTCTTGGCAACGGGGGTGAGTAGGGCCGCGGGCGACCTTGGCGGCGGCGGCGGCGGCGGCACCACGTTGATGACGCCGGCTCCGTTGCTGTACTGGCTCCCGCGCACCGCCCCATGGTGGGCGGGACGCGCGCTGCGGCGCTGCCTGAAGGCAAATCGAGAAAATGAAGAAAATGCATTTCCTGCACAGTTTTAATAAAAGCCACCTTCTAAATTGCATGCTTGTTTTTTTTACTGGTTGTTTTATCTTCCAACAAAAAAATCAATTACGCTAGTGCTGAATACCGGATATTGAGGAGCTCCTCCACGTCCGCCGTGAAGCCGCTCCTGTCGTTGATGCCCCACCGGAACAGAAGCGTCTTCAGCTTGGCCCTGTATAGAAAGTCGGCGTTCTCCTTCTCCTTGTCTTTGGCCTCTTCGTCCTCTTGGTCATCGTCGACCTCTTGCGTTGGCGCAAGGGAGAGCCTGGAGAAGAGAACTCACCAATTTGATAATTGCTCATAATTTAGCATTTCTTTGCCCTTAGCATTTTAGGCAATTTGTTATTTAACAATGGGCCAATATCTTACTTCGTGTTGCTCAGGAGCTTTTCCGCCACGAACATGAGGACGGAGGCTGCTACGCCAGTGCCGAGGACGGCGAAAAGGCTGATGAACTTGACGAAGCTGAGCGAGACGTCGTCGTCCATCTCACAGTCCTTCTCCACGATCTCCAGGTGGCGCTGGCCCTGGATCTGCAGCAACCCCTCCTCCACCAACTTGAGCAACTGATGGTTCATTGACTCACGGTAGGGGGAGTCCTTGGGGAAGCCGAAGGAGATGAGCCCGGGGTAGTGCTGCGCCCACAGTTCCATGATCTTGCAATGGTATTGCGGGAAGTACACAAAGACCTCCTTGAGCCCGAGGAAGGTGATGGGCTCTCCCGAACTGGCCAGCATGTGGTCGAAGGCGGCCTCTATGCTAGGAAATTCGCCCTTTTTGCCCATCGGCTTCAGCTTCTGCTCATAGAGCTTTAACCACACTGTGGGATCGTCCTTGTTCAGGAAGTCATGGTTTATCAGGTAGTTGGCCACACCAGGCAATGAAATCACGCTGAAATACGCTTCAGTTCATTTTCCGAAGTACTGTACTATTTTGTAGTATTTGTACTACTTTGTACCTGTAGTCCGTTTGCAACAGTTCCTCCATGTTATTGAAAGGCACAACCGTCCTCTTGACCGATAATTCGGCGGTGAGGGAGGCCCTGTAGCTCATGAAGACGATCGTCCCCGAAAGAAAAGCGGCCAGCAGGAGGAACCTGACTGCCCTCTTCCTCCTGGAGGTGTGGAGGGTGGGCACCCTGCCAAAGTAGGAGGCTCCCAGCATCCAAAAGTCCCCAATTGCGTCCAGCATAAGGTAGAACGGAGTGGAGCCGTAGGAGCTCTTCTTCTTGTACCACAGGTTCAGAAGCTTTAGAGTGATGAGGAGCACTATGGAGTTTATCAGCAGGTAGGTCCACACCTCAGCCCTGAGGGGATACAGGAAGGCCAGCCACTCTCTTCTCTCCAGCTCCTGGCTGGAGATGTAGAGCGCTGCCGTCTCTTTTCCCATGGGCCAGAGGTAGTCGATGACCTTCCCCCGCTTGGGCATCACCGTCAGGGGCGCCATAACCATGTCTGCTTCCCCCTTGACCAGATTTCCCACCATGCCAACCCAGGAGCCGTTCTCCACCTGACCAAAGGTGCTGTCCCTCCGCAGCAGCAGCCTGGCGGTGAAGTTCAGCTTCTTTTGCAGCCCCAGGAACATTTCGTGGAAGATGCCGGCGAAGATCTCCCCTGAGACGTCCCACACCTCGTCGCCGCTCGCCGTCCTGTTCCATCCCTCCTTCACGTTCTTCTGGAGGTGCTCACTCACTGGGATCATTAGGAAAGGAAGCTACAAAAATATTATTATTTCAGCTGCATGCACTCGAATATTATCCCGAATAGCACCTGCATATCCGTCATGGCCGTGAGCTGCAATCCGCGCCAGTTAGCTCTTCTGTTCAGGAGATCCTGCACGGTTCCACCTGGAAGATACCTGATGCGAGCCCTGCTGCTCCCATTCCCCGCTTCAAGTTGTCCTAGCGTCTCCGTCACCCGCTCCCCTCCCACATCGTAGCTCTCCCAAAGGACCCCGGTGTCCGTGCTCAAGAGGAAGAGCTGCTTGTTCACCGCGATCTCTAACGATTCCCTCATGCTCTGAAGGGACTCCTCCCCGCCAATCAGGTACCAGAGCATGTCAGCGGCGTTGTGCGCGTCCGCCCTCAGCGCCTCCGCCATCTCGAGGCGGATCTCGCTGCCCTCCGCGCAGATGACGTGGTGGTGGTCGTGGCGGGCGAGGGGCTCCAGGGACTCCGTTACCTGCACATGGAGGCCCAGGCGGAAGAGCTTCTTCCTACGAAAAAATAGTTATGTGAAAGCTACCATGAACGTATCGAAAAACAGTACAGTATAATAAAAAATACTTGGGAAGTACTTCCCTTTCTTCCTATAGGAACTATAGTTTTTCTTCGAAAAAGATAAAACGAGAAAAAAACCACACAGATATGACAACATGCTCGTACCTGGAATTACTACAGAAGTTCTTTGTTCTCTTTAACTCACCTTAGCGCACTTCCTTTGAGCAATTCGCTGTCCCTTTTGCACACCACTTGCACTCCTCCCAGAAGATTGATTTCGTCCCTGAGGGCCTCCACCACTTCTAGAGCGCCTATTCCGGCCCCCGCGGCCCCAGAGGCAGGAAAAGTCACCAAAAGGAGGCCAAGCATTATAGGAAAATGGTTGCAGCCCCTCGGGCGCTGCATTTCCGCCTCTTTTCCTCGCTCTAGAATTTCAGCAGTCGTTTTTCAGCACCAATGCACCCTTGCAAAGACAGAAGAAAATAATACAAGGAGGGAGGAAGAGAGCGCCCTTCCCCCGCGCGGCCGCCTCCGTATAACTTTTGCACCGGAGTGACCTTTTTGTTCTACGAAGCTGAGTTTAGAGCATTCCCTCTCCCTCTCTCTCTCCCGCTTTTTGTTTAGCTCGTTCTTTATTCGGTATATAGGTAGGCCCCTCTCTTCTATCGACATATGCCACAGGCATTGACTGACAAACGGTTGTAAAGGATGATCATGAAGGTCCCATGACAGGGGAACGTTGGTTTTGACAATTTTATGCAGGTACAGCAGGTCTTACCGGAGCTTTTTCAGGATCAGTTTTAATGCTTTAATGTTTAAGCAGTCCATGGACATATGGCATAAATTATCGCTCGGTTTTATGACCAACGGAATATAAAACATTAATCACGCAGAAAAACCAAAGAAGAAGCAAGGGATTTGGCCTCTTTTAGCAATTGTTAAGTAAACTTTCCTTATCGTGCAACTATGACAGAGGAGCTCTAAACTCATCTTCAGCATCTCTGTCGCACAAAGAGACCCACATATATTTAAAGGTCACAGCGAAAAACTGACACTATTGAACACAGCGGGGAAGCATTACAAAGGCTATTTTTCACCAGCTATTTGAAAGCTACTTTCGGCATATAGGAAAGTTCAGGCTTGCAATTGCGCAGATTGCAGCAATTTGTCCGTTTTCCTACCTTGAGATCCGCCCGGCCCAGGTCCAAGCATAAGACCCTCCTCCTCCTGTCGTCCCGCCTCCCCCCGCCTCCACCACCCTCGCCCTAGGCAGGTGCCTCGTGGAAGACACGTTCTCTCTCCCCTCCCTCACCAGTGGCACCCTCTCGAAGCACTTTTCAGAACCGCTCAAGACGTCCCTGAGGC
>JAAUYJ010196651.1_pt1 | contig 10037 bp, 5 predicted proteins | sample 7278031 | NCBI WGS metagenome assembly JAAUYJ01 (sample SAMN14350222, study PRJNA611818) | marine sediment metagenome | isolation source: surface marine sediment (1.8m) | place: French Polynesia: Moorea | collected 2018-08 | reverse complement strand
GGTTAAATTAAGACCGTTCCACGATGCGGACAAGTGAATAGCGGGCACAGCTCATATGCCGCTGTGAAATCGGCGGGCTTGTGCCGAAACGGCCAAGCGCTAGGTTGCTTAGGATGAAACGCAAGCGGGGGCGGATGGGCTGGCTTTGGACCCTGATCGGGCTCTATCTGATGCTGCTGGTTCTGATGACCGCCTGCCAGCGCATGTTGCTCTACCCGGCCTCCAAGGAGCGGCCCGATCTTGCCGCGGCGGGCTTCACCGAGGTGACGGTCGAAGGCGCCGACGGGCTCGAGCTGCGCCACGGCTATCGGCCGCCGGCCACGCCCGACGGCCCGGTGGTCGTGCTGTTCCACGGCAACGCCGGCCACATCGGGCACCGCGCCGACAAGTTCCGCGCCTTGCCCGCGGCCGGGGTCGGCCTGCTGCTGGCCGAATACCGCGGCTACGGCGGCAACCCCGGCAGTCCCACCGAGGCCGACCTCACCGAGGACGGCAGCCGGCTGCTGGCCTGGTTGGCGGGGCAGGGCGTGGGGCCGGAGCGAACCCTGCTCTACGGTGAATCCCTCGGCACCGGCTCGGCGGTCAAGCTCGCCGCCGCCCAGGCGGAGGGCCGGATCGGCGATTCGGGCGAGGCGCGCCCCTATGCCGGCCTGATTCTGGAGGCGCCTTTCACTTCGATCGCCGACGTCGCGCAGTCCCATTACTGGTATCTGCCGGCCAAGTGGCTGCTGCTCGACAAGTGGGACGTTACGGACGACATCGGCAAGACCGGCACCGCGCTGCTGCTGATTCACGGCGAGCGCGACCGCACGGTGCCGACCAAGTTCGGGCGCGAGCTCCTAGACCTCGCGCCCGAACCCAAACAAGGCTACTTCCTGGCGCAAGCCAGCCACAACGACCTCTGGAGCCATCCCGTGGTCGCCGAAAAAGTCCTTGAGTTCATTCGCAGCCGCGTCCCGGAGAAGGCCGCGGCCGCCGACTAGCCGAACGGCAGTTGCGACCCACGAGCCGGCGCGTCACGCCTGCCGTTTGATCAAGAGCATCGTCTGATCGGACATTACGTGTGCGCCTTCGCAGAAAGCGTCGAGGGCGGCCTCCATCTGCGCGGCGATCTCGGCGGCGGAGATCCCGGCATGCTCGGCGAGGAGGGCCTCGATCCGCGCGCTACCGAAGCGCTGGCGCGCGGCGTCGAGGGCGTCGACCACGCCCATCGAAGCGACGGCGACGATGTCGCCCGGCGCGAGCTTCACCTTCGCCAGGGTTGGGGATTTCGCCTTCTCCGCGCCGCCCAAGGCCGGGCCAACCTCGCCGGCGGGCACGCAGTCGCGCTCGGCGGCGCGGTAGTGCAGGACCGTATCGAAGCCGGCCGCGTGGCAGGCGAGGGTCGCGTCGCCGGCATCGAGCTCGCCGAACCAGGCGCGGACCGCCGCGGCGTCGCGCAGGTCTTCTTGCAGAAAGGCGGCGACATTGACGGCGATCTGTTCCAGATCGACCCCGGCGCGCGCGCCCGCCAGGAACACGGCGCGCAGTTGCGCGCTCAGGACGGCCGCCTCGATGCCCGAGGCGCGCGGGTCGAGCATCAGGCATGCGACGCTCTCCCGGCTGCCGACTCTTTTGCGCCGGCCTTTCGCCCGGCCCGACTCGCTGCGCGCGATAACGTCGAAGACGGCGCCGTCGGCCTCTTCGGCCGGCCGGCGGAAGGCCTCGATCTGGTAGCCCGGGGGTCGCGGGAAGCCCGGTGGCAGCGCCGCGCGGGTGATTGCCTCGGCGATCCGCTCTTCCTCGCTGCCTTCGGCGTAGGAGCGCAAAGCCCCACGCATCGAGTCAATGGCCCGGCCGAGGATGTTGAGCTCGACGATGTCTGTGTCGACCCTCGCCTCCTGCTCGAAGCTGAGCCGCTGCATGCGCCGGCTCTCGTCGACGAGCTGTTCGATCGGCCGGCCGATGCTGCCGGCCAGGCGCAGGGCGCGCCAGACCGCCAGACCCACGATCAGGACTGTCGCGGCGACGATCCAGGGAAAGACGTTTGGTACGTGGGCGAGGAGGCTCGCCTCGGTGTTGGCCATCACGAACCACCGCGGCGGCGCCGTCGTCTCGACGAAGCCGGCGATTGTCGGTACTTCGCGGGCCATGCCCCACCAGGGCTCGCCGCCGCTCGTGAAGCGGACCGGCTCGCCGAGTGTGTATTCCTCCAGCTCGAAAAGCCGGTCCAGCAGATCGCTGATCGGCCCGCCGAGTTCGGCGGGCGGCCGCAGCAGATAGCGGCTGGCCTGCTCAAGGGTCGGCACGCGCGGATCGTCGGGGACGCCGAGGAAGAGCAGGCTCTGCTTCGAATTGGGACTGCCGTAGAGCAGGGCGTCGCGGCCGCGCTCGGGCCGTCTGATGCCGCGCATCACCTCGGTGATCTCCTTGGTGCGCACCTGGAGCCCGAGAACGGCAACCTGACCGTCGGCACGCGTCAGCGCCACGCTCGCGATCCGGCCGGTGTCGCCGGTCGCGATGAACTCGCGGGGGTCGCCGACATAAGCGCGCGCCTCCAGCGGCGCGCCGGGGCCGAGCGCGTCGTAGAGGCCGAGGGCGAAGGTGAGCCACGGCGATTCGTAGACCGAGTGGTCCAGTTCGGCCCAGCCCTCTCTGATCGCCGGCCTGTCGTTGCTCCACCGCCGGATCCGCGCCTGCCGGCCCCACTCGCTCGGCCGCAGAAGCGTGCTCCGCCAAGCATTCTGCCGGCGCGTCAGCACATAGAGGTCGCCCTCGGGGCTGGCGACGATCGCCGAGGCAATTACGGGAGCGGTCCGCAGCAAGGGAACGAAGAGCCTCTCGAAGTCGGGTTCCGACCACTCGCCCGACCAGCGCTGAGACAGCCAGGACTCGGCGATCTGACCGGTCCGCCAAAACGTGTTGTTGATGTCGGCAATCGCGAACTCGGCTTTGTCCTGGACGTCCCGGATGACGCGGGATGCCACGCGCTCGAGGATGATCTCCTGGGTCCAGAGCGCGATCACAAGCATGACGGCCCCGAGCAGGACGACGCCGAAGCAGAGGTTCAGGACGAGACTGCGCTGCAGCGAGCGTGGACGCGGCAAAAGACCCTTCCCTTCCCAACCAAGTGTACGCGTCGCAAGCGACACGCTAGTTTGGACCGGTCTAGGCGAAAAGCTCAACCGGACCAAGGGCACGCCGGTGGAACAAGATCAGGAAGGTTTGGCGGCGCTGTCGCGCGGTTGGTTCGAGCGGATGCTCAAGCCGCTGATCGGCGACAAGGAGGCCGCGCGCCAGCGCGCCGACATCGCAAGCATCTACCGCTTCGCCGCCCGACAGGACCTGAGCACGCGCAATCCCGTCATCGTGATCCCGGGCATCCTGGGCTCCCGGCTGGTCGCCTCGCTCGCCGAGCGGCAGATCTGGGGCGACTTCCGCAAGGACACCGTCAAGCCGGTGACGGCCGAGGAGAGCCAGGTCATTGGCCTGCCGCTCGAGCCGGGGGTGTCGCTCGACCAGCTGCGCAGCGCCAGCCGCACCGCCGGCTCGCTAGCCGAGGTCAGGGGCCGCTTCGCCGGCATCCCGATCCGCAAGCGCATCTACGGCGACATCCTCGGGGCCATGGGCGTCTCCGGCTATGTCGACGCCTCGCTCGGGCGGGCGGCGGACATGCCGGAGTACGGCGGCGAGGGCCCGGCCACGGCCTTCGAGTTCGACTACGACTGGCGGCGCAGCCTCGACGAGAGCGCCATCCGCTTTCACCGCTTCCTGCGCCAGACGACCCGCTACCTGAAGGCGCAGCGCGGCAGCGACCGACCGATCCGCTTCGACGTCGTCGCTCATTCCATGGGCGGATTGCTGCTGCGCTACTACCTGAAGTACGGCGCCCAGCTCCTACCCTACGACGAGCCGCCGCGGCCGACCTGGGAGGGGGCGCAGCACATCGACACGGCCGTCGTCATCGGCACGCCGAACGCCGGCTCGCTCTTCGCCCTCGAACGGCTGGTCTCCGGCCTCGGCGGCAATCCCGTGCATCCCGCCTATCCGCCAAGCCTGATCGGCACCATGCCGGCGCTCTACCAGCTGCTGCCGCGCTCGCGGCACCGGGCGTTCCGCATCGTCGGCGAGGCGGAGCCGCCCGACCTCTTCGACCTCGATTTCTGGATCCGCATGGGCTGGGGGCTGGCCGCGCAGACCCGCGAGAAGGAGATCGCCATGTTGATGCCCGACGCGACCTCGCCGGGCGAACGGCGCGACATCGCACTCGAGCATCTGGAGAAGTGCCTGAAGGCGGCCCGGGCCTTCCACGCTGCGCTGGACGCCCTGCCGTCGGGGCGGCCCCAACGCCTGCGCAGTCACCTCTTCGTCGGCGACTCGGTGCTGACGCCCGAACGCGCGGCGGCCGCGCCCGGCGAACTGCGACTCCGCTACGAGCGCAAAGCGCCGGGCGACGGCACCGTGCTGCGCTCGAGCGCCCTGTTCGACGAGCGCGTCGGCGGCGACTGGGTGCCGCGGCTGCGCTCGCCGATTCCCTGGAACAGCATCACCTTCGTGCCCGGCGACCACATCGCGATCACCCACCACCCGGTCACCCTGAACAACGTCCTCTACCTGCTGCTGCAAGAGCCGCGCGGCGAGTCAGCGCCGGTCACCAAGTGACTGGGTTCTCCGGCCAAGACCGCGGGTGCCGATTCGTTCCGGCGCGGCGCAAACCAGGCCGACATCCAAACAGAGTTCGTTAGTTTTCAACATCTTGTAGTGCGATTTGCTGATTAACCCAATAGGTGGTAGCCAAGTGACCGAAGGGAAAGCCCAGCGACGGGAGAGGAATCTTGCGTGTCGGCCGATACGTCGCGCTCGTAACGGCGCTGGCTCTGGCCGGATGCGTCGGGCCGCCGGTGCTGGAGCGCCAGGTGCTCGGCTACGATGAGGTCACGCGGACGCTCGACGAGAAGCTCCTGCTGCTCAACGTGGCGCGTGTCGCCAACCTCGAGAACGTCCATTTCACCTCGACCTCGAGCATTGCGGCGACCTTCGACTGGACGACAACGGTCGGCATCGCCGGGCAAATCGAAGAGCCCAGCGGCACCGATTTCTTCAACCTGAACCTCGGCGGCAGCGCGTCCGAGAACCCGACTTTCAGCATCGTCCCGCTGTCCGGCGAGGAGTTCACCAAACGCATTGCAACGCCCTTCAGGGACGATGTGTTCGAGTTTCTCGTGTTCCAAGGGGGAAGAATCGGCCAGACGATGCGGCTGATGGCTTCCGGGATCGAGGTCCAGAAGCCTGACGGCAGCTTCATCAGGTTCATCGAGAATGACCCCATACGGCCGCAGGAGTACGAGGAGTTCCGGCGAATTGCGATGCATCTCCAGTGGCTGAACGACAACCGAAAGCTCTTCGTTCGGACCCTGGTCTTCAAGGAGACGCTGGTGGAGAACTTCGAGGGTGTACCAAGGTCGGAGGACATCACAAAGGGTATCGGCGAGGGATTGCGGTGGCGCCAGAAACCGGACGGCAACTACGAGTTGACGCGACTGAAGGCGGGCCGGGTCGTCGTGTCGAATGTCGATCCGATGACGCTGACCGACGCACAACGCTACGAGCTCAACGAGAAGATCCGGAGGAATCCCGGTGGTTTCGTGTATCTGGATATTCGCCCCGATGGACCGGGCGGCGACTTCCCGATCCAAGGCGCCATCAAACTGCGCAGCATGTTCCAGATGCTCGTCTTTATCGCCAGGGCAACCTCTGTCGCAGTGAGCTACCCGGATGAGTTCGACGTCGCGCCGGATCCGCGAACCGGCGACGTCGAGCCAGATCCGCCAACGACCCTGAAGGTCAACGTGACCGAGAGCGCATCCGAGAAAGATCTTCCGTCGGTCTACTATAAGGGTCGGTACTACACCGTGAATGATGCACTCTGGGACAGAGCGGTGTTCATCGTCCTCAACACGCTTTTCCAAACGGCGGTCGGCGACGTCGAGACCGTCGGGCTGCCGGTCACGATTGCGAAGTAGCAGCGCTATCGCCCTTCGCGCTTTGCGCAACTACGGGCGCCGGACGCAGCCTGCGTCACCTCAGCTCCGCTTAAACCAACTCGATTTGCTTGGGTCTTTCAGTATCGGCGGCCCCGATTCGCCGCCGCGTGGCCTGTGGTCGGGCGAGCCCTGCGGCGGGTAGTCCAGGACGTCTTCGAGCCGCTCGCGCTCCTCCTCCTCGAACTCGGGGAACGGCAGCTTCGCCGTGGCGCGCCATGCCTGGACCGCGGACTCGGCTTGCCCCCGGCGCTCGGCGTCCACACCCGTGTCGCGCGCGAGATAAGCTGTCTGCGAGGGGAAGGCGAAGCCGGTGCCGGCCTCGACGACGAGGTCCTCGATGCGCAGCAGGAGGTCCTCCCGGATGGCCAGGAACGTGTCCTGGTCCTGGCAGGCCAGGTAGGCGAAGATCTCGACGTCCTTGGAGTAGGGGCCGTAGCCGACGAAGCGGGCGCGGGCCGGATCGGGGGTGACCTTGGGGTGGCCCAGGAGCAGCTCGCGCAGCCGGGCGAGGAAGAAGCGCATCTGCTCGGGCGTCGTCTCGTAGCGCAGCTGCAGCACTGTCTTGAACAGCCGCCGGTCGCGCGCCGCGAAGTTGTCCAGCTTCATCTCCGAGAACTCGGCGTTCGGCACCGTGACCACGGTGCGCTCCAGCGAGCGGATGCGCGTCGAGTGCAGGCCGATCTCCTCGACCGTGCCGATCTGGTCGCCGTAGCGGCAGAAGTCGCCGACGCGCACGGGATTGTTGGCGAAGAGGATCAGGCTGCCGATGAAGTTGGCGAGGGTCTTCTGGGCCGCCAGGGCGACGGCGAGGCCGCCGACGCCGAGGCCGGCGAGCAGCGGAATGAGGTCCGCCCCCAGGTCCTGGATCCCGTCGATCAGGATCCAGGCGCCGAGCAGGAAGCCGACGATGCGCGCGCCGATTCGCAGCAGGCTGGCGTCGACGCCCTCCGGCTGGATCTTCGGCGAGGCGATCACCGTCTCCGCCAGGGCCTTGAAGAAGATGAACACCGCCCAAGCCCCCATCAGGAAGACGATCGCCTGGTCGCCGGCCGTGACGGCGTCGAGCAGGTCGCCCGTGATGCCGAGGTCCCTGTCGACGAAGTCGCTGACGACGAGCAGGACCACCGCGACGATGATCGGCACCAGGATCATCACCCAGGTGTCCAGCGGCGCCTCCAAGCGCCTCGCCAGGGACCGGACGACGCGGAAGACGACATAGACCGTCACGACCACCAGCAGCACGGCGAGCGCCAGGCCGATCCACTGCCAGAGGGTCTGCCCTCCGTGCAGGGCCTTCAGCGAGGCCGGCAGCCTGTCGACGAACCGCCCCAGGAAGTTCGTGCCGGGGATCAGATAGCCGGGGGTGCTCACATAGTAGTCGTAGAGGCCCTCCGACGTGCCGGGTGAGCGGAACTCGCTGGCCTGGTCATATTTGTCGTCGCGGTAGGGTAGATCCCTCACCTTTAAGTACAGATCCGGTACAAGTCGAACCGTCCGGGCGCTGAACAGGAACTGGCCCTCCCGCTCGCCCTCCGTGATCTCCGCGATCACGAGGCCGGTGTTGGGGATTTCCCAGCGCAGCGCGCCCGTACTCTGCAAGAACGAGCTGCCTTTTCCCTGCCGCGCGGCGGACACAATCTGGGCATCGGGAACGGCGTCCAGCGGCGGAAGCGGCGCGCGGTCGAGGATCTCCTTCACGCGAAGCGCGGTTTCGAGCCCGACGTCCGCACGCAGCGCCCTGGGGACCTGGCTCAGGTCGAAGGTGCCAGCGGCGCGGCGAAACAGGTTGTCGGCCGCCGCCTCGTTCTCGCGAGCCTCCTCCAGCGTCATTTTCGGCGGATCGGCCTTCAGGGCGGCGTCGGTCTCCATGACGAGCGCGTAAGCCCGGTTGATGCTCTCCATGAAGCCCTCCAGCGTGGAGCGCGGCGTCGAGGTATCGATCGTCTTGAGGCGAATCCGCAGCTCCGCCGCCCTGGCGTACAACGTGTTGTCCGCCCGGAGATAGTCGTCGTAGGCGCCAACCGAGGCCCCCGGCTTGTAGGGCAGGTGCTTCGCCTCCCGGTAGAGCCTGCCGAGCCGCTGGACGGAATCGGCCGCGAAGAGGTACTCTCCAGTCCGCGGCCCCACCTCCACCCGCGCGATACTGATCCTGGTGTTCGGGATCGTCCACTGCGCGACGGTCCCGTTCGCGACCTCGTCATCGCCCGGGATCTCGTCGGTGGGCGGCAGCTCGACGCGGTCGAGGATCTCCTTCAGGCGCAGGACGTTCAGGACCTGCTCCCCCCATGCGTCACTGTAGGCAGTCGTGCTGAGGTCGAGCGTTTCCACGGCGCGGCGCAAAGCCTGACTGGTCGATGCGCCCAGGCTCTGGCCGCGCCAGTCCTGGATCATCTCGTTCGCGTAGCGCAGGAAGCTGCGCAGGGTATCCCGCGGGCTCGAGGTGTCGGCCGTCCGCAGGGGATAGGGGTCGAAGGCCTGGTCCTGGCCCAAGGCCACCACCATCGGCAAAAACGAAGCGACGATCAGGGCAGAGACGATGACGGTCTGACGGATCCGCCCTGCGATTCTTGTCATCCGCTGGCTCCCACAAGCTCCTGTAAGGCTAATGATCCTTTCCCGCACCCGTCAGTCAAGCGGGCCCCGGCTCGTTCCCTGCCCAAGCCAGAGGTGACCATGGCGACAGCGGAGCGACGGATGGCGGCGATCCGGCACGGGCCGGTCGTACGGTGAGGGGGCTGTGCGCTAGCCCGCCGACTTCAGCGTCGCGAGCGCGTCCGGGGTGTCGACGTCGAGCAGGACGGCGTCGTCGGCCATCGGCACCTCGGCGACCGCCTCGGGGTATTCGCCGATCAGGGCCTTGGCGCCGATGTCGCCGGAGATCGCCTGCACCTCGGGCAGGAAGCGCTTGGCCAGCAGCACCGGGTTGCCGCGCTTGCCCTGCCAGGTCGGTACGCAGATCGCCCGGCCCTCCAGGGGGCTGAAGGCGGCGATCAGCTTGTCTATCACGGCCGGCGTGACGCGCGGCATGTCGCCCAGGCAGACGATCACGCCGTCGATGTCTTCCGGCAGGGCGGCCAGGCCGCGGTGCAGCGAGGTGCTGAGCCCGCCGGCGTGGTCGGGGTTGTGCACCAGCGTGAGCTCGCGGCCGGCGAGCGCGGTCTCGACCTTGTCGCGGTCGTGACCGGTGACCACGACGACCGGCCCGGCTTGCGAGGCCGCGGCCGCCTCGGCGACGCGGGCAACCATGGGCCGGCCCTCGATGTCGGCCAAGAGCTTGTTGACCCGGCCCATGCGACTCGAGCGGCCGGCCGCCAAGACCAGGGCGGCGATGCGCGGCGCGCGCGGCACGGCCGGCGCCTCGATGTCGTCAACGGCCGCGGCGCGGGGCAGGGGGCGCGCCGCGATCTCCTTCAGGAGACCGCCGGCGCCCATCAGCATGACGTCGCGCGGTTCAACCGGCACGTCGGCCATGAGCCGCTGCAGCACCCAGTCGAAGCCGTTCAGCTTGGGCGAACGGGCGCAGCCGGGCAGGCCGAGGATCTGCGCCTCGGCGTCGTGGGCCAGCAGGATCAGGTTGCCCGGGTCGACCGGCATGCCGAAGTGGTCGATCTCGCCGCCGGCCTGGACGATGCCGGCCGGCACCACGTCGCGCCGGTCGACGATCGCCGAGGCGCCGGAGACCAGCACGATGCGGCAGCCGCCGCCGCGCAGCCGGCGGATCGCGTCCGCGACCTCGCCTTCGCGGTGGCCGCAGCGCAGCTCCTCGGCGGGCGCACAGCCGAGCGCGGCGAGGCGCGCGTCGATCGCGCCGCGGGTCTTGTCGAGCAGGCTCTCCTTGATGCCGGGCAGCGTGGTCTGCACCAGCCCGACCTGGCGCGGCTGCAGCGCCGCCAGGCGGATCATCGGCGCCTCGCCGTCGCCGGCGACTGCCAGGCAGGCGTCCATGACCGTCTCGGCGACGGCGAAGGGAATGATCTTGATGGTCGCCTCCATCTGGCGCGGCTCGATCAGGTC
>JAAUYJ010135480.1_pt1 | contig 10039 bp, 9 predicted proteins | sample 7278031 | NCBI WGS metagenome assembly JAAUYJ01 (sample SAMN14350222, study PRJNA611818) | marine sediment metagenome | isolation source: surface marine sediment (1.8m) | place: French Polynesia: Moorea | collected 2018-08 | reverse complement strand
GCCGAAGGTTCGTCCCGGAACGAGCTGCGTCTCGACAGCGGCCAGGGCTTCGCGGGCAACGGCATACATTTCCTGATGGCGGTCCGTCGGTGTGCCCACGACGACCGTTCGCATCAGGGCGGCGTGATAATGCCGGTAGCTGCCGGCCCACTCCAGGGTGAGCTGGTCCTCGGCATCCAGGTGACGCCGGCCGGTGTAGTAGCGGCACAATAGGGCGCCGGGCCCCGAGCCGATGATGAACTCGTTGCCCGGGTAGTCGCCGCCGCCGCGGAAGACCGCGCCCTGCATGGCGGCGAGGATGTCGCCCTCCCAAGTCCCGGCGGCGGTCAGCCGCTCGGCCTCGGCCAGGGCATCGTCGGCCAGCTCGGCGGCGCGGCGGACGTAGGCGATCTCCGCCTCGCTCTTGATCACCCGCAGGCGGCTGACCAAGTCGGAGGCCTCGACCAGCTCGCAGAAGCCGTCGAGGGCGGCTTCGAGTCGCTTGCCGTTCGCGGCGGTCAGGCCGTAGGCCTCGAGCTCGACCCCCAGGCGCTTACCCTGGCAGCCGTGGCCGCGCAGGATCTCGCGCAGCTCGGCCGCCGGCTCGGCGTCCGGCCGGTCGACCCAGATCCGGATGTCCCCGATGACCGAGGTCTCTTGCGCTTGGCGCAGGTCGGGGGCGCGGGTCAACAAGGTCATGCGGCCGTCCGCGCCCAGGTAGAGGCACTGAAAGAAGACGTAGCCGAAGGTGTCGTAGCCGGTCAGGTAGAACATGCTCTCCTGGCGGAACACCAGGAGGCCGTCGAGGCCGCGCTCGGCCAGCGCCCGGCAGGCGGCGTCGCGGCGCCCGGCGAGCTCGGCTTCGTTGAAGTGCAAGGCCATGGGTCTCAGCCTTCCAGGTAGATCGCCGAAAGGCCGCGGCCGTAGTCAGGCTCGCCGCGATGGCAGGAGCGGCGATAGCTGAAGAAGCGCTGCTCTTCGGCGCAGGTGTCGCAGGGCAGGCACTGGACCGCCTTCAGGCCGAGCCGGGCCAGCCGCCGGGCGGCGTAGCCCTTGAGGTCGAACAGGAAGTGGCCCTCGCGCGGCGCCGGACAGAAGAAGTCCCGGTTCTCCGGGCCCTGCGCCAGGAAAGGCGCGGGGAACTCCGGGCCGACCTCGTAGGACTTCTGGCTGATCGCAGGCCCAATGCCGGCGACGATGCGCTCGCGCGCCGCGCCCAGTTCCTCCATGGCCGCGACCGTTGCCTCCAAGACGCCGTCCAGTGCGCCGCGCCAGCCGGCGTGGGCGGCGCCGACGACCTTGGCCTTCGGCTCGGCCATCAGCACGGGGGCGCAATCGGCGGTCAGGATGCCGAGCGCCACACAGGGCCGCTGCGTCACCATGGCATCGGCCCGCGGCGCTTCGCCGTTCTGCCATGGCCCCTCGACCAGGGCGACGTCGGGCGAGTGGACCTGATAGACCGTGACCAGGCGTTCGGCCTCGATCTCGATCTTCTCCAGCGCGCGGCGCCGGTTGCTCGTCACGTTCTCTGCCGTGTCGCCCGAGCCCAAGCCGCAGTTGAGCGAGCTGTAGAGGCCCTCGCTCACGCCGCCCTGGCGGGTGAAGAAGGCGTGGCGAATTCCGGGGAGCTCGTTGAGCGTGCCGATGGTCAGCATGGCGCGCACTCTACCCGGCGCCGGGGGGCGTTGTTAAGGGCGAGGGGAATCAGGCAAATCCCGCCGGCGGGCCGAGCTCGGGGTGGCTTATCGCAAGGGCCTTGAAGGCTTCGCCCATCTCGGCCGGGTCGGTCAGGCGCCGCAGGGCGGCCGCGATGTCGCGCGCCTGGTCGGGCGTGGCGCCGCGCGCCAGGGCTTCGGCGCGCTGGACAATGCCGAGGCCCTCCAGGAAGCGGCCCTGGGGCAGGGGGCCCGCGGTCCCGGCGCCCGCCGCGGCGGCGGCCTCGGCCAAGGCGGCGAAGTCGACGTGGGCGGTGAGATCGGCGCTGCCGGGCGCCTCGAGGACGTCGTGCGGCTCGTGGCGGCGCACGGCCTGCAAGGTCGGCTTGCCGTCCGGCAGGTCGTAACCGTAATCGACGATCAGCGCGGCGCCGCCTGACTCGCTGACGCGACGCGCGATGTCCGACGCGAGGCCGAGCCCGGCGCTCGAGACCTCGGCGACGCTGCTCGCCGGCGCCTCGCGCAGGGCGGCCGGGACCAAAACGGCCAACCGCGGGTCGGGCGGCGAGAGCCCGAAGGCGAGGCTGCCGCCGCTGGCCTCGACGACGAGCCGTTCGCACCAGCCGGCCGGCGTGCGCTCGAACTGACGCAGCGGCAGAGCATCGAAGAACTCGTTGGCGAGCAGCAGCAGTGGGCCGTCGGGCACATCGGCCAAGTGATCGCACCAGGTCACGCGCGCCGGATCGATCAGGCCCTCGAGCGCCTTCGCCTGCTGCGCGCGCAAGGCCGGGCTCACCTCGACCAGGTGCAGCCGGATTGCCCGGCCGAAGTCGGGCAGGCGCCGGACCGCGCGCAAGGCATCGGCCATCAGGGTGCCGCGGCCCGGTCCGAGCTCGACCAGCAGCACCGGGTCCGGCGCGCCGGCCTGGCGCCAAGTCTCGGCGCACCACAGGCCGAGCAGCTCGCCGAACATCTGGCTGACCTCCGGCGCGGTCACGAAGTCGCCGGCGGCGCCGAAGGGATCGCCCTGCATGTAATAGCCGTGCTGCGGGTCGGTCAGCACCCGGGCCATGTACTCGGCCAGGTTCATCGGGCCGTGGCGCGCGATGCGCGCGGCGATCTCCCGCCCGAGCGGAGTCGTTTCGCGCTCCGCTTGGCCGCCGGGGCTCACTGGCGGGCGGCGCGGCGCGACCAGGCCAAGATGACGAGTCCGCCGATCAGCACCGGCAGAGACAGCAGCTGGCCCATGGTCACCGGGCCGAGCAGGTATCCCAGGTGCGCGTCCGGCTCGCGGAAGAACTCGACGAAGATGCGCGACAGGCCGTAGCCGATCAGGAAGATGCCGGAGAGCGCGCCGGTGCGCGCCAGCCAGCCGCGGCGCGCCAGCACGAAGAGCACGATGAACAGAACCAGTCCTTCGAGCGCCGCCTCGTAGAGCTGGCTCGGGTGGCGCGGCACGGGGCCGCCGGTGGGAAACACCATGGCCCAGGGCACGTCGCTTTGCCGGCCGAAGAGCTCGCTGTTGATGAAGTTGGCGATGCGGCCCAGGAAAAGCCCGATGGTCACGCAGCAGGCGCAGATGTCGGCGATGGTGAAAAAGTGCACGCCGATCCTGCGGGCGAAGAGGCCGATCGCCAGCAGCACGCCGATCAGGCCGCCGTGGAAGCTCATGCCGCCCTGCCAGACCATTAGGGCGTCCAGCGGATTGAACAGGTAGTAGCCGGGCTTGTAGAACAGCACGTAGCCGAGCCGGCCGCCGAGCACGGTGCCGATCGTCGCCCACAGAAGAAAGTCGTCGAAGGCTTCCGGCTCGACCCGCTGCGGCGGCAGGGCGGCGAGCCAGCGGCAGTAGCGCCAGCCGAGCACCAGGCCACCGATGTAGGCCAGCGCGTACCAGCGGATCGCGAAGGGGCCGATCTCGATCAGGACCGGATCGATCGCCGGGAAGGGCAGGGCGAAGAGCATCGCCGGCGCTCAGCGGTAGGGATCGTCGGTGGCGAGGAAGTCCTTCACGTAGCGCGCCACGCCGTCCTCCAGCGACGTGAAGTCGGCCTCGTAGCCGGCCTCGCGCAGCCGCTCCATGTTTGCCTCGGTGAAGTACTGGTACTTGTCGCGAATCTCCTCGGGCGTCGGCACGTAGCTGATGTTCTCCGGCTGGTCCAGCGCCTCGAACAGGGCGCGGGCCAGGTCGGCGAAGCTGCGCGCCTTGCCGGTGCCGAGGTTGAACAGCCCGCCGCCGTCTTCGCGCTCGAGCAGCCAAAGCATGACATCGACGCAGTCGCCGATCCAGACGAAGTCGCGCAGCTGGCCGCCGTCCGGGTAGTCCGGATGGTGCGACTGGAACAGCCGGGCCGGCTCGCCTTCGGCGATTTGCCGATAGAGGTGCGAGGCGACGCTCGCCTGCGCGCCCTTGTGGTATTCGTTCGGTCCGTAGACGTTGAAGAACTTGAGCCCGGCCCAGAGCGGCGGCCGCGCACCGCCGGCATCGAGCTGCTCCGCGACCCAGCGGTCGAACAGCAGCTTGCTCCAGGCGTAGCCGTTGAGCGGCCGCAGCCGCTTTTGGTAGTCGGTCGAGATGTCGTCGTCGAAGCCGGCCTCGCCGGCGCCGTAGGTCGCTGCCGAGGAGGCGTAGACCAGCGGCACCTCGTGCTCGGCGCACCAGAGCCAGAGACCCTTGGAGAGCTGGAAGTTGGTCGCGATCAGCGCGTCGGCGTCGCGCGCCGTCGTGTCCGAGATCGCGCCCATGTGGATCACGGCGTCCAGGTGCTCCGCGCTGCCGCTCAGGAAATCGAACAGGTCCTCGGGCGCGAAGAGCTCCTCCATGCGGTGCTTGGCCAGGTTGCGCCACTTTTCGTCGCTGCCCAGGCGGTCGCAGATGGCGACCCGCGTGCCGCGCTCGGAAAGCGCGGCCACCATGTTGGAGCCGATGAAGCCGGCGCCGCCGGTGACCAGGATCATGGCTTTTCTGCCCCTTCGAAGCCTTGCGCGGCCTCCTTATAGAGGCCGGGGGAAGGCCGGGGCAAGCGAGCCGGGCCGCGTCTCGCGCAGGACGGGTTTGTCTCCGGCCCGCCGATCCTCTAACAGAAGGGCCGCACGCGGAAGGGAGGGGCCGAGTGACGTCGGGCGGTGAGGAGAGCCTGCGCGACCTCGCGCTGCGCTGCTTGGGGGAGAGGATCCCGCACCTGGAGGAGCTCGGCATTGAGCTGGTCGAGCGCGACGGGCGCGGCTTGACCTTGCGCCTGCCGTACCGGGAATCGCTCGTCGGCCATCCCGAGAACAGCCTGCTGCACGGCGGCGCGGTCATGACGCTGGTCGACACGGCTTGCGGGTTTGCCACCATGCTCGACTGGCCGGAGCCGCAGGCCGTGGCCACCCTCGACCTGCGGCTCGACTATCTGCGGCCGGCCGAGGCGGGCAGCGACCTCTACACCCGGGCCGAGTGCATCCAGCGCACGCGCCAGGTGGCCTTCGCCCGGGCGACGGCCTACCAGGACAGCCCGGAGCGTCCGGTCGCCGTCGCCGCCGGCACCTTCGTGGTGATCGAGGGGCCGTCGAGGGCACCCGGCGGGGAGAACGCCTCGGAATGAGCCTGATCGGCATCATGGAAGAAGCGCGCCGGCGCGGCGACCCGGCCATGCTCGTCGACGCGGTGCCCTATGCCCGCTACCTCGGCATGTCGGCCAAGCTCCAAGAGGGCCGTCTGATCACCCGCCTGCCGTTCCGTGAAAGCAATCTGGGCAACCCCATGCGGCGCGCGATCCACGGCGGCGTGGTCGGCGCCTTCCTGGATCTCTCCGGCACGTTTCAACTCTGGTGGGACCTGGAAGGGCTGTCGGGGCCGCGTTGCGTCTCTTGCACCGTGGACTACCTGCGATCGGCCGGGCCTCGTGACGTGCTCGCCGCGAGCCTCGTGACCCGCTTGGGCCGGCGCGTCGCCAGCGTCCGGGTCGAGGCCTGGCAGGAGCGGCGCGACCGCCCTATCGCCCACGGCCACGCCCACTTCCTGATCACCGAACCGAACGAGACGCGGAACTCGGCGCGGGACTGAGCACTCGCCGTTCCCGTGCGGCCGGTCCGCAGCCGGCCATCGCTTCGGCCGGCAATCGCTCGCAGTCGGTTTTTGGCCCCTGCACGGCGTCACGAGACGCTCGGCGGGAAACATGAACGGCGCCTGAATTCCACGTGAACGGGGCCGCAAAAAGCCGTGAAGATAAAAAGAATTATACATTAAAAATTAAATAGTTAGCTTACTTTCGGCCGGGCTCTCCCCAACCTTCATTTTGCCAAACGGCTACGCCTTTTCGAGGTGCCGTCGGGACGCGCGGAATAACCGCCGCGCGCCAGCGTTTTGTCATCGGGACGCTCATGAGGAGATCAGGATGAAGTACTTCCGGCGCATCAAGTCGGCCATCGATCCGCAGCCCTTCCTCGACGAAATCGCCGCGACCGACGGCGCCTTCGATATGTCGACGGGTCGCCAGGACAAGATCGCGGTGCAGCGCGAGGCGCTGTCCATTCCGCTGCGCGGCCTGCGCAAGTCTGCCATCGCTGGCCGTCAGCGTTGGGACGTGCACGAGAGCCGCTGGACCACCGGGTCCGCGCGCTTTCCGCTCGCCTGCCGGTTCCTGAGCGACTTCGCGGAGGAGCAGTCGGGATTGCTCGGGCGCGCCAAGATCGTCTGCCTGCCGGCGGGCCGGCGCGTCTACCCCCACATCGATCGCGGCGAGTACTACAAGGTCCGCGACCGTTTTCATCTGGTGCTGCGTTCCACAAAGGGGTCCTGGCTCAAATCGGGCGGCGAAGAGGTCCGCATGCGCGAAGGCGAGCTCTGGTGGTTCGACAACAAGCAGGAGCACGAGGCCTTCAACGACGGCGATCAGGATCGGGTTCACATGATCTTCGATGTTTTGCCGCAGGCTCGCATCGTCGAAGTCTTCGGCAAGGCCGCGTGAGCGGGGGCGGCCAGATGCCAAGCCCCGCTCTCGAACTCGCGACGCCGCAATCACTGCGCGATTTCACCCTGATCCGTCGGCCCGCGAAGGATTCCGGATCCCTGGCCTGCTGGCTCGCCATGCCGCGCAGCCTATCGCCAGAGGCGCCGCCGCTGGTCGCGATCCACGGTATCCGGCGCGGCGCCCGCGATCAGGCCGAGCTCTTCGCGGCGCGTGCGGCGGCCGCCGGCCGCCCGGTCATCGCGCCGCTCTTCGACGAGGACAATTGGCGCCGCTATCAGCAGGTTGTCCGCAAGAAGCGCGCCGACCTGGCCTTGCTCGCCCTGATGACAGAACTGCGGCTATCCGGCATCTGGCGCACGCCGCGCTTCGAGCTGACCGGCTTTTCCGGCGGCGCGCAGTTCGCACATCGCTTTGCCATGCTCTACCCGGAGCTCGTGGCGCGGCTCACCGTGGCGTCGGCCGGCTGGTTCACCTTTCCCGATGACGCGCGCTTTCCTTATGGCCTGGCCGCGCGGCCCGGACGGCCCGACGACTGGGGGCCGCGCCTGGCGGCCGGACTCGACCGCTTCTTGAGACTGCCGATACAGGTCTGCGTCGGCGCCAAGGACAACGTCCAGGACATCAACACGCGCAGCGGTCCAAAGATCGACCGGCAGCAGGGCAGGGATCGCGTGACGCGCGCCAAGCGCTGGGCCGCGGCGCTGCGCCGGGCCGCCGGCGAGCGCGGCATCGTCCCGCAGGTCGAAGTGGCCGTTCTGCCCGGCTGCGGCCACGACTTCCGCGCCTGCGTTCTCGAAGGCGGCCTCGATCTCCATGTCCTGCCGAATGATCCCGGCGCGCCGTTCATGCGCCATTCATGAAGCTTTGCCCGGTCTTTCATCCCGGCGACAGGCGACCTTCAGCAAAGACGATCACATTGATCGGCAAGAGCCAAACACTTGCAGAACAAACCTGGGAGTTGACGACATGAATGCTGTGACCCCCCTCAAACCCGAAGTGCTGAAAGAAGCGAAGTGGGCCTTCTCCACCCGCCGCGTCGCGGCCGAAGACGCGGTCCATCTCGTCGAGGATCTCGGCGATGCGGTGTCGGGCGATCTCGTGCTCGGCCGCGTGGAACGGCTCGGTTCGCACAAGAGGATCCAGTTGGCCGAAGGCCGCGTCTCGGAGCTCTACCTCGGCGATCTCGTGGTGCTCGCCTGCGGCGCCCGCTATGCCCCGGATCAGTTCGAAGGTCTGGCTGAGCTCGATCCCAAAGGCGCCGACATGCTCGCCGCCGGCGGGGTGCTGGGCCGGATGCGCCATCGCCACGAACGCATGGCGCCGCCGACCCGCGTCGTGCCCCTGGGCCTGCTGGCCGACGCTTCCGGCGAGGTGATCAATCTCGGCGCCTACGCGCTGGAGCGGACCCTGCGTCCGGCGAACCTGATCGTGATCGGCGTGGTCGGCGCCTCGATGAACTCCGGCAAGACCACCGCCGTTGCCGCGATCGCCCACGGGCTGCGCCGGGCCGGCCATCGGGTGGCGGCGATCAAGGCCACCGGCACGGGCGCCTTCGGCGACTTCAACGCCTTCCGCGACACCGGTGCGCGCTACGTCGCCGACTTTACCGACGCCGGCATGGTCTCGACCTATCGTCAGCCGCTCGCGCGCATCGAGGCCGGCCTCGACACGCTGCTCGGTCATGCCGCGCGCCAGGGCTGCGAGATTGCCGTCGTCGAGCTGGCGGACGGCGTGTTCCAGAAGGAGACGGGAGACCTCTTGAGGACCCCGCGGATCCGCGACGGCTTCGCCGGCGTGTTCTTCGCCGCGCCCGATGCGCTGGCGGCGGCCGGCGGCTGCGCCGCCCTGCGCGGCATGGGCATCGAGCCGGCGGTCGTGACCGGCATGGTCAGCTGCTCGCCGCTCGGCGCCGCGGAGGCGGAGTCGGCCACCGGCGTGCGGGTAATCACGCGCGACGCCCTCTGCGACCCGATCCAGGCTTCGTCCATTTTGAAGCAGGCGCTCGACGACAAGGCTCGCCAGGCCAGCGAGATGAACGCCTTCGAGGTCGGAGTCGCGGCATGACCCTGCTGCCGCGCATCACCGGCGAGGGCCGCGGACGGAGCATCGCTCTGGTCGCGGCTCTTGCCCTGGGCCAGGCCGCCGCCGCCGGGCTCGCGGCCTTCTCGACGCGCGATGTCTTCGCCGCGTTCCGTGACGACTCGACCGCATTGCCTCTCCTCGCACTGGCGCTGGTGGCTGCCGCCGGTCTGGCGATCGCCATCTTGCGCGTGATCGAGCGGGTCGTCGCCGAGAGCGTCGGCCAAAGCTACGCGGCCTCGCTGCGGCTCGAGCTCTTCACTCATCTGACCGAGATGTCGGCGCGCGACGTCGCCGACCGGCGCAGCGGCGGGCTGGCGATGCGCTTCGTCGGCGACTTGGCGGCGGTGCGCGGTTGGGTCAGTCTCGGCGTCGCCCGTTTGATCTCGGCCAGCATCGTGCCGCCGGTCGCGGCCGGCATTCTCTTCCTGCTCAACCCCTACCTGGGCGCGGCCGCGGTCGTCCCCATCGCCCTCGGCCTCGGGATCATGACGCTGGCCGGCCCGCGCCTGGGCCCGACCCACAAGCGGCTTCGCGCGCGGCGCGCGCGCTTGGCCGCGGACATGACCGAGCGCATCCCCCACGCCCCGGAACTGCGTCTGCTCGGCCGTATCGCCACGGAGAAAGAGCATCTCCTGCGCCGCACGGAAGACCTGATCGCCTCGGCCGTGCAGCGCGCACGGGGGGCGGCCTTGTTGCGTGCCATTCCCGATGCCGTGTCGGGGCTGGCCGCGGCCAGCGTGTTCCTGGTCGCCTTGAGCGGCGGCGCGCCGGCGGCCGAGGCCGTGGGCGCCTTGGCGGCAGTCGGCCTCCTCATCCAGCCGATGCGGGATTTGGCGGGTGTTTGGGACAAGCATCGCGCCTGGGTCGCCGCGCGCGACAAATGCCAAAGCTTGCTGGCCCTGCCCAAGCTCGCGCGGCCGCAGATCGGCGAGGTCGAAAGCTTGCCGGACTCGCCGCAGCCGCTGCGCTTTGCGGGCGTCTCCGGCGGGCGGCTCGAGTCCGTCGATATCGAGGCCGGGGCGGGCCGGAAGATCGCCATCGTCGGCGGCAACGGCGCGGGCAAGTCGACGCTGCTCGCGCTCGCCGCCGGACTGGAGCAGCCCGACGCGGGCGAGGTCACCCTCGGCGGCCGGGCGCCCAGCGGTCTCAGCGCTGCGGAGCGGCGGCGCATGATCGCTTTGGTCGGCACGCGCTCGCCGATCCTGTCCGGCAGCCTGCGCCGGGCTTTGACCATGGGCGCCGCCGCGCGGCCGGCAGACCCGGCGATCCTGTCCCAGGCCGAGGCCTTCGGGCTGGGCGACGTGATCGCGCGGCTTGGCGGTCTCGACGGTCGCGTCGCGGAGGCGTGCCGCAACCTCTCGGCCGGCG
>JAAUYJ010109444.1_pt1 | contig 10046 bp, 10 predicted proteins | sample 7278031 | NCBI WGS metagenome assembly JAAUYJ01 (sample SAMN14350222, study PRJNA611818) | marine sediment metagenome | isolation source: surface marine sediment (1.8m) | place: French Polynesia: Moorea | collected 2018-08 | reverse complement strand
GCCAGTCATTCCTTTTCGGACATCATTAGAGGCCGAAGCCGTTTTCGCATTCGTCCCTGCTATTCTCGACATAGCCACTGGCTCCAGAAAAAGCGCAGTACTTGGGTCTCGTGGTCATTATGTAATTACGTGGGGGAATGAAAGTGAATCTTGAAACCGGAAACGTTCTGCAGACGGAACTCTCCGTACTGTCCGTGACATGAAGTATTGCCGTAACTTGGAAGGAGGGGAGCTAAATAAAACTTTTTTTAAAGACGGCTGGGTAGGAGGGGTGAAAACCGGATATTCATTGCTTGTTTCGCCCTCGCTTCTTCCGCCCGCTACTTTTGCTCTTTAATTCCCGAGGTAATCGATGTGCTTCGGAACAACGTTCGCGTTTGTAGCTGGCTGCTGGATGCACTTTTTTATGAAAAAGTGTCGAATGGACCTTCTCCTTCTTCGCCTCGGCCACGTCGTCTGCGTCAGCGGCGTCAAGGCGACAGACATAACGAGCTCCAGATGCTTCTCCAAGGCGGACGGAAGGAATCGGTTTTCAGAAATGAATTTTCACGGTGGCTTTTCATGTATCTCGAAGAATATGTACCATGTACGTATGAATTTTCGTTCAATGCGAAACGATTGCCATCACGACAGCTAGCAAAGTTAGAATAGTAGTGGCAGCTCCAGGCGCAGATGCTCCGTTGCACGAGTCCTCCCTGCAGACGCAGGTCTTAGTCACGGCGGGGGAGCGGGAGGAGGGGAAGACGGGAGAGGAGGAGAAGGGCTGGCTGGTGTTGAGGCACCTCATGCCATTGTCCTCCGCCGAGACGGTCCCCTCCCTCAGCACCTCCGCCAGGTCGCCGTCGTTGGAGCGGCCGCAGCTCCTGCTGTAGTCGGCGATCGAGCCGTTCTCTGAAATTTGGTGTAGGAGAATACGACGGCATTTACCGGTACAGGCTGAAGGAGCTCCTACTGGTGACCTGCAGCAGGCATAGGTCCTCCCCCTGATCGCACTCCTGCGTGTTGTCCCCGCTGCCGTCCTCGCACGATCGGTCGTTGACGCCGCGGATGTCCGGGAACTCGGTGTTGTAGAGGCACTCGTGGCAGCGGAGGCAGAGGCCGGGGGTGGGGGCGAAGAGGAGGAGGAGCGCTGAAAGAAACTATTTCTCATAACGGCTTTCTGGTTCGAGATGTTTTCGATGTGGACGTACCTAATTGGAAAGCGCAGATGCCAGAAAAAGTTCCCCTCTCCATTGTTCCGTTTGCTGGAGACCTCGCAGTGCCAGCCAATCGTCTCCTTGTTGTCGAAGACTTAAAGTGACAAAAAAGTACTTTTTCGGGTGGACGAAGAAAACTCCCATTGCGATAAGGGTGACGGCGCATATTCCATCCTCCGCCTGTTTCCGCTTCGAATTTCCCTTTGATTTTTTTGTGCCCTTGCGTCTAACGAGGGGAAAACTCGTTCTTCGCTTTGCTTATTGTGCACACACACGTGAAAGACACGGAGTATGCATGCGAATGCTCACGAACGTTTTCTTCTTCCCCAGGAACCTCTTCTACGACTCCGCCCCTCCCCAGCTGGTGGTGTCCCCCGGCGCCGGCAGCTACACCCGGCACCTGGAGCAGCAGCAGCTCAGGCAGCAGCAGCAGCCCCAGCTCCGCCTGGCCAAGGGCACCGGGAGACAGCCCAACAGGAGGCCCAGGCGCAACGAACATGCTGTCAGCACCTCGAACCAAAGAGACGCCTCCACCGCCACTGGCGGCGCAGAGGTCGACGCCATCTCCACGGCCCCTGGAGATCCCCTGGGCGACCGAAGGATGGCCGACACCGTGGACAGGATCAGGCAGGAGAACCCGGGACAGGAGGTCGAAAGGTGGGGGGAAATAACTTCTTTGTTGCATCATCGAAGTTGTAGGAATGCAGCAACACAAGTCTTCTTTCTTTCTCCTTCCAGGGCCCCGATGGAGGGAGGAGGAGACCCGCGCTTCCGCTACTACGGCAAGCTCCGCTCCATGTTTCGGGAGAGCGCGGGCGTTCGTCCCCCCGCCGTGCCGGAGGAGGAAGTCACTGACGTGGAGGCGGACGGGGGCGGAGGCGGAGGCGGCGGAGGCAGGACCACCGTCAACGGGGTGGCCGTCGTCAACGCGGAGGATGGCGACAACCCATTTGACAGCTTCTTGGTATGCAAAATTAGACTCTATTAGAAAGAGGCACCCTAGTAATTGCGTGCCTTCGCAGGAAGTGCCTCCGCACATCGTTCCCGCAGACTACTACACAATACAGGTGCAGTATTCTACGTACCGGTACAAAATAAAGTACAGGACAGGACGCTGCATGCTTTCACGATATAACACTGTTTTCCCAGAGAAAGTACAGTAGTAACTAGCTATATCAATCTCCTGCAGGTTCCGACAATGGTGAAGAACGAGGTGACCGGGTGCTGGCAGCGGCTCCTGCGGGCCCTGGGCTTCTCCAGCGTCGACCGGTCTGACTACGAGAGTCTCCCCGAGTCAGAGGACGCGGAAGAGGAGGAGGAGACGCATTCCAGCATCACCACCATGTAAGTGCCTTTGGCCAATGAACTTAAAGTCACATTTCTTCAAAGGTGCTTCCATACTTGTTGTTGCCCTCCTCTTTTCGTCCTTTGAAGAGAAATCTCGCGTATGGGGGGAAGTAATTGGTTGGCGAGGGAGTATCGGTTTCTTTGTCCGCTACGTCGTCGACTTGCTTGAGCTCTTGTGGGAAGACGGGGAAGGGCCACCTCCACTTGCTGTCGTGCTCGCAGAGGAAGAGGAGGCCGCTCACCACCGTTCCGAAACCCGCAGTGAAGGCCACAATGTTTCCCCCGGGAATTCTCAGACAGACGATGATGGATGTAAAAATTTGTGCCGCCAACGAGGTCCCCACCGTGAAGGAGACGGTGCTTCGGTAGAATTCAATGTTGACTCTGGTGGGCGCCCACATCTTGAGGATGTAGGTGGACACGACGTGCTTACCCAGGAAGTTGCAGAAGCCGAAGAGGGAGATGGTGGGCGTGGTCACGCAGAACGAGATGGTGATGAAGAGCACCAGCAAGTCATAGGCGTAGTAGTGCCCGTACCAGTAGAGGATGTCCTCGTTCTCCAGCCAGGAGGTGACCTCCATCCAGCTGCCGGCGGTCAGCACGCGGAAGGTCAGCCGGAGAAAGTCTGGTATCCGCAGCAGTTCCATGGCGTTTCCTAGCGTAGCCGCCGAGATGACGAAACGAACGTAGTTGAGTCCTCCCTGGGGGACGAACATGCACCTCATGGACTCTTTCCAGTCGTCGTAGCTCTCAAAAGTGAAGCCGGTGCTCATGATGGCAATGAAGGAGACCTTCCCCAGGACGGGGAAGAAGAGCAGTATCATGGTGAGGTAGAAGGTGGAGACCCGCAGCATGACGTGGTTGACGGTCGACTGGCGGCTGAAGCCCACCATCAGTATGGCCCTGGCTGCCAGCATCTGGATGGCCCTCCCCACCATGAACACCATGAACATGTACCACTCGTCGGAGATTGGCATCTGCTTCTGGACGTGGCCGGACACCAGGGCGTACAACTTTTCGCTCACGTCCATGATGGCGGCAGGGGTGGTAAAAAATAGGGCAACGACAATCGCCAAGACGAGCATGCACAGTTTCCTGCCGCGTATCGACCTTCTCTGGGTGAAATTTTCCCAGATGATATCTGGAAGAAAATGGTAATGCTGCTACAAGGACCAAACTTGAAGGAGAAATCTTACCATCAACAGGAGGAGCCTTTGCCAGTCTTATGGTTTCATCACGAACCAGTCCCATGTTTCCATGCGTGCAAGCGTGGTCCGCACCTTCCCTGTCTCTCACGACCACGAACGCAATGTGGAGGGGAAGTCTGAGGAAGAATCTCCTGTGCTGGATGTAGGCCTTGTCCAGGCCCTTCAGCTTGTAGTGGTAGACGTCCCTGGCCAGGTACCTGCCGAGCCAAGCTTCCTCGCACACGGTGCAGCACCCGCAGCACCTCCAGGAGTGGAAGACCTCCTTCCTTCCGCAGTTCTTCTCTATCCAGTGGTAGTAGCGCAGCTCTTCCGACACCTGGTGTAGCACCCTGGTGTCGAACGTGAGGTAGATGGCCGACGGCCGGACCCGGTGTTTCTTCCACAACCAACGGGAGATCTCTTGGTGCCCTCGCATGTGGAGGGGCAGCCCGCTCAGCATGAGGACCTCCTGGCTGGGGGAATAGGAGAAGTGCGGGAGGAGGCTCTTTCGCACGTATCGCTGCATGACGCACATGGCCATGGGGGTGAGAAAAAAGGCGGAGAGGACGTGCACGAAGAGGACGTAGCTCTCCGGGTCTACGTTGGCCATGGTGCCGGCCTCGTACGAACCCAGGTCGTGGATCCTCCCGTGGTTGACGTTGACGGGCAGGATGACGACGAACACGAGGAGGGTGACGGCGGCCACGTAGGCCATGACGTAGCGCTGCATGCTGAGGAAGGCGAACCCGTCCGGGCCGTACTGCCGCACCATGTCGGCGCTGTCCAGCCACAGCCAGCTGGCGCCGAAGGTAGGAACTTGGTTCCGATCCCTTCCCGAGAGAGCAGCCTTGGCCTTGTCCGCCTTGAACGGGTAGACCAGTCCGAACCTCCGCTTCCTCTTCTCCCACGCGTGGAACTTTGCGCCCTTCTTGCGCAGCAGGCTCTCCAGGTAGTACCAGATGAAGAAGAAGGCGATCAGCACGACGAAGACCAGAAGGAGGTTGAAGAGCGTGTAGGAGGGAAGCCCGCCGTACGAACGCAGTCCTGGCTCCGTGAAGATGGAATCGCTGCTGTCCCCCTTGAGGTAGTCGTGGCAGAGGTAGTCCGAGGGATTGCTGTGGTTCAGGTGTCCGGAGGGGGTGGTCGTCGTACGCGTCATAATACCGCCGAGAGCTTTAAAATCTCGAGGTTTAGGCCAACTTTATTTTGATTGGTGTCCGTTTGAATCGTTATTTGAAATTCCACCGATAACTACAATTTGACAAATATAATATCACGATTGCTTTGCTAAATAAATATTTTTTTCTTTTTTCGTTTCCTTACAGCGCATCTCTATGGAACACGATGATGGGGACTTCCCTGCTGGCCATGCCCTGGTCGGTGGGCCAGGCCGGCCTCCTCATGGCCCTCGTGGTCTCCTTCGTCATGGGGCTCATCGCCACCTCCACCGCCGTCCTCGTCGTCAAGCTTCATAAGCGAATGAGTAAGTACTACAGCAACATTTTGATCCTTTTGAGGGCCTTGATCAGAATGCCCTGAGCTTGTTCCTTGGCACCAGCGCCACGCCGTCGTCCAGCGTAAAGAGGAGCATGTAGCAGCAGAACAGCCCGGCGGCGGACAGCACGTGCCAGATATCGTGCGCGTCGAAGAGCCCCAGCGCCAGGCACTCAGAATTGAGGTCCCTAGACTGCGCCGGGCTGAGCTCGATGGCGTAGTCCACGGAGGCGTAGAAGTAGAATGCGCCGCCCCACGTCAGAAGGCTGAGAGCGAAGTAGAGCGCCACCGATCGGGTAAAGGCCTCGCCGAAGGAGAACTTCATGACGGCGTAGTGCAGACAGTAGGCGCCAAGGTTGCACACCATAACTGCCAGCAGGTAGATGGATACGCCAGGTCGGGCCAGGGCGCCGTAGGCCATCAGGCACAGGTTCAGCACGTTCATGGCGGAGGCCAGCGACAGACGCCGCCGGGAGTAGTAGTCCGGCCTCGGAGAGAGTCCGACCGCCGCCGCTGCTGATCGGAACAGAGAGAGAATGGCGCGGGGGACTTCGACGTCAGGGTGGTAGACGACGGAGGCGGTGAAGACGAGGCTGAGGGCCAAGTAGCCGACGAGGGCCACCACCCAGAAGGCGACGCTGTCCCCCCCGACGGCGATGCCGGCCACTTCCAGGCAAAGGGCGGCGCCCAGGCCGAGGAAGACCCAGGCGGCGTCGGAGTCAGAGTGGCGAAATTGGTGCACCTTGACGAAGAGGAGGGAACCGATGACGTGCATGAAGGTGGTGTCGAACTGGAAGTTGGCTTCCGTCGGGCAGATGTGGTAGCAGGCACTGAGTACGCCCTGCAGAAAGGTGGCGGCTGCCACAGCGTAGAATACGCCGCGACGTCGCGGCACGCCCAGGTTTGCCGCCGCCTCCGCCGCCTCCGGGCCCAGCCTCCGCTCCACCTCTTTCAGCAGTCTCTCATGACCCGTCTGCCTACGGTGCACCAGCCAGGCGAAGAGAGAACCCAGCCCAAGGTACCAGATGTTGGAGAAGACGTGGTTGAAGTCCCTCAGCGAGGGGGAGACGGGGACGGCGCAGAGGTGGTTGTAGTAGCAGAGGTCTTGGTCGCCAGAGTTGGACAGCTCCCTCTGGTGCGAGATGACCACCTGGAAGGCTGGCACGCCGTAGAAGAGGCCCACGATCAGGACGGTCCACATGTAGAACATACTGTTGTCGTCGTACTGCCGGTTCTGGTTGGGGAGGTCAGAGAGGAATTTGGGCTTGGCCTTCTTCTTCACTCTCTTCTCCTTCTTCTCATCACCGTCTTTTTCCTCCTGCACCACCACCTGGAAAACCTCCTGCTCCGCAGCCGCCCTTGGCGAGTCCGGCAGCTCCAAGAAGAATCTTCTCTCCTCCCTCGAACCGTCAGGCGAAACTGCAATCTGAATGGCGTCTGGACTGGTAGAGGTAAGGACCGTGCTGGCGGTGCGAGAGGAGTGCATGCTAACACTCGGGCTGGCAATGGCTCCAGAGCCGTCGTCTCCCAAGCTGAAGGAAGAGGAATCTCTGGCGATCCTGTCCAACTCCTCCCTGATGTCGTCCACCCTTGTCGCGTGGGCGCAGGTCGCCACCAGCGCCATGATAAAGAGCAGGCACAGGAAGGCCACCGCCAGGCCTATCTCCAGGTACAGCTCGTGCTCGAAGCTAGCCTCCTCCAGCTGGAAGTGGAAGGACTTGGTCCTGTTTGAAGCAGGAGGGCCCAATTCTGCTATGCAGTCAGAGTCGTCCCTCGTCAGTGAGAAAAAAGCGAAGGCTCCTCCTCCGCCGTTGGAGGAGAACTCCTCTGAGTCCAGCAGGAAGGAGGAGAATCCCAGCATGGTCTGGTGCACCGATCCCTTGAGTCTCTGCTGCTGCCGCTGGAAAGGGGGACAGCGACCGCCTCCTTCTTCAGCAGGGATTATGGTGACCCTCCCGCACACGTACTCCTCCTCTGACGTCACCGTCAGCCTAATGAAGTGGCGGTCTCCAAATTCGGTTGCGAAGCCGCCAAAGTCGAGGTACTTGAGCTCCGGCCCCGCCGACGTCACTCCCTCAACAGTGCCGCTATCTCCGGTGCTTACCTGGAAGTCTTGCACCGGCAGGACCTCCATCCCGAATGCCTTCGGCTCCTCCAGCGTCACCACCAGAGTGGTCTCATCCCCGCCCAAACACAGGGTTCTCGACGACGAAACATTGCGTGTTGCTGCTGAATCAATTAGCGAGACCACCCTGTCCCTCGTCCTCGCCGAAGCCCTCGACACGTCTCCGCGAAGGTTAACTCTCAGTACCCTGCGCTGCTGCTGCTGCTGATGATGATGATGTTGCTGCTCTTGCGGCAGTCTGTAGATGTAATGTAGCACAGAATCTTCCCCGGCATCGGCGTCAGACTGCTCGTAGACAGTACCGACCTCCGCCGATACCTGCCGCGACGATCCCTCTCCTCTCGACCAAATGATGAAATCTCCCGAGGCCGAGGATAATTTCATAGTCGCCGCCAAGCACACAACGATTACCACAATGTTCTTCCTCTTCTTTGTTCTTGCAGGCGTCAAGCTGGGCGAGAACATCCCCGAGTTCTCCGACCTCCTCCGCGTGCTGATGCCCTCCCCTCCCGGGATCCACCTCATCATCTCGCTCTTCTCCCTCGGGGCCGTCTCAGGGGCGCTCACCGTCTACTGGATGCTCTCCAGCAACTTCCTCTACAACACGGGCAACGTCGTCTACGGTGAGTTACAGTATTTCAGCTCTTTTGCGACTAGGATATCTTCCCGCCGATGCGTCGTTCGTTGCCTCCACCACCTCTTTCTCTCCTGTCATTTCAACCTAGTTTCTCGCTGGACTTATCGCCGCCGCCCCTCCTCCCCCTTAAACACCGCTTCTATTTGAAGAGTTTTATCTGTGAAATTGGCTCCTCATAAGTGCATAAGGTAGCAGCCAGCGTTGGAAGGGAGGTGGATTATGTTTTTGTACTGCTACATCAGGGGCGGGGCCAGGAGATGGAAAGAAGGCTCCCGATCTTCGTATCGAGGAGGTGCTAGGCAATTAGCCTTTACAGCCCCGCAAATATTTTCGTAATTGACTGAGGGTCTATGCCCTGTGCGATCCAGGCATGAGAGAAAAGTACGTCGTTGCGCAACAATGTCCGACGCCCCCGTCGCTCTTTTGACCTTTGAACCGCTTTGTCTTTTCTTCCCCCCGCCGTCCTCCTTTTTTCGCATTCTTTCTCTCGATCCCCACTTATCGTACGTAACATGATTAAAGGCTTCGGCGCCTGAGTGACTGCGAAAGCGTCCGCAAAACAATTTCCGTTGGCTTTTTTTCTCACAGAGGTCATCATCGGCAAGTTCCACCCCGAGGAATACCATCCGATATGCGTCATGCCCAAGAATGTCAGCGCCAACCATGGCGGCATGAGCTTTGCCAACCTCACCTTCAATCCCGACTACGACTACGACCTCACCCCGCACCTCCTCGGCAGCTCCGGCATTGTCCTGGAGGCGGCCAACGGCAGTAGCAACGGCAGCATGTCCTCCTCCGACCTCTTTGAGAAGATCTGGAACCCGTCCACCGTGCCCATCCTGCTGGCCGTCCCGCTCCTGCTGCTCAGCAGCTTCCGCAACACTTCCATCTTCGCCAAGATGACCTTCCTTGGCACCATGAACATCGCCTTCCTGACGGGACTCGTCTCCTACAACGCCTTCAAGTGGGGCCTCAACGTGGACCTTTGGACGCCGACCAGCCCCGAGTACGTGCCGCTGTACAGCCCTTCCTTCTTCTGCCTGTCCGGCCCGCTCGCCCTCGGGCTCTTCATCCACAACTGTGTCATCACCATCGTGCGCAAGAACCAGAACCAGGAGAACAACGTTCGAGACGTCATCGCAGGGTTCTCCCTCGTCTCGCTCACCTACGCGTTCATCGGGTTCGTCTTCTACCTCACCTTCCCGCTGCCAAAGGCCTGCATCTCAGACGTAAGTTTCCCCAACGCCAAATTTCTTGCAACATTGAAAAGACATGTTTTTTTAAAAAAAATTCTAACCATCAATTTAAATTCAAAATTAATTCGATTTTTGCCAATTTCTTTTTTCAGAACCTGCTGAACAACTTCCCTCAGAACGCGTGGGTGATGATCGTGGCCCGCGGGCTGATGCTTATCCAGCTGGTGTCCATCTTCCCGCTGCTGATGTACATCCTGCGCTCCCAGTTCCTGCAGATCTTCACGGCCGACCCCAGCAGGCTGCCCTACTACGACTGCATCAGGCACACCGTCAACCTCTTCTGCTGTTTCTGCTTCGTCATCATCGCCATCAAGGTGAGCTGGGGTTTAATTTCCTTTTTTGCCGAATTCGTCCTGCGGTGGAAGTATTCGAAAAGCCCTATTTGAACTATTGTGCTTCCATGTTCGTTGTTTTCGCGGTGAATGGATGAGGAGGACCTCGACGCAGCTTTGGTTTTTTCTTCAATCGGACAAACGTTACATTATTTGACATATAAAAGTCGCTTTTTTGCAAAAGCCACGTTGAAAATTCAAATTCAAATTTGGAACACGAGTTTTTTTTAGCTTGGAAAACTAATGGTGTGACTGTGACCTGCTTTTGCCTAAACGTCAACGAGTCATTTTTCGTTTTCGTCTCCGTGCGCAGGTGAGCTTCATCTCGGTGGTGATCCGCTACGTGGGCGCCTTCACCGCCGCTGCCATCATCTTCGTGGCTCCGTGCGTCTGCCACTGGCTCTACATGAGGAAGGAGGGAGGGGGAATCTTCAAGGCTGGCTGGAACCCGGTCATCTTCGCAGTGGAGGTG
>JAAUYJ010028130.1_pt1 | contig 10049 bp, 9 predicted proteins | sample 7278031 | NCBI WGS metagenome assembly JAAUYJ01 (sample SAMN14350222, study PRJNA611818) | marine sediment metagenome | isolation source: surface marine sediment (1.8m) | place: French Polynesia: Moorea | collected 2018-08 | reverse complement strand
TCTGGGAAGATGATAAAAATTTGAGGAAATAAAGTTTCATTAATATGAGAAATATCAAGGGATGACAACCCTTTAGTAATCGCCCTTGGGAAAATTAGTAGCTGATAAAGAGGGTTCTCGGCCAATTTTTTTGTTCACCTTTTCATGCACATTTGCACATTGATTTTTTCAAGGTTATTTTTTGTTATGAATGAGAAAATGATTTTGACGTGAAGCCATAGAAGTGCATTTTAGGGTTGTGTGTGTGAGAAGGTGAGACATGTGAGTTGAGGCAAGAGCAAAAAAAAAAGAATAAAAAGAAGCAGAAAAAAACTGTAAATAGTTATTGTTTTTTGTTATGTCTGGCTGGAGATTAATTTTTATTTGAAAAAAAAAATATTTGTGAAATAAATAAATTGTATGCGAGAAAAAAAAATTTTAATTTCTTTTTTTTTTAATTTTATATATTTTTATTGGTTTAGAGTTGAAATTATTTGAGAGCGTATTTGAGATAGGAGAATTCGTAAAAGAGGTTTGTTAGATCGAAGAAGGAGGTTGAGGATGAAAAGAGTGGTGGAGCCTTGTAGAGCCATTCGAGGAGTGAGATGGGTGTGTTTGAGTAGTCGTCGAGTTGAAGCCATTTATGTGTGGCCTCCAAAACGAGCGGTGCAATCATGTGAGCGCGATGTGAGAGGAAGCTTAGATAATCGGATGCGTGAATGAGTCGATTGATTTCGAGTGAGGTGAGACGAATGTGTTGAGTTTGGTTGAAATTTTTAAGGGTTAGAATTGAGCGATTTTTTGAGAGGATGGCGTGAATGGTTTCGGCGCCATCGTTGGTGGCTGTAATAGGAGAGAAGGAATTGAAATAGTTTTTGAGTGTAATGTCGAAATTTGCTTTAGCTCTCCTTCTTTTATCCTTCCTTTGTCGCTTGTTGATGTTATTAAGCATTTCTTTTTCCCTCGTTTCTTTTATGTTGCTTTTGTTTTCAATATTGACATTGTTGGTCTTTTGTTGTGTGTAATAGTGTCCATTTAATTCTTCGATGGTCTCGTTGATGTGGGTCGTGAGCCAAGATGAGAATTTTGCATAGGCATGTATGTCGAGACTGATGCACGAGTGATTGGTTCGAAATGTGATTAGGGCATTGCAGGCTAGTCGCGTTGAGGGATTAATGTGATGATTGAAAAAGAATGAATATTCAATGGCATTGCCGCAAATGAGATGGCAATCGTTTGATAAGGGTAATTGTTTTTCGTTAAATACAATGATTGAATGATTGTCAATGTTGGACAATGTCGATGAAGGTGGTGATTTGAATGTATAAACCATTTTGTGTGTGTGTGTGTTTAAGGTTTAGTGCCCTCAAAGACGAGTTCAATTTTGGTCGGATGGAGGGATTTTGTAAATTTGGCGATGGTACCGCGCTCGGTTCGAATCTTGATGGAGATTGAGGAGAAATCGTGTGTATCGACCGGGTGATAGACGAGATGAGGAGGCGAATAAATTGTAGTTTTTGAGCTAGAATTTTTAAGTGTGGATAGCGGTATGATGGCTAAGACTCTATGCAATTTTCCAGCTAAAAGAAACGAAATGTGTAAGATGGAGCTGAAAAATTATTAAATGCGAATAAGTAAATATTTACCAGTGGTTGTTTCGCGAACAATGTCGGTGTAGACAAAGAGAAAGAACGATTCATCTAGTTCGTGTAGATTGTGAAGTGTCATGTATTTTTGGCGTTCGTCGAGTACGCATTGAATGAATTTGTCGATGAAGCGTTGTGTTAGGAGATCGACTGCTTCGGCGTGCGTTTTATAGTGACTGTAAAATGAGGAGAAATTTTCTTTTGCCATAAACTTACTCTTAAATTGTCGCATAATGTCGTTTTCGCTTCCATTAAAATAAATTCTCAAGCTATAGCTAATAAAGTGTATGAGTGTAAGTAGGAGAGACATTAATGTGTAGCCGTAATCGGAATAGAGTTCACACTCAATTCGTCCATAGCGTTTCACTTTGAGTTCATTTGTATGCTGTTCGACATAGCCAGGAAATCGAGGTATGACCAAATCTAGAGTTTCGTTCTCATGAAGTAAATCTGTTGTGTCAAATCGAATGTTGATGATATGACTTTGACGGTTGTGGCGAACGGCATCGTCTTGATGTATTGGCTTGTTCCGAAAATGCGGAAGTGATTCGTAATCGTTGAAAATTCGCTTGAAACTATCGTAATCGTAATGAAATTTCATGTCTTGAAGTTGATCGAAATAATTAATGTTGTAGAGCATCGGCGAGAATGTGAGTGGAAAAATAATTTTCACAAATTCTTCGACAGTGAAGAGTTTTGTTGTTACATCATCATCATTACCGCCTCCTGGAGGGGGCTGATCACTTTGAAGTTCACCGCTATTATCATTATTGTCATTTTCATCGTCGTCACTATCACTTTTTCCTTTATTGATGACATTGTGTGTCGATGACGCTAACGGTGCCGTTTGAAGTGGTTTAGGAGGTGTCGTTTGAGTAAATGTGTCGAGATGAATAATTAGTGCATCCCCCGTTTTATGAATTTCCGAATCGTATGTATCGAAGCAGTGATTGAGTGTAATTGACGATAGTGCAACATTCCAATCGAGAGCGGGGTCTAGCTTAATTTGAGTGCCAAGCAAATTCGTAAAGCTCGAGAGATTATTTGATGGAAACAAATTGCTATTTGCGTCGCTAAAAAGTCTAATGCAAAATTTTTTTACCATTTTTTTAATTTTTTTGTTTGTATTTTTTTTTATTTGTTGCTATTCGTCTTATAGAGACGATTAAATAAGCGAGCAACTATCCTATCGTTTTTAATCAAATCTTTTTCCTTCTCTTTCTCCTCCTTGTTATTGCGAGAATGAAAGAGACGCGAAAATTTTTTTTGAAACACTGCAATTGTTTTTCGTTTTTCACTTTCGGTTAAAACATTGAAAGGATGATGATTATTCTTCATAGAGGCGGAATAAATTGATTGATAAAAGAGCGCCAAAAAGACCAAGCAAAATTCGCCGCATTTTAACGAATTTGATGCTTGCAAGCGAGTGGAATTGTAAATAATTTTTGGTTTTAATTGAAAAATTTTCTTTTGCTTCTGCCGCCGCTGCTTTAAAAAGCTCTCAATTTTTTCACCGAGGCTCGGCGACAGTCGAAATGAGCGAGTTCCGCTTGTGCAAAAATAATAGATGCACGTATCGCTAATTTTTATAATCACCACCCAGTGACAGAGAAACATGCTGGCAATGCCGCGAATTTTTCGATTGCACAAATTTACAATGGCAAACGAGAGTGCTGGCTTAAAGGTGGAGGAGGAATTGTTATTGTGTAGACTTGGCAATTGATCGGAAGAGAAAATACCTCGAAAATGAGGCAATAAATATGGATTAGTTAAAATTCTTTCATGTAGCTCCTGCGAATCCATAGTAATGATAATCAATAGTTTATATGTATGTATGTATGTCAAAAATTTCCCCGTGTTTGGCTTCCGCTAGTTAAAGTGCTTTATATTTATACATTTTTTTTTTATTATTGTCTTTTGCAAACTAAATTCTAAGTTATATAGTAAAAAAAAAAGAAAATTAATAGAGTAATTCGACGATTCGATTTGAATTGATGCGAATTTTGCTATCGATAACGGTGTATACGAGAAGCGTTAGTGCGCTCTTTAGGGCAGTCTTGAAATTTCCCTGAACTCCCACTTGCGTTGATACCAACGGTTGATGTATGGCCGCCATCGAGCTACCGTTATATGTTGAATCGGCGATTATGAAAAAGTGGTTTTTCAGATAGTTCTTATACGAGAAAAAATTCGAATTTGTCTCCTCGTGCACCATTCCGAGCGCTTCCAAAGATTTTGCATAGAAATAGCTCAGACACTCGTGCTGATCATCGTCCTCAATAACGAGCGGTTCGTTTGAGGGCGAATAAATTGATTCGTCGAGAAGCCAATTGAAGGAATTCAATGAGTGCGAGCCGAAGACAAAGGGATCCGATTGTGAGTTGCCTGAAAAAGCGTTTGTGTCCACAAAGGCACACAAGAGGAGAGTCGGTCGTATGGGAAGCGTTGTGATGTTTGCAATTCGAAATTGTGTTGTACCTGAGGGCAAATGTGCAATCGAGAGATGAGCTCGCTTGTGACAAATGGTTGCGTCGGATTTCAGAAAAGTTTTTTCGAGCTCCAACAAAACTGTCTCTCGTATTGTAAATGTCTTTAAAATCAGTTTCAATTCGAGAATTTCCAATTTCGATGACGTAAACACTTTTTTAGCGGCATTTGCCGCATCGGTCGTTTCCGTTTCCTGTTCGAGCAACACAAATTCCTTATCTTGAAACGTGAGCCGAAGTGAGAAAGAAATCATGGGCGGAAGGAATTTAGGAATGTTGAATAGCGAGAGGCGGGTATGACAATCAAACGTCTTGCTATTTTTGATGCGATCCTTTTGATCATTTTGATAAGTGTCGGGGTGATAAAACATTGACGGTTCGCGATGGCTTAACGCTTCCGGCGAATTACTCAATATGCTTTCAATATAGGATTTATAGCCATAATGATCAAAGCTCAGGACGTTGACATTATTGAATGAAATGTGAAGTGTTTTTATGAGCGAGCTTAGGAAATTATTTACGAGCGCGGGCTGTACTGTGTCTGTTTTGGTGTATTCAGTTCCATCGCTTTTTGTCAATTTAAATTTACCCAACAAATGCACGTCGGTGAGACTTTTGGCGTGCTCTGAAGGCAAACACAGATAATCGACCTAAAAGAAGAAAGACAACAATATTAATGATTGAGATTTAAATTAGATTTTTTTTTCTCATTTTTTTTTCCATTCCTTTCCATTCCTTTCCTTTCCATTCATCATCTTTGTTGAACATGTCACACCAATTTTTTGTTTTTGATTTGACAACAAATTTGGTGATTTTCACCATTTTGGTGAAGAAAACGAAAGAAAACGAAAGAAGAAGAAAATGAATAAAAATATTATTGTTTTTCTTGTTTTACCGGAGCGCTTAGGGAGAGTTGATTGAGGGGTGAAAGAATCGTATCTGCATGCCGTGTGATTGACGTATCAAAGATTTCACGTTGAAACGTATTCAACTCTTGAATCATGTACATGATATATATTTTTTTTTCACTTTACACAATTTTTTTTTCTTCTTCTTCACTTTTTTTTTCTTCAATTTATTTATTTTTTTTTGTTTTTAATTTTGCGCACACACAACCGCTCTAGAAGAGTGTTTTCGACAAATTGAAGCCTACCACACTCTTTCTTCTTCTTCTATTTCCACTCGTCGTCCTTTTTGTCTTCCTTCTATTAATAGGTGTAGTTGTAGTTGTGGAACGTTTTCGCAATATTTTTCTTTTTGGTGTTTGTGAACGTTTGACGCGACGACGACGTCGAGTTTGATGACTAGTAGTGGTAAATGGAACTAGAGCCATGCTATTGCTAGCAATTTTGCTTCGACTACGACGACGTCGTGTCAAACGACGACGTTTAGTAGTGGTGCTAGTTGATGATTTACTTCGATGCCTTGACGTACGTCGCCGATGTTGAGAACGTTTACGAGTACGTCGTCGTCTAACGAATGAACTCAATGCTAATCCTCCTTGTCCCAATTGTTGCTGTTGTTGCAATGGCGATAATTCATTTAATTTTTTTAGCAAATTATCCTGAGCTTGCGAACTCAAGTTTCGCATCGACTGAATCGATTGATTTTTCAATGCCGATTTCCAATTTTGCAATCCCTGCTCGCCGAGATCCTGAGCGAAATTGCGACCCAAATTTATGGCTTCGTTCTTTAGCGTGCCCCACAACGGTTGGAGGAAACGTAGCGAACGTTGAAAAAATCCCGAGAGCGATCCACCGGATTGGTAGGGAATTAAAATTCCACTTCTACCGCCCGATTGATAGACATCGGGCGAGACGTAATAATCGCGCATCAAATCAATATTTCCGCCGCTTTGCATTAAACGATTTCGCTTTACGAAATATGACATTTTTTTCGTTTCCTCTTTTCTCTCTCTCTCTCGCTGTAAAAAAATTTGCGTAAAAGTCGCGCGTGATTTAGGATTGAAAGTTGAAAGAAATGTGAATGCAAAATGTAAATTACGTTACATTTATATACTTTTTTTTCATTTTTAATTTAGATTTTTTTCTTTTTGGTTTAGATTTTTTTTTTGGTTTAATAAATTTATTTGAATCGCGATAAACTTGAGCGTGCCGATAAACTTGAAATTTGTTCCCATGCTTTTATGAATGGAACATAATTTGAAGCGGAAATGACAGCTGGTTGTTTGCGACTTTTACGAAGTGGCGGATGTTGCTTTGAACCGACACGTATTTGCTTACCGGAGCGTGTCTTTAATGGGGAATAAATTGTTTTATCTCGCCAATTGGGGTCGCCGCTTGTTCGAGGCAAATTTCTTCTCATATTTGGTGGCTTGTGTACGGAAGCTTGCATCGTACCGTCTTTTTCACGAAGCTGAATCCACGATTTGTCCAGATCATTGATATCGTCTAAATTGAATAAAAGTTGATCCAAATTATCATCGCCGGCTTGTAAGCGAATATCATCAATGAATTTTCTTTTCTCATATGAATCGTTTAAATTTAAGGAGCGATCAAGTGAAGAATTACTACTACTGCCGCTGCTATCGCTTTTGCTTTTATTTCCACTTTTATTCATTTTATGCGAAATATCGCGACGGCTTGTGACAAAAATATCGTCTACAGCAGACGGATCATCGACTGCATTTTCATATTGTGAAGCCAATCGCGAGAAATTTAACATTGAATTTCTAGGAGGTTGCTTTGGTGTCCCAATAACCGTGGACGAGAGAATTGATTGATTTTTATTTGGACTCGGCTCGCGAAACGTTTTTATTAATGAATCATCGACAATATCACTATAATCCATCAATTTTCGCTCAAACGAAGTATTCGCAACCGGTTTGTTTGTGTAGCGGGGAGCGATGACATTTCGTTTAGATAAATTCTTATGACGTTTCGGCGAGACGTGTGGCGTGGCGCTCAAACTAGAGCGTGCACGTTTCTGATTAATGTGCTGACTGAGTGACGAGGGAGTGTAAAATTGATTTGGAACGCTCGGACGATTCGGTGTGGATGGTAGAATAATTTTTGGAGGCGGATTTGATAGGCGAGCGGCGGCTAGTTCTTGAAAAAGATTACGAGCCGGATAAATGTTTGTGGGCAGAACGTTGACATCGTACGGTAAGTTTCCACTTTTATTTAAATCTCTGCCGATAACGTCATCATCGTCAAAAGCGGTTGTAAACAAGGGATTTAACGACGATTGGTGTGGTGTAATGTCTTGCTTTTTAATTTTTTTCATCAAATCAACATCCATTTTGCCGTTTGACGAAAGTCTACGTTTTTCTTCGGGATTCATTAGTTGAAGAATACTCGATTCAAATTCTTCACTATTATTGTTACTGTTATTACTATTGTTTTTTATTAAGAGAGAAGAAGAGGGAAGTATTGATGTTGATGGGGGTTTTTGATTTGGACTCGATTGGGCTTGAGGAGGAAAACTGGTGCCGACGTCATCGTCAATAAAATTTTCATCAATACTCTCCTTAATCGTCTCCAAACGTGGCGATTTGTTGAGTGTAGTAGCATCTTTTAACGGTTCATGTTCAGTTTGATGATGATACTGCGGGTGATGATGAGGGTGCTGCTGCCTAGTATGCTTGTGAGCGGGTCCGAAAATTTTTGCCGAAATGTGTTTTTGAAACCATCGTTTGCCGAGCAAATTTCTAATTAGGAGCATTTTTTGTGAAAATGGCATCTTTTTGTGTGCGACTACATCTCCCACTTGAGTGCTCAGCGAGTGCAAATATGTGTCAAAATCGTGAGCGAGTGAATTGCGTTCACGATTTAAAATACTATCGATATGTGCTCGATATCTTTCCGGAGTTGTTAAAATTACTTTTTTATAATTTTCACGCTCTTGTTTAATGCTACTCATTTTTTTTTTTTATCTTTTTTTATTTATTTCTACTGTTGCTGTTGCTGTTGTTGTTGTTTTGAGGAAAGATAATAATTTAAAATTGGCGGAAGAGCATTTGCTAAAATGCCCAATAGAGTGCCAACAAAGCCGCCGGCTTGTCGTTTATTTTTATTGTTTCCTTGTTGTTGCTTTACGTCGTTGCAAGAGAGTTTTTTTAAAAGTGCAATTTTTTGAGCTCGTGTGTAATTTGGCGATGTAAAAACGTTCTTAATTAGACCTTTGTAGCGCGTCAAGCGCTTGACTTGAGCCGGTGAGAGTTTTAGATTCAAATTTTGAGCATTTGCTATTGCGTCCAAGACAAATTTACACTGGCCAGTCGATAAATTTTCAACAATTAATTTGCGTTGTTTGGCGGAAAGTGAAGACTTGTACGCCTCCAGCATGGCCTTATATAGCAAAAGTCTTTTCAATGGCTGTGATGATGATGATGACGACGTTTTATTGCAACACACTTTCTTCATTTTCCTTCCCTTCATTTTTTTTTCCTTTTTTTCTTTTTTATGGACGAAACTGGACGACACAAAAATTTTAAAAATTGTCGATATTTGAAGGATGTGAATCGAAAATGCTTTGAGGTATTATGATTGTCTTATAAAACGGTGAATTAAAAATGTCGGTCTGAAAGCGCTCAATTTCACCGCAATTAACCGCAAGCGAAACGAAAATGTAGCTGTAAGGCTTATCGACAAACTTTATATAGGATTTTGATAATGCTCGCGAGTCGTTGAAGCATCGCAAATGATTTGAAAGAATTGAGAGAGAGTGAAGCATCCGAGGCGAGTAGAATAAAAAGTAGCCGGAAAAGTTTTGATTAATGTCTTGTGTGTACTTTCCGCGGCTAAATAGGTTTTGTGTGCAAATGAAGAGATAAATATTGTAGTGTCGACCCACTCGACAGAGATGAGAGCACTCGGGTGAATTGTAAAGGCTTGCACTGAAATCATCAATAATTACCGCAATTTTTGGTGATTTTTCAGCCTCGTTACTGCCATCAAGCGAAGTGGTGGAACATTTTTCATAAAATTTTACATTTTCCTGCGTTGGCAGGTGTGGGAAAAATGTTAAATTGCTCATTTCGGCAATTTTTGGTGGAATAGACGAAGCCGACGGTGCATAAAAGTGTATATCTGTGGGCGGATATTGAAAAATCGATGGTTCCGATTGTAATAGTTGCACAATCATGTGTGTTTTGCCACTACCCGAAACACCGGCCATCAATATTCTATCGCCTAGGCCAATCGAAAACATTTTTGTTATATTTATTATTTTTATTAAATATATGCTCCCTGCTGTGTAGTATGTATGTATGTATGTACTGACACACGAACGTGCGTGAGAATGAATAAATTTCAATTTTTAGTTCACACCTTCTTTTTATATGAGTGGACGGGCGGACGGACGGACGGAGAACGAAAATAAATAAAAAAAGGTAGCCAATTAGCAATCATTTTCATCTATTTTTTTTTGTTCCCGCCAACAATTTTTCGCATAAAAAAAAAAATAAACAATCAAAATGTGGCGACGATTCATATAAGCGACAAAGAAAAGAAAGAGAGAGAGAGAGAGGACATGAAATCTTTTCGGACTCGAAGCTTTTTTCCGCCGCCGCCGCCGGACTCTTGTCGTGTGTGTGACGTCAAATTTCATGCATAAACTTGTTTATTCAGGAAAAATTTCACCATTTTTTCGTTTTCAAAAACCAGTAAAGCATAAAACGCAACACATTGCTCTTTTCTCCTATTTTCCTTCCTTTTTTTCTTTTCGTTTTTCCTTTTGTGTGTGTCACCAGTTGCACAGCACAGCACAGCACAGCACAGCACGTGTACGAAATAAACAAATAATGAATGAATGAATGAATGAATGAATGAATGAATGAATGGATGAAGGAAAAAACAAATCGATTAAATTGGACTGATTTGATTAGGCGCAAAAAAAAAATTAGAGAAAAAAATTAATCTGTTAAAGATTTTTTTTTTTAGCATAAAGGATATTTTCCAAAATGGAAAAAGAAGCC
>JAAUYJ010091500.1_pt1 | contig 10050 bp, 7 predicted proteins | sample 7278031 | NCBI WGS metagenome assembly JAAUYJ01 (sample SAMN14350222, study PRJNA611818) | marine sediment metagenome | isolation source: surface marine sediment (1.8m) | place: French Polynesia: Moorea | collected 2018-08 | reverse complement strand
CCCGGGCTGAACCAGGCGCTGCACTTTTACCTAGCGCATGCCCGCGATGTAAGCCGCAACCGCCTGCATTTCCCTGTCCGACATGCGCGCCGCGAGGTTGCGCATCATGCGACCGCTGTCGTTAGCGCGCATTTCCGCGCGGAAAGCCTGCAGCTGGGTAACGATATATTCCGGGTGCTGGCCCTGCAGCGACGGCCAGGCTGCCGGTCCGTTGCCGGCGCCGGTAGGACCGTGACAGCCCATGCAGGAGGCGACATTAGCCGACGTGATACCGCCGCGGTAAATGCTTTCCCCGGCCTCGATCAACTCGCCGTCGAAGGTAATCGGTTTGAGTTCCTGGCTTTCGTAGTAAGCGGCCAGGTTTTTCATGTCGTCGTCGTTTAACAGGGCGGCCATTCCGGCCATGGTCGCATTGACGCGACGGCCCGCCTTGTAGTCTGTCAACTGCTTGTAGGTGTAGCTGGCATGTTGACCCGCAAGCGATGGCCAGGCGCCGTTGGCGCTGTTACCATCGGCACCGTGACAGGCTGCACAGACAGCGCTCTTCGCCTTGCCCGCCTCGATATCGCCCGCCTGGGCGGTAACAGACAACAGGCCGAACAGGCCCGCAACGACAGCTCTAACTAGGCTCGCTTTCATTCTTTCTCCCGGGGGAACAATACGTACGGAAAATCGGGGCGCAAATGTATATCATACCCCGGCCGTGCGTTCAATAAAAACCCCGGGGATTCGACAATGGCGATTTCCTTCAACAAGGCCAGATTCGTGACCAGTGCTTTCGAGCTATCGCAGCTGCTCCCCGACAGCGGCGCCGAGATCGCGTTCGCCGGCCGTTCCAACGCCGGTAAGTCGAGCGCGATCAACTGCCTGGCGCGACAAAAAAACCTGTGCAAAACGAGCAAAACGCCGGGACGTACGCAGCTGATCAATTTTTTCGAGCTCGACCGCGACAGGCGTCTGGTCGATTTACCCGGTTACGGCTACGCCAAGGTGTCGAAAAAAATGCGGCAGCACTGGGATCGGGTACTGTCGACCTATCTGCTCGAACGCCAGGCGCTACGCGGGCTTGTCGTCGTCGTCGACATCCGCCGCGGTATCAGCGATCTCGATCGGGCCCTGATCGATATGCTCGGCGACAGCCTGCCACTGCATATTCTGTTAACCAAGTCCGACAAACTGTCGCGGTCGGCGCGGCAACGCGCCGTCAAAGCGACCGAGAAGCAGCTCGGCGGCTCGCAGCAAAGCCTGTCGACGCTTTCCGTGGTCGATCGAGACGGAATCGAAGCGTTGGAAAATATCTGCCGCTACTGGCTTGGCGACGGCTAATCGTCGGTTGCAGCCGATTTTCTTTGGCCCAAGAAAAAAGCCCTGGCAGATGACTGCCAGGGACAAACGTTTGACCCGGATGGGGTTTCCGGATCGGTGTCCGCTCATAGGAGGGAGAACGGACATAGCGCTGGGCTATAGCGCTAATCTAGAGACAGACAAAATCGGCTTTGGTTCCCCTGTCGACCCTGCTTGTGACTAAAATCTATATCCATTAAAAATAGGGCCAGATCAGAATAAGTCAAGTTAACCATGCCAAACAAGATAAATTTTAAGCATCGAATACGCTTGTTGGGATAAAAACAGTCTGTCGACCAGGTGCCGGGCGCTCGAATTTTCCCCTAACTAACTGATTTTATTTATTTTTTGGAAAGAAAGCAGTCCGCAGGCACGGCTCTATGAGTTAAGACTGGCTCCGCCAGTCGAGCACGGGCTGCGGCCAATCCGGCCGCCCGCGCCGTTTTAGAGGGACATCCGCAACGTTTAATGGGCCTGGTTCCAGTTATCCCCAACCCCGGCATCGACCTCGAGTTTCACCGATAATTCTGCAGCGCCGCTCATGAGCCCCGCAATTTGTTCACGGCAATGCTCGATCGCATCTTCCCTGGTCTCGAATACCAGCTCGTCGTGTACCTGCATGATCATTTTGCATTGGTCGTTATCGCTGCCAAGCCAGTCGTGAACTCGAATCATTGCCCGTTTGATGATATCTGCCGCGGTGCCCTGCATCGGCGCGTTGATAGCGGTACGCTCGGCGTACTGGCGCACGTTGACGTTACGTGCATTGATATCGGGTAAATGCAGTCGCCGTCCGAACACCGTCTCGACGTAACCCTGCTCGCGCGCGCGCTGCTTGGTTTCCTCCATGTAGCGCTTGACGCCCGGGTAACGCTCGAAATAGGTGTCGACGTACTGCTGGGCCTCGTTACGTCCGATGTTGAGCTGCTTGCCGAGGCCGAATGCGGACATGCCGTAAATCAGGCCGAAGTTGATCGCCTTGGCGGCACGGCGCTGCTCCGTGCTGACCGCATCGAGCGCCGCACCGAAAACTTCCGCCGCGGTTGCCCGATGCACGTCGAGGCCGCGGGCAAAGGCGTCCAGCAGCGAGTCGTCACCCGACAGGTGCGCCATGATACGCAGCTCGATTTGCGAGTAGTCCAGCGCCATGATTTTTGCGCCCGGGGGCGCGACGAAGGCTTCACGGATACGGCGCCCCTCGGCGGTGCGAATCGGGATGTTCTGCAGATTCGGGCTGGTCGAGGATAAACGTCCGGTCGAAGCCACCGCCTGCTGGTAAGAGGTATGCACCCGCCCCGTACGCTGGTTGATTTCCTGCGGCAGCTTGTCGATGTAGGTCGACAGCAGCTTGTTGAGACTGCGGTGTTCGAGAATCAGTGCCGGGATCTCGAAATCGCGGGCGAGTTCCTCGAGCACGTCTTCGGCCGTGGACGGCTGTCCCTTGGGCGTTTTACGCAGTATCGGCATATCGAGCTTGTCGAACAGTATTTCCTGTATTTGCTTCGGCGACCCGAGATTGAAAACTTCGCCGGCTTGCTGGTAGATCGCCTGTTCGATTCCCTGCAATTGCTGGTCGATTTCCTTGCCCTGTTGTTGCAGCATTTTTTCGTCAATCAGCACGCCCTGCTGTTCGATGTCGAGCAACACGTCGACCAACGGCATCTCGATTTCCGTATAAACCGAGCGAAGCCGTGCATCCTGCTCCAGTCCCGCGCTAAGCACCTCGTGTAACTGAAGCGTTATATCCGCATCCTCGGCGGCATAGTCGCTGGCCTGTTCCAGCGGAATTTCATCGAAAGTCTTTTGCTTTGCGCCCTTGCCGGCAATGTCTTCGTAATGGATCGTTTCGTAGTCGAGATAATATTTTGCCAGCGCATCCATGTTATGCCTGCTGGCAGTTGAGTTGAGGACGTAAGATTCGAGCATGGTATCCTCGGCGATACCGCGCAGGCGTATCCCCTCGCCAATAAAAATATGCGCATCGTACTTGATGTTTTGACCGATCTTGCCGATCGCCGGATCTTCGAGGATGGGTTTTAAGGTTTCGAGAACAGCCGCCTTATCGAGCTGTGCCGGGGCATCATCGTAGCTGTGGGCCAGCGGAATATAACAGGCTTCTCCGGCTTTCAGGCATAGCGAGATGCCGACCAGTTCCGCCTGCATGTATTCGATACTCGTGGTCTCGGTGTCGACGGCGAAAAACTTTGCCTGGCGCAGGCGCTTTACCCAGTCATCGAAGCGATCCTGATCGAGCACGCACTCATAGGTCGAATCGACTTTCTTCGCCGCCGGCAACTCGATCTCGCCGGATCCGACCTCGTCATACCAGCGGGTAAAACCGTATTCGCGGTAATAATTGGCGAGCGCCGCGGCGTCACCCTCGCCCTGCTCCAGCTCATCGATATTAACGCCGGTATCGCAGTCGAGCTTGATCGTCGCCAACTCGTAGGACATCGGCAAAAAATCGAGCGATTCGCGCAGGTATTCACCCACTTTGCCCTTGATCTGCTCGGCATTGTCGATCACTCCCTGCAGGCTGCCGAATTCCGCTATCCATTTTGCCGCTGTCTTTGGCCCTACTTTGGGGACACCGGGTATATTGTCGGAGGTATCGCCCATCAGGGCCAGGTAATCGATGATTTGATCAGGGCGCACCTGGAATTTTTCGACCACGCCATCCTCGTCGAGCAGCTGACTGTTCATTGTATTGATCAAGGTCACGCTTGGATTCACCAGCTGTGCCATGTCCTTGTCGCCGGTGGAAATCAGCACTTCGTAACCCTGCTCGACGGCTTCGCGGCACATCGTGCCGATGACGTCGTCGGCCTCGACCCCGTCGACGACAATCAGCGGGTAACCCTGGGCAACAATGATTTCGTGCAAAGGTGCAATTTGCTCGCGCAAGTCGTCGGGCATCGGCGGGCGGTTGGCCTTGTATTCGGGGTAAATCTCGTTGCGAAAAGTCTTGCCTCTGGGGTCGAATACGACGGCAATCCTGTCGGGTTGTTCATCGTTGACCAGTTTACGCAACATGTTGAGCACGCCGTACATCGCACCGGTCGCGTGGCCAGACGGGCTCTTTAACGGAGGCAGCCCGTGATAGGCGCGGAACAGGTACGAACTGCCGTCCACCAGCACCAGTTTTTTTCGGTTCTCTTGCTTCATACGGATGCGTTAACATGGCGGCTGAAAAGAACGCGTCATATTACAACCGCATCGGCGACTTCGCCAGTTTGCGCATTATTCTCCTGTCCGCCATGTCCGTTTTCACCAGAGTCGAAAGAGATCAGCTCGAACAATTCCTGCGGCGATACGATCTCGCCGCGATACGCGAGTTCACGCCGATCGCCGCCGGCATCACCAACACCAATTATTATCTCGATACCGACGACGGCCGATTCGTGCTGACGCTGTTCGAACACCATAGTGACGATGAACTCGAGTTCATCCTCGGTCTGCAGCGACATCTCGGCGAGCGCGGGGTGACTTGCGCGGCGCCCCTGGCCGACCGCAGGGGCGGCTTCTTTTCGATGCTCAATCAGCGCCCGGCGGCGGTTATACATCGGCTCGAAGGCGATATAGTCGAGCAGCCCGGGGAGCGGCATTGCGCGTCGGTCGGCGCCGAGCTGGCCAGATTTCATCTGCAGGGCCAGGATTTTGCGCCGCGCCGATCCAACCCGAGAGGCCTGGGCTGGCTGCTTGCGGTGGGCGATATGCTCGAACCCGAACTCGATCAGGAACAACGCCTGCTACTGCGGCAAACCCTCGAGGAATATCAACGGCTCGATAATCAGCAGCTGCCATCCGGCGCGATCCATGCCGACCTGTTTCATGACAATGTCTTGTTCGTCGACGATCGTCTCGGTGGGTTTTTCGACTTCGACTATGCCTGCCAGGACAGTTTCGTGTTCGACATCGCGGTAGTTTTGAACGACTGGTGTGTCGATGCCGATGGCGACCTGGACCCGGCGCGGGTAACGGCGCTGATCGAGGCCTACCGGGCAGTGCGCCCGCTGTCGCCGGCCGAGGCCGATGCACTGCCGCTGTTGTTACGCCTTGCCGCGCTGCGTTTCTGGATATCGAGGCTGCATGATCTCGTATACCCGATGAGCGGCGAGCTTACCTATAGCAAGAATCCCGCGGTTTTCCACGATATGCTGATAAAACGCACCCGCGGACAGACCGAAATCGCGAAGTTATTTATCCCACATCACGTGGGGTGAAAAGTAGGTCCAGGCAAAATGATGATGATCGGCAAGCCCGCGATGACCGGTCGGCGTATTGGTCAACGCATAAAATTCGCCAGGTTTCATCAGCTGCACGCCATTGCGGTTGGCCAGCATGCGCACGATCGATGAACTGATTTCATCTTTCTTCGGTCCGGTCAGGACCATTGCTTTTTCATTCGACTCGAGCTTCAGGATCGATCCGATCGGCGCGAGGCCATTGATTTTCAGAAACAGGCCGCCGAACACCGGGTCGAGTTCCTTGTTGGTGAACATCTTGGCGAACTCGCGGCTCGGGTTATCGATCGTCGTGCTCGCGACCGCCAGGTTTTGCGGCATCGCGATGCCGGCATAAATGAACGGAGTGCGCATCATCAACGCGTCTGCCGAGGGGTTATCGCTGGCGACATTATGATTGCGCACGATGTCCTGGATAACCGGCTGCTCGAGGCCGGCGGATTGCATGATCTCCGCGCTTTTTTGCGGATAGTGTTCGCGTAACTGGCGTTTTTCCTCGGGCGTGAACTCGTCGACGCTGTCGTAAACCTGCTTTTCGTAGGCGAGCAATCCGAGGTTGTAACCGAGGGCGGCTACGACCATTTGCAAACGTTTCTGGTCGTCGATCGGGGTCGATCCCTGGTAGTTGCGGTAGCGTCGGATCAATTCCACCAGTGACGCGGCAACGTAAAGTGGCTTGGTAAAGTTGTAGTTTGAATGTTCGGACAAAAACAGTTCACCGAGCACCTGTTCGATGCGATCCTCGCAGAGCCCGATCAGCTCTGTCGCGATCGCCTGCATTGCCTGGCCCTGCTCGGGACCCGGTTGCTGCAGCAACTCGTCCTGCAGTTGGTGAAAGCGAATACAAAGATTCCCCAGGCGCTCGTGCAGCTGGGCGGACGGTGATTCGGCCAGGGCTTCGTTCACGGTAAAAGTAAAAGTTTTACGTGGCGGGAACCAAAAGTGAAGTCACTTGCCGATACAGAAAGTCGAGAAAATTCGACCCAGCAGGTCTTCGCTGGTGAAGTCACCGGTAATTTCGTTGAGGTGGTTTTGCGCGGCGCGTAAATCTTCGGCCATGAGCTCTCCCGATCGCGTAGTCTCAAAAGTTGTCGTTGCCTCGCGAATAGACGCGCCGGCTCGTTGCAGCGCATCGACGTGCCTCCGCCTCGCCATGAACGCCTGGTTGTCCTGATTATAGTCGGAAATCCGGCCGGTAACGCGTTCGATCAGTTTTTCCAGGCCGTCGCCATTCAGTGCGGATATATAAATCGCTTCCGGGTCACGTGGCGCGTTCTCCGGCATCAGATCGGACTTATTGTAGACAATCTGCAGGTTATCGCCGCGGAGCCTGTCGATTATCTGCTCGTCGGCCGCGGATTTACCGCTTTTCGCGTCGATCAGGTATAAAACCACGTCGGCTTTGCCGATGACGTCCCAGGCCCGGCGAATACCCTCCAGCTCGACCGGGTTGTCCGACTCGCGCAGACCCGCGGTGTCGCTGATTCTGACCGGAACTCCCTTCAACGAGATATGCTCTCGTAAAACGTCGCGGGTCGTGCCCTCGATATCGGTGACGATTGCGGCTTCGTAACCGGCAAAATAATTCAGCAGGCTGGACTTTCCCGCGTTAGGTAACCCTGCCAGGGTCATGCTCAATCCTTCCTGCAGGGCCAGTCCCTGCTCGGCCTGCTCCAGCAGCTGTTGCAGCTGCAGCTGGCTTCTGCTCAGGCGTTCATCTATTTCCGGGTTGTCGAGATAATCGATTTCTTCCTCGGCGAAATCGAGCGCTGCTTCTACATAAACCCGCAGCTGGATTATCTCGTCGACCAGGGCATGCACGAGCTCGGAAAAACGCCCTTCGAGCGAACGCATCGCCGCGCGCGTTGCCGCGCGACTGCCGGATTCGATCAAATCGGCGATCGCTTCCGCCTGGGTCAAATCGATGCGCCCATTCAAAAACGCGCGCTCGGAAAATTCACCGGCGCGAGCCAAGCGGGCGCCGAGTTCACATAACCGCTCGAGCAGCATGTCGAGCACGATAGCGCCGCCATGCGCCTGTATTTCGACACTGTCTTCGCCGCTGAAACTGCGAGGTTCGCGAAAGTACAGGCACAGGCCATGGTCGATGACAAGACCATTCTCATCGTAAAATCGGCGGAACTGTATCTTTCCGGCTTCGATCCGGCTACGGCAAATCTTTTCACCGATATCGAGCGCTCCTGGGCCCGACAGGCGCAGGATCCCGATACCGCCGTTGCCGGGCGGTGTCGCGATAGCGACGATAGTGTCAGGCGAGGTCATGCGCGAATCCGGCGCGCGCGGCGTCGGTTATTATCCCGCCGCGGCTTCGATGCGTTTGGTAATGACCCATTGTTGAGCGATCGACAACACGTTGTTGACAACCCAGTATAACACCAGCCCGGCAGGGAAAAACGCGAAGAAGATCGTGAATACGAAAGGCAGCGCCATCATTATTTTTGCCTGGATCGGATCCGGTGGCGGCGGATTCAGTTTTTGCTGAATTACCATGCTGATACCCATCAGGATCGGCAACACGTAAAACGGGTCCATCACTGACAGGTCTTCGATCCAGAGCACGAAAGGCGCCTGGCGTAACTCGACGCTTTCGAGCAGCGCCCAGTAAAGGGCGATGAAGACAGGAATCTGCACCAGGATCGGCAGGCATCCGCTCATCGGGTTGATCTTTTCGGTTTTATACAACTCCATCATCGCCTGGTTCATTTTCTGGCGATCGTCACCATAGCGCTCTTTCAGGGTTTTCAGCCGCGGGCTGACTTTGCGCATCTTGGCCATCGAGCGATAGCTCGTTTCGGAGAGTTTGTAAAACACGGCCTTGACCGTGAAAACCAGCAATATAATCGCAAGCCCCCAGTTACCGACGAAACTGTGGTACCAGGCCAGCAGCCAGTAAAGAGGCTTGGATAAAAAGGTCAGGACGCCATAGTCGACGGTCAGCTCCAGGCCCGGAGCAATTTCCTCGAGGCGATTGGTCAGCTTCGGGCCGACGAAAAGCTGGCTCGTAAATTCGCCGCTCTCGCCCGGCGCTATCAGCAGGTTTGGCGAGCGCAATCCGATGGTATAAGTCGATGGCGCCCGCCTCGTGTTGGCAATGGTGTATACGAGATTGGTTTCCTGCTGGTCCGGTATCCACGACGACAGGAAATAGTGTTGAATCATCGCGATCCACCCGCCGACGGACTCGAGCTTGAGCTGCGAATCCTCCATGTCGTCAAAGTCGACCTTTTCGTACTTGGTTTCTTCGTTGTAGTAAACCGAGCCGGTATAGGTGTACAGCAGGCGCGAAGTTTCCAGCGGCCTGGTGCGCTGGATTTGGCGGTACTGGCTGCCCTGCCAATCCGCGTTCGACAGGTTTTCGACCAGATGATCGACGCCGATCAGGTAATCGCCGCGCCTGAACCGATAGGACTTGGTAACGCGGATCCCGTCTTTTTCCCAAACCATCGGCACCACGAGTTCGTCCTCGCCCTCGACCAGCTCGAACGCTGTCTGCTCGATACTGAAAACGCTGTGGTGTGTCGGCGCGAGCTCCGCCTTGTTACGCAAACCGCTTTGCAGGATATGCGCGGAATTGCTCTGGCTGTGAATCAATTCGAGCCAGTCATCTGGCTGTTCCAGCGACGTCGGATACTGCTTCAGCTTGAGCGAACGGATCACCCCGCCGCGAGTGTCGATTTGCGCCTGTACGACATCGGTATCGATTAGCACCAGCTGTTGCGCAGGCGCCGCCGCCGTGGCGACGCCGGATTCGGTCACGCTCGCGGCGCCGCTTACCTCGTCGGCCTGCTCCGGCAAGTCTTCGATCGTCGGTATATCGGCAGCGTCGATGTCGGCGAGGTCGCCGGTCTGCGTCTGCACCGCGGGTTCGGGTTTCGGACCATAATCGGCACGCCATTGTTGCCATATCAACATGGCGACGAATACCAGGGCGGCAAACAGAAACAGGCGAGCGTTATCCATGATGCCGCTCCGTACAGCCATGATGCCGTTCCGTACAACTTTCAGGAACCGGATCGTAACCACCCTCGTGCCAGGGGTGGCAGCTGCCTACACGGCGTAATGCAAGCCACAAGCCTCGCCAGACGCCATGGATTTCTATCGCTTCACGCGCGTATTGCGAACAGGTCGGCATGTATCGGCAGTGATGTCCGAGAAACGGGCTGATCAAATAGCTGTATGCCTTAATTAGGATGATCAGGAGTTTTCGCATGTCTCGATAATGCTGTTCCAGTGTTGCGCCAGTTTTTTCCGGATTTCCGGCGGTTTCAACGCCAATATGTCCCGCCTGACCATGATGACGATGTCTCGCGGCGGCAAACGATGCTGGTTCTTGCGGAAACTTTCCCGAAACAACCGTTTCAGCACATTACGTTTCACCGCCGAAGGCACCTGCTTGCGCGCCAGCGCAAACCCGAGGCGAGGGTTTTCGCCTGCCGCCTTG
>JAAUYJ010066276.1_pt1 | contig 10050 bp, 11 predicted proteins | sample 7278031 | NCBI WGS metagenome assembly JAAUYJ01 (sample SAMN14350222, study PRJNA611818) | marine sediment metagenome | isolation source: surface marine sediment (1.8m) | place: French Polynesia: Moorea | collected 2018-08 | reverse complement strand
TTCACTAGTGAAATAAAGTCTTTTTTACACTAGTGAAATAAAGTGAATTATTATTGCATTTCCCCAGAAGAAAGGGTTGTGAAAAAAAGCTGGGCCGTGAAGTTGAAATACTAAGTTTCATCCTACAACACTTAATTTCTTAACAAAAATAACTCTTTCAAGGTTAAGTTGATAGCAATGGAATTGTTAATTTTTCGAGTCCAGTTTGGCTCCTCCAGGAAATAAATTGTTTCGAAGACCAGACAGTCCAGACAGGCGTTTTAAGCGAAATTAAAAGCACACGTTCTGATTAATTATTTGCTCTGACCTCCCCTATTGATTCTTTTCCCCTGTCTTCGGCTTTCTAATAAAGCGAGAGTTCAATTAGGAAAATTTGGATTGAAAGCTGGTTTCCCTTCTCACCTCGTTGCCATGTGCTTCTCCACCCACTTGAGTAGAGTGAGCACAGAGTCTGTGGATGGGAGTCTCTTGTCCGCCGCCGTCTTGGTGAGGTGGTGGCTGACGATGCGGAAGGTGAAGGCCATGCCCTTGAGGGCGGAGATGGCGTCCTCGTCGGTGACGTCGTCGCCGGCGAAGATGATCCTGATGCGCTCGCTCCAGTCCACACCGAACGCCGTGCGCAGGATGTAGATGGAGGCGCGACCCTTGTCCCACTTCACCTGCGGCTTGCACTCCAGGGCGCAGTGGGCGAGGCCAACCTTGAAGCCGCAGCCGGTGATGATCTCCTTGGCACGGGGCACCAGCGTCTCGCGCAGCAGCTGGGGAACCTCGCGGTAGTGGTAAGTCAACAACACGCCCTTGTTCTCCACCCAGGCGCCGTCGTGGCACACCTCCTCCTGAAGCTGCTTCAGGAGCTCCTCCATCTTGCCCTGAGGAGAAAAGAAGTAAGATTAAATATTTTTGACGAATTGCCTAATTTCAAACCCAAGCTAGAAAACCACTGTAAAAAATGTACAAAAATTTTGAATGTATTTTCCCCGTTTCTTCTTTTGGAGGTTAAAAAATCCACTTCTTCAAAAAAAAGCCCTTTGTTCTCCTCCTCTTCTTGCCGGTATCTTCAGGCCTTGACCACCTTCTCCCCCTTGCCCGGGGTTAGGGTGTACGGGGGAGGGAGGGCGGAGGAGGAAGACCCGTCGCCGGCGATCTCGGAGTAGGTGGGCAATCCTCCGTCAGAGTATAGCCCCACTCCTCCTCCGGACCTCTCGGACCCCGAGGACCTGCCGCCCCCGGAGGCCGCCATCCTGGCGAGGGCCACGGGGAGCTCGCTACTGGCGGCAGCCCTTGCCTCCAGGTTCTTCTTGAAGTCCAGCACGGCCGTCACCAGGAACACCAGGAACACGATGAGAAAGTTGACCAGGGTGTACATGATGGCCACCATGGGCTTGAGGCCGGAGGCGAAGTCGAACTTGTCCATGATGAGGACGGCGGCGGTGTACGATATTCCGGGGGTCCAGGGGAAGGCGCTGGTTATGACAAACTTGGCCGAGCAGTAGATGATGATGAAGGCGTAGACCAGGATCCAGAAAGCCACCAGGATGTACCAGTCGAGCACCGAGCCCACGATGAGGAAGAGGTTGGTGATCATCACCACGTCGTAGCCGCTGTCCGAGATCCCCTCGTACCCTCTGGTGGCCAGCAGCCTCTGCTTGTCCGTGATGACCAGCCACACGTTTATTGTGCCGATGCAGATGGACACGCAGCGCAAGAGGAACGACACCAGCTCGCTACACACGTTGGAGTTCTTAGCTCGGCGGGGATACACCAGGGTCGCAGCCTCCATCACGACACACTGCCAATCTTGTATTTCTTTCCAAGGAACTAATTAGCGACTCACAATTTGACCGCAAAAATGCTCGCGACAAAAAGTTCAAATTTAAAATTTTGAACTAATTGACAACCCACAAATTGATGGTTGAAGTGCTCGGGAATTCAAATAAAAAAAATCGATTTTATAATTTTGAACAAGTGGCTAATTGAGAAATTGACCTAAAATATTCTTGAAAAATAAATATTTAAAATTCAAATTTATTTAATGGCTAAAAAAATAATTGTTTTCAAACAAGATGTGCTTCCAGTTTCTTGAAAATGTAAATTGTCTGGTGGTTCCTTCACTAAACTGTCCTCGTGGAATGTGCACTATCCCTCATTCCCCGATCTAACTTGCCCACTGAAAGTGAATTGATCGTCAGAACTCAGACTTCAAGTCTTGTGCTGCACTCTCCAAGCGCTCCAACATGACCCACGTTACAGCAACCGGAGGTCCTCTTGACCTGAAGCACCTGGGAAAGCAGACCGCTGTCGGGCTGATAGTCGGAGCTGCCGCCGGTTATGCCGAGAACCAGGGGTACCACAACGTCACCATCGCGCTGTTCGCCATCCTGGTAGCGGCCATGGTCCTGGACCACCTGGGCTACGTGCAGACCCCCTGGGGGTACAAAGGCCCCGGTTTCAACGAGGGCCACAACCTGCGCGGCCTTAGCGCCGAGAGGGGCGCCTACATCATCGTCAACTTCCCCATCCGCAATGCGGCCCTCTTCACCGGCACCGTTTTGGCGTATTATCTCATCACCGGTCGACCGGCGCCTTGGAAGTGAAGCTGGATCTCTTTTGCACTTTCTCACCCTTGGCGTCGTACGCTGATCACATTAAAACGGAATCACATTGTTCCGCTCAATTGCCCAACAAAATTAACAGTACTTTAGCTATTCGTCACTTCCCTCCCCAAATACCTGATTTTCTGCCGGCATCGGGTGGACGAACTTTGTCCCGTCCGGGTGGAGTATCTCCAGCCCGTGATTTCCGGCGTAGGTGATCCCGTCTATGCCCACCATCTCCTTGACGTTGGTGACGCTCCTGCCGGAGATGACTGCGATGAAGACGTCCGGGTGGTTAGCCAGCCGCTCTAGCACCTTCCTGGTCTCGGTGGGCATGACGGCCAGGTCAGGGTGAGAGGCGATGGGAGACAGCGTGCCGTCGTAGTCCAGCAGCAGGCTGAGGATGGCGCGGTCGCCCACGTAGGGGGCAAGGTAGGAGTCGAAGTCGTCGAAGCCAACAGGCTGCATCTGGGTGGGAAGCACCTGGGGAAAGAAAAATAACGCGATTATTTATGAGCTTGATAAGTATAGTAACTTGTTGGGAAATGATGCGTCAAGCCAGACTGTGGACTTCCTGTCATGCAAGGACTCCAGAGAAGAATGCTGAAGAAGCCCTTCCTATCCAGTTGTTTGTGAAAAACTTTAAGCCTTGACATGAACCCCTCAATAAACCAAACCAAGTATAGTAGCTTGCTTGTTCCTCTTACGTCCTCGCCGTCCTCTGCGATCAGCGTGCCGATGGACTTGAGGAAGCTCCTCATCCAGTGGTTCACGTCATGGATTCTCTCACGAGCTCTTTAATGACAAGTAAAAAAGTTTGCAGAACTGTTTGCCAAAAATAATTTTGTTTTGTTCGTCTCACCTTAGTGCATTCATCCTGACCTCCCTCTCCTCGTGCGGCATGGTGAGCGCCCTGTGGAGGACCTTTGCCACGTTTCCGATCTCGTACGGGTTAACGAGGAGTGCCTCGTGCATCATCCCCCCTGCGCCGGCGAACGGAGACAGGATCAGCACACCTGGGTCGTCAATGCGGGCTGCCACGAACTCCTTGGCAACCAGGTTCATTCCGTCTCTCATGGGCGTGACCAGCCCCACGTCAGCCTCCCTGTAGAAGCCTGCCAGCTCCTGCTGCGATATGGAGCCGTAGATGTAACGGATGGGGCTCCACAGCGGGGTGGAGAAGCGGCCGTTGATCATGCCCACCTAATTGGGGGGAAATTATTTATAGAAAAATTCGGCGGATAATGATCGATCGATAATTACCAGCTTGTCCATCTCCTCCTTGAGGTCTATGTACTCCTTGACGTCAGTGCGGGAGGGAACGGCGACCTGCATGAACAAGATCTTCCCGATGTGTTCCGGGTGCTCCTCCAACAGACGCTCAATGGCCAGCAGGCGGTTCGTAAGGCCCTTGGTGTAGTCCAGGCGGTCGACGCCGAGGATGACCTGACGGACGGGCATAAAATGGTTTTAAAAAACTGCTGCAACAGCAACACAAGCACCAGGAGCAATAACAACGAGAATAACAGTAGGAGACGTAGCAGCGGCAATTGCAACTAAAGAAGAAGGAGCACAATTCTGTCACCATGGCAACATCAATAACAATAATTAAGCATCCAGCAGATAAAGCATGCAGCAGACACGACAATAGGTACAGCCTACAGCAGCAACTGCAATAGCAGACACCACCATAACAATAATTAGCAGCAACAGGAGATTGATACTCTACCTTGATGTCCTTTGACGCGGAGAGCGTTCCGACGGTTGCCTCCTTTGCCATGGTCTCGAAGCGCCCGAAGGGTATCCCTATGGGCAGCGGGCGCACCCGCACCGTCCTCCCTCCGTGCTCCGTGAGCATGGCCCTCCGGTCCACCCTCAGCCCGAGGCCGCGCTGACAGGAGTCAAGGAAGTTGAGGCAGTAGTCCTCGATGTGGAAGCCAACTAGGTCGCACCCGAGGATGCCCTGCAGGATCATGTCCTCCCAGGGGAAGATCTTAAGCAGGTCCCAGGGCGGGAAGGGGATGTGCAGGAAGAAGCCGATCTTGCAGGAGAGGTTCTCCTCGTCGGCGGTCTGGCGGATGGTGTTGGCCGCCAGCATCAGGTGGTAGTCGTGGATCCACACCAGGGGAACCTTGTTCGGCGAAAAAACATAGCTTCCCTCAAACAATTTTAAAGAGATTGTTTTTTTAAATACCTGATCTGGGTTTTCCTCTAGCATCCTCCTGAGTGCCTTGAGAGTCACGTCAGCAAAGTGGTCATTGACTCGCCTAAAATTTTAAAAATAATTTATACAACTTTTTTTATCCCCAATCGACTGACTCACTTGTATGCGACCCAGAACTTTTCGTTGAAGATGGCCCTGTCTGGCATGGAGTGAAAAAGGGGCCAGAATGTTCCGTTGCAGCATCCGTTGTAGTATAGCTCGTGGTCCTCCTCGTTGAGGGTGACGGGAAGGACCTGGGAGGACTTGAGGCCCGCCGTGGGGGAAACGTCGCCAGGGTCAGACTCCTGATTTGGCGAAAAACAGTTTAAAATTACGCTCGGACAAACTAACTCCCATGTATACAAATTTTCTTTTTTCGCGCTTCATTTCTCACCGGTATTTTCTCCCCGTCCTCCATCATGGTACCCGGCCAGCCGACCCACAGCCCTCCAGACTGGACGACGACTGGGGCGACTGCGGTGACGAGCCCGCCGGCGGAGGATTGGCGGGAGAACTGCCCGCTGGAGGGGTCGCGCTTCAGCACGAAGGGAAGGCGGTTGCTCACCACGATCAAGCTGGGAAAAGAGAGAAAAGAAATTTGGTGCAATTTGGTTTCTGCTGCAGAAAAACAACAACAAAGCGACCACAAAAGCAACAGCAACAAAAACAGCAGCACCAAAATCAACAGCAACAGCAGCAGCAGCAACAACAACAACATCAGCCACACCAAAATCAACAGGAATAGCAACAGCAGCAGCAACAAAAACAACAACAGCAGCAGCTTTGGTAACAAAACTTACCTCGAGGCCGTGACCGCGTTGCCGTTCATCCTTTTGCCTGAAGTTCCGAATGGATTGGAAAAAAAATATGCAAAAGATGTTTTTTCGATTTCTGCCCGTGTCTTTTTTACGCAAATTCCTCGGGCGGTTGCCAGGGGGAGACTGAACTGAGTGAGGACCAGATAGCTCTAAAGGAAACCGATATGAGGAGGGGGCTTGTGTGCGCTCGGACAGGGGCCGGGGAGGTAGAGTGTACGTACGTACTACATGCAAACAAATTTCGAAGACTACATACACGTGACACGGGCCCAACGTGCGTGCCCTCAAACCCCACAAAAGTCCTTGCTGAAGAGATTAAAAAGTGGAGCCGACAAGAAAAAAGATATTAAAATGACATCTGTTTCTCGGCGCTTCAAAGGAGTCCTGGGGGTGTAATGTACACTTGCCGCTCTTTTGGACCCGTAACCTTGGCTGGGCTTTAAGTATCCCACTTCAAACAAGGCACATTCAGCATATCGTACGGGAAAACGAAAGTTGTCAAAGCAATCGGGTTTGTTTGTTCGTGCCAAATCTGTCTGCGTGTAGGATTCATTTTCATTTCATCCACGCTTTCAAGACGTGCCTTTTGGGGAGGGAAACCCATGTGTAGGTACACATGCCCAAAAAGGAGGAGGAGGAGAACCCAGAGATCTGCCAGACAAAACGGGGGGAGGGGGAAGGAGGGAATCACTGATCGAGCGCGTGGCCTGTTCAAAGAAGGGTCATGCAGGAGGAACATGATTTTTTGGGTGGCACCGTTCTTTTCAAAAGATGGATGGCTCGATATTGGGATACATGTGTACAGCAGGGGAAAATTTTGTCTGAGTGACGCTTGGGAACGGACGCACACAATGCAGCTACGAAAAAACCTTCAAACAATTGGAAAAACTGAAGTGTTTTGTTTTTGCAGTCTGATGCTGTAGGTACACTGGTACAGTGCATTAAATAGAAAAGGGTGATAGGGACTTTAGCGCCGAGAAGCTAAATACTGTAGGCCGTCCCTCGTCTCTCTTGAATGAGCATGTTCTTCTTTTGAGTGGCTTGTGTTGTTTGGGAAGCTGAAGGAGGAAGCAAAACACTTCCATCTCTCTCTTTTCTACAAGCTCGGTCTTATCTTTTGACGGCAACCTGACACGGGATTAAGGAAGGCGAGAAAAAAAGGATTTGTTTTTGGCCAGGCTTTCCCCGAACCTGGAGAGATAAATTTAATTTCCCAGAAAAAGTAACGGAAGAAAGCAAAACTGATTCGAAACCGAATTGCATGTTGCAGCAGTGTCTAAAATGCTACGTAGCATCATGATGACTGATGAATCATGATGACGAAAGATTGGCAAAGGGGAAAACGATTTTCATATTGCGTGTTGTTGAGGCCTGACGACATGTTTTGGGAAACGTCTGCGGATAAGTGCACATGCCAGGCCAGCAAAGGAGGGGATCAAGACAAAATTAAAAGCATGAACTTTAAACGGCGAGACAATGCAGATTTAGATCGGGATTTGCCAAGGACGAAAGAGGAATCTGATCACTCGGAGCAACCGTGCTTTTCCAATAAAATATCAACAAGCAGCCTGTCTAGGTTTATTTATTGTGGGAAACTCGACATACCACTCTTAACCTGCTGATTTTCCTTCCCTCTTTTGACCTCGTTAAAACCAAGGGAACAAGCAATTCCAACAAGGATGCAACATGTGAAAAGTAAGTGGTCAAACGAAGCTGCTTACTTGTCCTGATGTCCTTGTCAACTACGATGTTTCAGTAGAACAAAAACGTTGCTCTTCTTTGGACCCTCTGTCCGTGTTTTGACCTCTTTGTCCTCCAGAGCCTCAACACTCACTGCGTGGAAAGCGGACTGCACAGCTGCAGCCGCGTCCGCCGCCGTTCGCTCTATCTGCGGCAGTGCTCTCACGAAAGCTTGGTGCTTTCTACCGCGAAATAGGTGAAAAGGAGGAGGAAGTCAAAGAACTGCACGAGGGGTACAGTACCGGAGAGAAAATGAAAGGAAAGGTTTCACCGATTTTAGGTAGACGACGGTGAAAATTTCTCCTCCATTTGGTGGCGCCGCTGAGGAACCGCAGGAAAGCCTTTCTCCAAAAATAATATCTTTACAGAAATCTTCGAATTTTCATACGCGCAGATACACTGGGGCGTAAAAGTACGCACGGCGAATGGAAAGGGGGAGAGAGAGAGGAGGCTACTTTAGAATGCAAGGTGAGAGAATGGATTTGTGCCGCCGCCTCCTCCCTCGCTGCCTTTGGCCTTTGCCGAACCATCTCCACTCTATGTTGTTTTGTACGATCTTGGCCGAAAGGTCATCATGCCACCGCTCTTTTTGCGCAGCTATACTTTGTAATGTACACGTACGCAAGAGCGCAAGACAAGGCATATACGAGGTATACATACCACCTGGAAAGGCGGTTTTTTCCTCCCTTCCATTCTGTCTCCCACAGGATGACGCAGTGGAAAGTTTTTCGTACGAAAGCAAGAGAAAGAGGAAAAGATAGGAGCAGGTGCGTTCCAGGCGGGGAAAAACGTTCCTTCAATTAGGAGTTGGGATAGAAAGCAACCATAGCACTGGCAGAACTTTCTAGAGAAAAGGCTCTTCTTTCTTTTTTCGCTGCGTATATTGTACGCTTTTCCATGTGAACAGAGTGCAGTGCGCGCAATACTGAAATGGTCTCGTGAGCACATTTGTTTCGCAAATGCGGGGGAGTATAGTACACACATGTGATGGCGGTGGTGAGTTCGTCTCTAGCTGGACCGGAAGGAACAAGAAGCACTTCCCCTACCCGTGTCATAAAATAAAACTCGTCGGTAGAAAAAGTAGTTCCGGCCAACCGATAAACTTTTGCCATATCCCATCCATGTTTGTTTTCTTGGAGAGTGTACTCAATTCCCTTCCCCCCCTCTCTCTCGCCGCAAAACAAATAAACGAATGTGAATGTGGACGTTGAACCTCATGCGGGGCTATGGTACACATGAACATGTATTATTTACACGTAGCGCATATCAACACGTGTTGGACGAATACAGGGTGGCGCTGGAAATTGTTCTGCACACTTTGGTATGACAGCCGGAAAGAGCTCTGGATCTGGAAAATATTTCCCGAGAGAACTAGGTACGAAAAGAAGGGCGACTAACCGAACGCAAACAAGTCAGGTTTGAGGTTTCGGCGGAGGCGCCTGACGGGTGAGATTACAGCCGATCTAGATTGAGAGGGGCCTGGCAAGCCATTGACGACTACGCCCATACATCTATCGCGGCCTTAGCAAATTCCTCCCTCCCTTCGAGAAAAATACACATGTCAGCAAAGCCAAATGTTTGCAAACACACAGCAAGAGATTCGCGGACTCAGGGTCAAGGTCTTTGTCGCGAAAATGAAAACAACATTTCTTATGTGTGGAACTCACGTGTGGGCGAGTCCCCGGGCATGATTGAGTGGGTGGTCTTGGATATTGGCGCCAGCTTGAAAATTGAGTTGAACGCAAACGTGCGTAAAGTGTTCTCTTTAGATGGGTTGTTTGTGGTAGGAAAGCGCAGGGGAGACTGAAAATGAAATGAAATGAAAATGACGGAGGGAGGGAGGGGGAGAGCACGGGCGGAGACTGTGACGCCTGGAAAAAGCGAGAAGGATCGAGGAGGAGGAGGAGGATGGGACTACTCCGTCGGAGAGCCCGCGGCCGGGCGATCGAGGGGGAAAGGGAGAGGTGCGGTCACGCATTGAATGCCTGGGACCATACTAGACGCCAGATATTAAAGTGGGTGACGGAGGGTGAGATGAGAGTGATGTAGCAATAATTGACGAATTTATTTTGGATTGAGCCTGAAGCTTGGGCATTTCATGCAACAATTCACGCGATGCTCACCTTTGACCACGAACGTGTGCTTGTAGCGAATGAGAGCAAGAGATGCTGATACTGTGGTGGTTTTTTATTCGACTCCAGCGGTTTCGCTACATTCCACTTCCACTCTGGCTCGATTTCCTTTTCAAGCAAGTTTTTTGTCGTCGACTTTCCACATGGAAGGGGCTTGGGTTGGATGAAGTGTACTACCAGGCCGGGAGAAGGCTTGGAGGGGCGATCTGGCCAGCAACAATAAATGGTTGGTTGCTGAGGAGGAAAGGAAAAGGAGGAAAGGGCGAGGGGTCATGCGGAACCTGAATTAGGGATGGACACTGGTATTCCAGCAGTTGACCTCGTGCCTTAAATATTTTCCCTTCCATATATGACATACCGCCGCAGTACATACCTATATATAGCGAGCACATAATGCCTTCGTCTCGTTTCTTAGTTTCACATATGGGTTTACTTTATAGACGAGTTTGTGAACATATCCTATCCCTACTCCAAAGGAATCTGGAGGTGTTCAGAGAGAAAAGAACGAAGAGAGGTTGCAACTTGAGGTTCCGCTCTCTGATTAGCCAGCGCCATCTGCTCAC
>JAAUYJ010017898.1_pt1 | contig 10051 bp, 5 predicted proteins | sample 7278031 | NCBI WGS metagenome assembly JAAUYJ01 (sample SAMN14350222, study PRJNA611818) | marine sediment metagenome | isolation source: surface marine sediment (1.8m) | place: French Polynesia: Moorea | collected 2018-08 | reverse complement strand
CTTGGTCGATTGGATATGGCGAGGCAACCGCGCCATCCCATCCTAAGGTCATGCTCCGCAAACGACCGCTTTTTTCCCTATCCAAGGGGAGGCTTCAAGGCGCGAATTATTTAATTATTAATAATTAATAATTCGGCTAAGATCAAATCCAGTTGAATACTTATGATGTAGTTTAGAGGGATGGGGGAGATGGGGAGGTCTATAGATAGGGAGATTGAATATTAAAGTATAGATAATACAAAATCTCCAAAATCTTGCTATATTTGATTGGGTGGGCAAGTCTGGGGAATATGGGAGGTCGGGGTAAAGGTTAAAAGTAGAAATAATAATTACTGACCCACGTTCATTAATTGATAATTGATAATTACAAGAAGGTTAAAACCGTTACGGAATTGAAGATAAGGAAATATCCTACCACTTTTTTTCCCTTTAAAAGGGTCTGCTTTAAACTATAATTATTTAATAATTAATAATTAATAATTCAGTAAAGGCATTTAACTTGCTAATTCCTATATATAGTTTTTTCAAATTAAATAGAAACTATATACTATAATGTAAAAATTATCTTGTCAACAATTGTAATAAACCCTGGTTTATTGACAAGATGCGTTTATCCTGATTACTGACCGACTAAATAATTGTCAAAAACACACAAAAAATCTTGGTAACTATTGAGGTGTTGAAGTATAGCTGAACTATAGGATTACAGAGGTTTTAATTTCAGTCGACCAAAGCTACTGAAATTAAAACTGCTATAATCTTCTCAGGAACAGGAAAAAGATTATCAACCAAATTAACTTATTTCATATCTAAGGAATCAGGTTCAATTAAAGTAACCTTAGAAGATGAATTAATATAGAAATTAAAACTAAAGTTCTAAGAACTTTAGTCAGAAATCATTCATACCCAGACAATTCATAAGACGTTTGAGGAATTACATTGATATTACTATAAGAATAACGAGCAATAACTAATAAAGGTAATGCCAAAGTTAGCACAGCGATCGCCGTTCCCAAAATATTTGCAATCCATTGAGGAGGTTGATCGTCTGAGTAACTAGGAGGTTCACTATCTGATTCCATATTCAGGAAATTTCTAAAAAATTTAAAATTGTTAGTTGTAATACAAGTTCTATTATAGATGATATTTTTAAGTTCACCTAAACTTTAAACCTTGATTATTGACAACTACAATTTTTTTTCAGCAACTTTGTCTTTAATCTCTTGAGCTGTTTTCGCCAGTGTCAAAGAGCTTTGACCTATACTTACAGTTAGTCTGGGTATATCTGCCAAGGAAGCACGAGATAAGTCCAACAGAAATTTACGTACCTTTCCTACCCATTCTAGAGAATCTGTAGGAATAATTAGGCTATCAGCTTTTTCTTGGATACTTTTTGCTTTTTCTGCTAGTGGTAGAGCCCTTTCAGCAACATTTTCTGGTAGCTTAGGTTTATCTGAAACAGAAGCACGAGCAATCTCAACCAGTAATTGATGAACCTTCTCTACCCACTCAGTATCTGAGTAGTGGGAATTTAAATTATTCATAACTAGGGCTAGTTTTTTTCAAAATATGAGAATTAACATTCTTGTGAGAGATGAGAGAGAAATTTTTACTTTTCAGTTAACTTCCAGACTCCATCCCAATCTTTTGGAGGAAGTTCGGCCCGAAATAGCTGGCAACGACCAACGTGTAACTTAGCTGCTTTGTTATTTGGATCGATATTTAAAACTTCTTTGAATTGAGCTTCAGCTTCGGCAAAACATTCCTTAATAGAATAATCTGTTAAATTTTTATCTTGGGATGGGGTTAAATACCACTCTCGTCCTTCAGCATAATGTTTAACAATACCATGTTGTTTATCAGTTAATTCTTGCTTCAGATCGCCTTCCTTAAAACCTAGAAGTTCATATATTCTAACAGGTTTACTTTTTCCCTTCACAGTAATCAAGTCCAGTTCTCGAACCCAAAGTTTATCTTTGTAATCTTTATAAGTATTTTCACTGATGACCAAATCTGTACCATACTGTTTACTTGTACCCTCAAGGCGAGAGGCTAAGTTAACACCATCTCCAATAGAAGTTAGCTCCATACGTTTACTAGAGCCAATATTACCACTAACTACTTCATCTGAGTGAATCCCCATACCAATACTAATAGCCTTTTTATTCTTAGCTACACGCTCTTCATTAAATACTCGCAAGCGTTGACGCATTTCCACAGCACTTTGCATGGCACATAAAGCATGATCTTCTAATGGAGCTGGAGAGCCAAATACTGCCATTAAGGCATCTCCTATATATTTATCAAGAGTGCCTTTGTATTTAAAGACAGCATCTACCATCTCTTCAAAATACTCGTTTAGCATACTAACAACCTGTTCAGCTTCCATACCTTCTGTTAAAGTAGTATAGCTACGAATATCACTGAAAAGTACAGAAACTGGTTTCCGTTTACCTCCTAAACCAGTATCACCACTTGCCAATAATTGTTCTGCAACTTCTGGTGTCATGTAACGATACATCAAATTTTTAACTTGCTTTTCTCCACTGATGTCCTCCATCACCACCAGCACACCATTCACCTTCTCCGGTTCCAAGACATCAATCATTGAGTTAATTGACAAATTAATACTTTGAGGTTCTAAATCTCCTTGAGGCAACAAAGTCTGATCTGGATAATACTGCTGGAACTCTTTACTCTCATTAGGAGAAAGAGCTACATCTAACCATTTAGAAAATTCAGCGTCCTTAAGGCAAACCAAATTTTTTACAGATTTACCTTCTAATACATCTGTGTCACTAATGCCTAGTAAATGTCTAGCACTTTCATTCGTGGCAATGATTTTGCCTTTCTTATCAGTAGATATTACTCCATTGGTGAGACTGCGTAAAATGTCCCTTTGCCTTTGTTGTTCTTGTTTAACTGTATCAAATAACTTGGCGTTTTGAAGAGCTACACCTGCTTGGATATTAAAAGCCCTCATAAACTCTAAATCATTACGATTAAAACTGGCTCTCCATTGTTCTGGTGCATTAGGCCAATCTGCGGGATTATAGGGTGGATATTCTCCTTGTTTCTTTTTATTAATTAACTGGGTAACGCCAATTAATTCGTGATCAGCATTAAACACAGGCATACATAATAGACTGCAAGTACGATAACCTGTTTTTTCGTCTGTTTCTTTGGCTGTAACTGAACGGGAATCTTTATACACGTCAAAAGGAATTAATAGTGGTTCACCAGATGTGGCAACCATACCAGCAAAACCTTTGTCTTTATCTATTCTAATTTCGATTAACTTACCATCAATTGGGATTTTTGTCCAGAGTTGATTTTTATCGTTATCTATGAGCCATAAGGTACTGCGGTCTGCATTCATCAGTTCCTTGGCTTGATCCATGACTTTTTTGAGAGTATCTTCTAAGTCTAGGCTACTTTTACTGAGGGAGTCTACAGCTTTCATTAAAGCTTCTGCAGCCCTTTGTCTTTGGGTTGCTGCATAAAATGACTTAGAAGATTCTAGTATTAAACTAATAGAAGGAGCAAATTCACGAAATACTCTTTCATCTTCTTCAGTAAATCCATTAACATCTATTTTGTCTTCTAAGAGTTCATATTGTTCTGCATCTTGTTTGAACTTATTTAGAAGTTGGACAACTGCAATTAAATCCCCAGTTTCTTCTTGCAATAATGGCATTACTACCATACTATAGGTTCGAGATCCGTTTTGTTTATCGAATTTTTTCGCACTCGCTGAACGGGGGTCATCATAGAAGTCGTAAGGAATATTGATAACTTTTTTACCTTGAGCTGATTCTCCAGCTATTCCCACATTTGCTGGAATTCTTAACTCTAATGGTTTTCCATTAGCTCCTTGAGCAACTGTTGACCAAAGCTCATCTTTTTCTTCATCTAATAACCAAATTGTTGTTCGGTCTGCGTTCAATAATTCTCCTGTTTTGAGAGTAATTGAACGTAACATTTCATGTAGAATTGCATCAAACCCTTGAGCCTCTAACAAATTGTTGAGCATCCCAAGGGTTTGATTAACTGTCTTTAGCTTTGCTTCAACATCTTGAACAACTTCGACAAAAGTGTCTTTTGTTAAGGGAGCCAGAAATTCTGAGAAATTAGCCCCAGAAGTAGGATTCACTAATGCACTACTTTCATTAACTTTTGAGTGACTTTTGGTGTTATCTCCATTACTGCTATTGATTTCATTATTTTTATAACCAGAATTATCTTGAGGGTGATACACCTGATGGCTGCTACCCTCTATAACTTCCACATCCTCTATTGGGATTGTGGTGTACTCTGTAGCTATGTGATTTGGAGATGCAGATGTCATAATGCTTTAATTAAGTCTCAGTAATTATAGCTCTGTTTGTTAATTAATATTAAGCACAGAACACTTTTTAAATATTTATAGCTGTAGTGTAGTCTAAAATAATTGATTTTTCACTACTTTCTCGATAATTTATGCTTATATTTTTACCATGGCAAGAATGGCCTCTTAATTTGACCTTCACACTAGGCACAAAAAGTAGCGATGGATACTGAGGATTAATTTTTTTTGTTATGCTGAATAATGGCTAATTTTATCTATCAAAAGATTTATTTTGCTTTTTGTCAAAGTAAATCACCAATATTTTGCTATCTGTTCTTAAAAGCTATTTCTTTGGATATTGTAAATCGTACTAGAGGAATTCCCCTGTAATCTTTTGACTTCTATGAGCGTATATCCTATGTGAGTGGCAGATTAAGCTTTTAACAGTTCCGACTCTTCAACCGATAATCGCATCTGTTAAAATCTTGTCTGTTGTAATTGTAGTTATTTGAGTGCTACGATAATAATACTTTAGTTAGTGTTTTTCAGTAAATGGGAGCTAACTTAACAGGGACGAATATAAATAGAACAATTGGCTAAAAATAGGTCAAACTTTACATATATCAACAAACCAGTTAGTTAGAGGTTAAATAACTACTAGTTAGAGGTTAAATAACTACTGTGTAATATTTTAGAGGCTATTTTTGAGGTATTTTTACTCAAGCCCTGATAATCATTCCTCAAATAAGGGAACTTTAGGAAAAATAGGTGAAAAATAGGGTCAAAACCTGAGCAAGTAATGTTTTGACCTTAAATATACCGTGTTCTTGATATATCTAGGTTTGAGCTATTTTAAGCGAATCAAGCTATTTCCCTTGCTCATACTGGGTTTGAAGCCATTTTCAGCCTGAAAAATCTCAAAGTACCTATAACCAGTAATATGAGCCCTAGTTTATCAACCCCAAAAAAGTAGGCGGGAATTTAATTGAAGAGTTTTGGTATAGCCTAAACTCTATTTCTGAAATGCAAAAACATCTTTCTCAATACAGTTATTTTAGGGATAAAATGTTGATTTTAAGCTTTTTCCAGCAATTTAGCTATTTTAATCGCTTGGCTAGTGAAGTTGGTTATCTAAATTTTGTATACCGCTATTTGTTAAGAAGATTTTATAAGCTGACAAAAGTTAACCAAAAGTTTCTACTATTTAACAATGTAGAAATAATGCTGCCTTGGAATAGTAAATTTGGTACAGAAGTTTTTCTCAAGAGAAGTAAGCTTGATTGGGGGAGTGAGGTTTTATTAACTAAATTTTTAGATAAGGGTAAAAGCTTTATTGATGTTGGAGCGAATATTGGATATTATAGCTTGCTTGCTGCTCCCTTATCTGAGAAAGTTTATGCCTTTGAGCCAGATCCAAGAATAATTAAAGATTTAGAAAAAAATATTTCCCAGTTTCAAAACATTCATATTGTTAAAGAAGCTCTTTATTCTGAACCTGGTACAATGGAACTCAGCCTAAGTTCTATGCCTGAGCTAAATTCACTGGTGAGAAAAAGTGATCAAGGTGATGGGGTAGTGGTTAAGGTTAATACCCTAGATAATTTGATGTTGGAATATCCATCCCTTAGTGTATCGTGTATTAAGACAGATGCTGAAGGAGCAGACTTTGACATTTTATTAGGTGGAAAAAATCTTCTAATCCGAGACCAACCTTTAGTTTTATCTGAACTTTATCCTAATGCAAAGCTTTTAAAATTTATTAAATCTATTGGGTTTTCATGTTTTGCTTTTGTTAAGTCTAAGGAGAAAAATCAATCTAATTTGACGCCACAGTTTATTAAGATTGAGGCCAAGCCTATAAGTGTTCGTGTGAAGATGATTTTTCTTGTTCCTGATAGACTTTTATCAGAGTTTGAAAATTTAGTCAATTGCTAATAGGAATCCTGCGTTATTTAAACGTATTTACTATATTCTTAGATTGATTTTCTTTTATACAGCATTCGTAAGAACTAGATTATTATATTTTAGTTGAATAAAAAATCATATACATAGGCAAAATGCCCCCATTAAATTTTATGATATCATAATTTTTGTGAGGATGCAAGCGAAAATCCTTTGGCGTGGGATTTTTTTCTTGGAGCTTCATAAAATGCAAATGTTGGTGGTTTTCGACTGAGGAGAGATGGATAGAAAGATTTGAGCAGGGAAATAAACAAGAATATATATTTATTTTCTGGGACCTTCATGGAATAAAAACTTGCTGGTATTCCTACTGGCGGAAATTCCTTAATATTTTCGATGGCCTCAGAGGTAGAAAAAAAAACTTGAATAAAAAGTCAAGAACATAGACGAATTACTCCAGTTAACTTTTAACTTATCATAATTTTTGTGAGGATGCAAGCTAAAATCCTTTGACGCGGTTTTTTTTTGGAGCTTCATAAAATGCAAATGTTGGTGGTTTTCGACTGAGGAGAGATGGATGGAAAGATTTGAGCGGGGAAATAAACAAGGATATATATTTATTTTCTTGGAGCTTCATGGGATGAAAAATTACTTGTATTGCTCCTGGGGAAAAGGAATTTTCCTCTTTATCTAGAAACATCTATTCACTTCCAGAACTAGAACTAGAGATAGGAATAGTCAAATTTTTCTCACGTTTAGTTGCAGCTTGAGTTAAAAGAGATTCTGCAAAAGCAATAGCTTCTTGAACTGGTCTACCACTAGCTAATTGTGCCAGTTCTTCTCGCCGTTGATAATTATCCAGAGTTTTGACTCTAACTATTGTTCTCTCCTCAGAGTCTTGCTCGTTTGAGTCAATGGCCATTTCCTGAACGACCTGCTTACTAACATTAAAATGATGGTCTGCCATTGCAGCTACTATAGGTTGGTGAGTTACACATAGGACTTGATGTTGGCGACTAAGTTGATGTAGTTTTTCTGAAATAGCTCCTGCCACTCTTCCAGAAACTCCTACATCTATTTCATCAAAAACTAGAGTTCCTGATGCTTCGATTTGAGAAAAACAAGCTTTTAGTGCTAATAAAAACCGACTCATTTCTCCTCCAGAAGCGGTTAAATTTAGAGGTTGTAGTGGCTCACCAGGATTAGAACTAAAACAGAATGTAAGGTGGTCAGCACCTGTAGATGTTGGAGTAGTAGAAGTAATTTGTACTTTAAATTTCACTTTCTCCATAGCAAGAGGCTTTAATTCTTCTACTAAGTTTGTTTCTAATTTAGCAGCAGCATTATGACGTTGTAAACTAAGTTCACTACATTTGTTTTCTAATTCTTGTTGAGTTTCCTGAAATGTTTTTTCTAGTGCTTCGAGAGACTCTCCTCCTTCGAGGAGTTCTTTAAGTTCTGCTTGTATTTTGTGATAATAATTAATAGCTTCTTCTAGGGTAGGACTATACTTACGACAAATTTGTTTAAGTTCTTGAATTCTTTCTTCTACATCCTCCAATCTTTGAGGATCTGCTTCTAATTGTTCACCATAACTGCTAATTTGTCGGCTAGCTTCAACAACTTGAGCTAAAGCTTCACTAATCATTTCTGATATAGGTTGTAATGTGGAGTCGTAGTTTACCATATCATTTAATATTGTTTCTACTTCTCCTAAAAGGTCTGCTGCGGCTGAATTATCTCCTTCATTTTGATATAAAGCTTGATATATTTGATAAATTTGATGTTGAAGTTCAACTGCATGGCTAAGACGTTGACTTTCTTGTGTTAGTTGTTCTAATTCTTCAGGTTCGGTAAGATTCGCTTTATCTAATTCTTGTACTTGGTATTCTAATAAATCTATTCTTTGTAAACGTTGCTGTTCTGTCTGACGACGGTTTTCTAATGCTGCTTTGGCTGTTTGAGCTTTTTGATAGGAAATATTTACTGCTTCTCTACATTTTAATAGGGGATAACCACCATATAAATCAAGCCATTCTCTTTGCAAATTAGGATTTCCTAATTGTAAAGTTTGGCCTTGAGCTGTAATTTCTACTAGGCGATCGCGAAGTTGGTCCATTATTTTCCTGTTAACTAGGATGCCATTGAGGCGAGACCTGGTGCGTAGGGAAGCTTGGGCGACAACAATTTCCCGACTACAAACTACTAATGTGCCATCTATTGGATCTATTTCTTGACCACTTAACCATTTAGCTAAAGCTGGGTTTAGTACAAAGGTTGCTTCTAGGGTGGCTCGTTTAGTTCCTGTTCTGATAATACGGCGATCTATTTTACCACCTAGGGTAGCATTAAGAGCATCTAGAATAATGGACTTACCGGCACCTGTTTCACCTGTGAAGACATTTAGACCGGAGCCTAATTCTAATTCTAGATGATCTATGAGGGCAAAGTTATTAATGCGAAGGGATATGAGCATTTATTCAAGGAAGGAAGAATACAAAATTCTAGGTTTTAGGGAAGATTTACCTGAGAACAGGGAATAGGGAATAGAGAATTAGGCAATCCTCTTCTTTATAATAAGAGGTAATTATTAATTGTTGAACATAATTTTTATCGTGTTTTAATAAAGGTTCGTGTTTGTAAATAAGACTATAGTTGCTTTTAAGATTAAAATTTATTAATCTTTAGAGTTTGGGGAATTTTTTAGATACAACAGTTGACAATTTTAGAGAAAGGAGAAAAGGAGGGAAATAAAAGGTAATATATAAGAAAACAATACTTGACTTTATCAATATGATAACTGCTATAGAAATTAAAATTTATATGGTGATTGTTATCAAATTTTCAAGAGATAATTATTTGATTTTTCTCTACTAGGATTAGAGATGTCATAAAATTAGATTTTCTATTACCAATGGATAATTGATAATTAATCAATTCGGTTTAAAGTCTTCTATTTCAAGATCAAAAAAGTGCTAGAATATTTCCTTATATTCAAGCCTATTTTTTGAACTAGAGGTAATATTCATTATTCATTAATCAATAATGAATAATGAAATAGTCGTTTTTTCTTTGCTACTAACAATTAAAATTTATTATATATATCATTATTCATTAATCAATAATGAATAATGAAATAGTCGTTTTTTCTTTGCTACTAACAATTAAAATTTATTATATATATCATTTCTCGAAATTATTGCTATATATTCTTGAGAGTAGGAAGTAGGTTGAGAGTGAATTAGATATTTTTGTTTAATGAAAAGGAATTGTTCAAAGCATTTATAAACTATTATTATTACTTAGTAACTGAAGTTTTAAGGAAAGTCTGGCATTATTTTGAAGAATTAGTATTATACCAAAGACTAAAAACTTTGCTCTCCCTGAATTTTATATTTCTAAATATTATTTTGTGAGGCGGAATTAGCCTCCAAGGATGATTAAAAATTATTAATACCAAATTTCAATAAAAGTAGTTACATATTAATTTGTGATTTATTCCTACAATAAAAAATTATAAATTCCATCTATTATAAAAATTAAACATTTTTTGCCTCTTATTTGGAGACTTTGATAGATTTACCTATTATTGATTCTTTGTCTATAATTTAAGTGGATAGGTTAATTAAGTCTGAGGTAATATTATGACTCCAAATCCTGTGATAATGAAAGCTGTAGAGAATTTAGACTACCGGGTTACTGTAGGGGATGTAGCAGCTCAAGCTGGATTAGATGTGAAAGTGGCAGAACAAGGATTATTAGCTTTAGCTACAGATGCTGGTGGTCATTTACAAGTATCAGAATCAGGGGAAATTGCTTATT
>JAAUYJ010107243.1_pt1 | contig 10053 bp, 10 predicted proteins | sample 7278031 | NCBI WGS metagenome assembly JAAUYJ01 (sample SAMN14350222, study PRJNA611818) | marine sediment metagenome | isolation source: surface marine sediment (1.8m) | place: French Polynesia: Moorea | collected 2018-08 | reverse complement strand
GATCACATTCCACTCAGTAGCGCCGAAAATACTCATGGTCTGCTGGGACATGCTTTCGGCTTTGGTGAACACCTCGACATAATCGAGGCTGCCGGTGTACATCACCACGGCGGCGATACCGAGGATGAAGCCGAAGTCACCAACGCGATTGACCAGAAACGCTTTCAGGTTGGCGTAGATCGCCGTCGGCCGCACCGACCAGAATCCAATCAACAGATAGGACACCAGGCCGACCGCTTCCCATCCGAAGAACAGTTGCATGAAGTTGTTCGACATCACCAGGATCAGCATCGAGAACGTGAACAACGAGATGTAGGCGAAGAAGCGTTGGTAGGAATTCTTGCCGGCGAGCGAATCCTTCGGCCAGTTGTGTTCATCGTCGGCCATGTAACCGATCGTATAAACGTGCACTGCCAACGACACGCCGGTCACCACCGCCATCATCATGACGGTCAGGTTGTCGATCAGGAAACCGACTTCGAAGTTGATGCCGTCTGACACCATCCAGGTGTAGACCGGCCCATTGAACGGCACGATGCCAACGAAGACATGTTGATAGAGCACGTACAGCGACAAAACGAAGGATGTGCCGACACCAAGGATGGTCGCCGTATGGGCGCCGACGCGGCCGATCGAGCCACCAAAGAAACCGGCGATGATCGCGCCTGCGAGTGCGGCCAGGGGTATTGCGAGATAAATCGATTCCATGCCCTGCTACCCCTTCATCACATCGAGCTGTTCGACGTCGATGGTGTTGCGGTTACGGAACAAGGTCACCAGGATGGCCAGACCGATCGCAGCTTCCGCGGCCGCCACGGTCAAAATGAAGAACACGAATACCTGGCCAGAGAGGTCGTTCAGAAAATGCGAAAAGGCAACGAAGTTGATGTTGGCTGACAGCAGCATCAATTCGATACACATCAACAGCACGACGACGTTTTTCCGGTTCAGAAAAATACCGGCGATGCTGATCGAAAACAGGATGGCACCTAATGTGAGATAACTCGACAGACCGATCATTTGCTCGTCTCCGCGTCCATTTTCACGACCCGCAGGCGGTCGCTCTTGCGCACCTGCACTTGTTTACCCGGCGTCTGGTACTTGGTCATTTCCCGCCGGCGCATCGTCAGCGCAATAGCGGCAACGATCGCGACCAGCAGGATGATCGCAGCCACTTCGAACGGAAACACATAATCCGTGTACAACACCTTGCCGAGTTCACTGGTATTACTGTGGTCAGGTGCATGCTGTACCGCCTGGTTCAATTGCTCGCCACTGAACACGTCCGGTCCCACCGGACCAACGATCCAGACCATTTGCACGACCATGACCAGCGCGACCAGTGCACCCAGCGGTAGATAACGCACAAAGCCCTGGCGCATTTGCGCAAGGTTGATGTTCAGCATCATCACGACGAACAGGAACAGCACCATGACCGCACCGACGTACACTAGCACCAGCACGATGGCGAGAAACTCCGCCTGCAACAGCAGCCACAGCGCGGAACAACTGAAAAAGCTCAGCACCAGAAACAGCGCCGAATGCACCGGATTGCGTGAACCGATGACTCCCAGGCCGGCAAACACCAGCATGGCCGAAAAAAAGTAAAACACCAGGTCAGTAAAATTCATCGTTATCTGTACGGCGCATCCGCCTGTCTGTTGGCTGCGATCTCTGCTTCGTATTTATCGCCGATTTCGAGCAGCATCTCTTTGGTCATGATTTGATCACCACGGTTTTCGAAGTGGTATTCGAATATGTGGGTTTCCACGATCGAGTCCACCGGGCAGGCCTCCTCGCAAAAACCACAGAATATACATTTGAACAGGTCGATGTCGTAACGCGTGGTCCGCCGGGTCCCGTCCTCACGCTCCTCGGAATCGATCGTGATGGCCAATGCCGGACAAACGGCTTCGCACAGTTTGCAGGCGATGCAACGCTCTTCACCATTTTCGTAGCGACGCAGCGCGTGCAAGCCGCGAAAACGCGGCGACATTGGCGTCTTTTCTTCCGGGTACTGGATGGTTACCTTGGGCTTGAACAAATAGCGCCCAGTCACGTTCATGCCCTTCAACAGTTCCCATAAACTAAAGCTCTTAACGAATTGCGTAACCTTATTCATCGCTACCCCCTAAGCCGCCCAGGGCCCGATCTGTGCAACGGCCATCACTGCCTCGACAAAAATCCAAACGATGGTCACGGGTATGAACACTTTCCAACCCAGCCGCATGATCTGGTCATAGCGATAACGCGGGAAGGTGGCGCGGAACCACAGAAAACAGAAGATGAAAAAAGCTGTTTTTGCGAAGAACCACAACATGCTGGTTTCTGCCAGCCAGGTGCCTTGAGCGAATGCGAAGCCTTCGAACGGAGACAGCCAGCCGCCGAGGAACATGATCGCGGTCAACGCCGATATCAGGATGATGTTGGCGTACTCAGCCAGGAAGAACACCGCGAAGGCCATGCCCGAATATTCCACGTGGAAACCCGCGACGATTTCAGACTCCCCCTCAGCGACATCGAACGGCGCACGGTTGGTCTCGGCCACACCGGATATGAAATAGACCAGAAACAGCGGCAACAACGGCCAGATGAACCAGCTCGACAAGCCGCCGCTCTGGCCTTCGACGATTGCCCCGATGTTCAAACTGCCGCTGGCCATCAACACCCCGACCAACGCAAAACCCATCGCGATCTCGTAAGCGACAATCTGCGCAGCTGAACGCAGCGCACCCATCATCGCGTATTTCGAGTTTGAAGCCCAACCGGCAATGATGACGCCATACACCGCGATCGAGGTCAATGCGAGGATATACAGCAGCCCCGCATCGAGGTCGGTCAGGACCATACCGCGATCGAACGGGATCACCGCCCAGGCCGCCAGCGCCGGCCCGATCGATAGTATCGGTGCAAACAGAAACAGGAAACGGTTGGCATTGGTCGGCAACACGATCTCTTTGAACATCAGCTTGACGGCATCGGCAATCGGCTGCAGCCAACCGCGCGGCCCGACGCGGTTTGGCCCGATGCGGACCTGGATATAACTGATGATCTTGCGTTCTGCGTAGGTCGTGTAGGCGACCGCGATCATCAGCGGCAACACGATCAGGATGATCTTGCCGAGGTATTCGAGAAACAGCTGCCAGCCAGGTGGAAACCAGTTCCACAGGTCGACGCTTACATTAACGATGGAATCGATCACTGTATTCAGACCTTCTCAATAAGCACTTCACCGAACGGATCGCCCAGGCGCTCGCTGCCACTGACCGCCATCGGTATCCAGGCGCTGCCAGCCGGCACGTTATCATCTATGATCAGACCCAGGGTGGCGCTAATCTCACCTTGTGTCACCTTAACGCTGGTGACATCATCGTCATCCAGGCCGAGCCGCTGGGCATCGACCAGATTCAGCGTCACCGAGAAATCGACCGAATCATCGGTCTGTTGCAGCGAGGTCGCGCGCCGCACCAGGGCATCAGTCGCATAGATCGGCACGTCGCCAGCCCGAATCAAGGCAGCGTTGGCAGTTGGCAAGCTGACCACGGGCGCATCGCTGACCGAGTTATCCAGTTCCAGCTGTTCGCAAACGCCGCGCAGTTCGTCTCGTACCTGCTCCGATGAAACATAGTCAAAGCCACCCAGCTGCAGCAGGTTGCCGAGCACGCGCAGGATTTTCCAGCCCGGACGTGCGTCGCCTGGGGGCTGATTGGCACCGTTGAAGCTCTGCATCACGCCCTCGGCATTGACGAACGTGCCTGAGGTTTCGCTGAATGCTGCTGCGGGCAAGATCACGCTGGCGACGTCGTCCAATGCCGGTGACTTGAAAGCGGTGATCGCGACGACCGAAGCGGCACGCCTCAACGCATTCAGCAAGACCTGGCTGTGCGCGACATCGTACTCCGGCTCGACGTTCACCAGCACGGCAGCGGTCGGTGCGTGTTCGGACCAGTCGCTGATCCCCCGGCCTTTAATCGCATCAGCGGTACCGCATGGGCCACGGTGGGGCACCGCACCCGCCAGCCAGGCGCCAGCGCCGTTGGCACCGTCACTGAGGTAGCCGAACAGGCCGCCCGTCTCGGACGCGATGGCGCCGGCGAGTGCACGGATGGCCGCAAACTCGGGGTGCATCGCGGCCTGACTACCAACCAGTACCGTGCTATTTTCACCCTGCTGCAGTTGCTGCGCGAGTTCTTGATGCACCGGCTGTGGACGCGCATTGGCAACAGCATCGGCGATATGGGCGGGTGCCGGATTCCCGGAAAGCGTAAAAGTCGCAGCTGCAACCGCAGCAAGTTCGTTGACCAAATGTTGTTGGGCAACGCATATATCGTTGGCCACCGGGAAATTGCTGTCGAATGAACGCGGATTGATGAAACTGATCTGTGCCTTGTTGTTCACGGCCGCCTTGCGCAGGCGGTGGTTGACAATCGGTTGTTCTTTGCGCGGGTTGGAACCAATCAGCAAAGCCGCATCGAGGTTCTCAAGGTTGGCGATGTCCTGTCCCAACCATGGCATCACCGGCGCGGTGTCCTGATCACTGAAATCGCTCTGGCGCAGACGGTGATCGATGCTACCGCTACCGAGTGAGCGCAGCAGCTTCTGTGACAAATACATTTCTTCCAGCGTCGATGAAGGCGAAATCAACGCCGCCAGTGCTGATGAGGCATCAACATCCGACCCCTCATCGCCAGATGTCCTGGTCAGCGCATCCTGGATCTGGCTCGCGGCCAGCTGTAGTGCTTCATCCCAGTCCGCTTCAACCCAGGCGCCGTCCTGGCGAATCATCGGCGCGGTCACACGGTCGTCCGACGCGAGCCCTTCGTAGCTGAAACGGTCTCGGTCCGAGATCCATACTTCGTTGATGGCCTCATTGTCCCGCGGTACCACCCGCCGCACTTCGCCGCGCAGCGTATGGATAAAGACGTTCGAGCCGACACAATCGTGAGGCGCGATCGAGGCGTGCTGCACCATCTCCCAGGAACGCGCCCCGTAGCGCGACGGTTTGGCGGTAAGCGCGCCCACTGGACAGAGATCGATCACATTCCCGGACATCTCCGAACCCACCGAGCGTTCAAGAAAAGTGCTGATCAACGCATTTTCGCCGCGGCCAGTCATGCCCAGTTCGCGCAGGCCGGCGATCTCGCGACCAAAACGTACGCAGCGCGTGCAGTGAATGCAACGCGTCAACTCGGTCGCGATTAACGGGCCAATGTTCTTGTCGAAAACAACGCGCTTGCCTTCGACGTATTCGGACACGTCCTGTCCGTAACCCATAGCCACATCCTGGAGTTCGCATTCCCCTCCCTGGTCACAGATCGGGCAATCGAGCGGGTGGTTGATCAGCAGGAACTCCATCACCGATTTCTGTGCTTCCCTGGCCCTGGCGGACTGGGTGTAGACCACCATCCCGTCCATCACCGGTGTTGCGCAGGCTGGCAATGGTTTAGGTGCTTTTTCGACTTCGACGAGGCACATGCGGCAGTTGGCCGCGATTGCCAGTTTCTCGTGATAACAGAAACGCGGTACCTTGATATTGGCCTTGTCGGTAACCTCGATCAGCATAGCCCCCTTCGGCGCCTGCAACTCGCGACCGTCAACAGTAATAGTGACAAATTCTGTGTTAGTAGCTTCAGACATATTTTTATAGGTCCGCAAATGAACGCAAATGAACGCTGTATGAGTCCGCGAATGAACGCAAATAAACGCTAATGGTTTTGTTGTCTGTGCAAGTCGCAATAGCCGCAGATAGACTCGACGCTTGCAGAACACCTTCCACTAAAAGTCCATACGAATTACATTTGCGTGTATTTGCGTTCATTTGCGGACTCAAAAATCAAGCTGCCTTGTTGCTGGCGCCTTCTACCATGCTTTTGCCGTGTTCGATGTAGTGTTCGAACTCGTGCCGGTAATGTTTGACGAAACTGCGGACCGGCATTGCTGCGGCATCACCGAGCGCGCAAATCGTGCGGCCTTCGATTTTGCTGGCAACATCATCGAGTTTGTCCAGATCGTTCATCGTACCCTTGCCCTGAACGATGCGTGTCAGCATACGGTACAACCAGCCGGTACCTTCACGGCAAGGTGTACACTGGCCGCAGGACTCGGAAAAATAGAAACGCGATATACGCCGCAAGGCCTCGACCATGTCGGTGGTCTCGTCCATGACGATGACGGCGCCGGAACCTAGCATGGAGCCGGCCTCGACGATCGAGTCGTAATCCATGTTCGCTTGCATCATCGTATCGCCGGGTACCACCGGTACCGATGAGCCACCGGGAATCACGGCCTTCAGTTTGTTGCCGTTACGCACACCGCCGGCCATCTCGAGCAATTCTGCAAAGGGTGTGCCCATCGAGATTTCAAAATTACCCGGTTTGTTGACATGGCCGGAGACTGAAAACAGTTTGACACCACCGCTGTTCGGTATGCCCAGATCGGCAAACCACTTGCCGCCGTTACGCATGATGGCTGGGACCGATGACAGGGTTTCGGTGTTATTGATCGTGGTGGGCTTGCCGTACAGCCCAAAATTCGCCGGGAACGGCGGTTTATAGCGCGGCAGGCCACGCTTGCCTTCGAGCGAGTTCAACAACGCAGTCTCTTCGCCACAAATGTAAGCACCGGCACCCAGGGAAGGATAGATATCGATACTGACATCACTGCCGAGGATGTTCGAGCCCAACCAGCCATGTGCATAGGCTTCTTTCAATGCCTGGGTGAATCGCTGCGACGGCTCGTCCATGAATTCGCCGCGCATGTAGTTGTAGCCGACGGTCGCACCCATCGCGTAACAACCGATGGCCATGCCCTCCACCAAGGCGTGTGGATTGAAGCGCAGGATGTCGCGGTCCTTACAGGTACCGGGTTCGCTTTCATCGGAGTTGCACACCAGGTATTTTTGCACTGGCGCGTTTCGCGGCATGAAGCTCCATTTAAGCCCGGTCGGAAAACCCGCGCCGCCACGCCCACGCAAACCCGAGGATTTCACTTCCTCGATCACATCTTCTGGCGGAATCTTCTCTTTGAGTATCTTGCGCCAGGCTTCGTAGCCACCGGTTTTCAGGTAGTTTTCGTAGGACCAGGGTTCATCCCCATACTGCAAGGTCGCAAAACAGACTTCGTTAGCCATCAGACGTCAGCTCCTGGCCGTCACCTGTGATCGTTACACTTTCTTTGTTCATCATTTCAGACATTTTGAGTCCGCTTGCCACTGCATGGCCCCACGCAAATGAACGCAAATATTTTTTTGGCAATGCATGTTTACGAAACATACGTACGGATGTCGTATCAGCAATCTGCACAACACCAAAAAACAGGTTCGACTTACATTTGCGTGTATTTGCGTTCATTTGCGGACTCATCCGTAAGTATTACCTTTGCGTTCATTAGCGTTCATTTGCGGACTCATGATATGCAATACAGCTACTCGAGCGCATCCAGGATCGCATCGACCTTCTCAGGCGTCAGATTGACGTGATAGACATGATCGACTTGCATCATCGGACCACCGGCACAGGCGGCAAGACACTCTTCCTCTTTTTTCAGATAGATGCGACCGTCGGCCGTGCTCTCACCGAGTTTGATACCGAGCTTTTTCTCGATATGATCGACGATGCTTTGCGAGCCCACCAACATGCAGGAGATATTCGTGCAGACCGCGACGTTGTGACGCGCGACCGGTTTTAACTCGTACATCGAATAGAAGCTGGCGACTTCATAGACCTCGATTTCGGTCAGTTCGAGGTAGTCAGCGACCGCCTGCATCAGCTCTTTGGTCAGATAGCCCTGGTTCTCGTGTTGCACAATATTCAGCGCACCGAGCAGAGCCGATTTCTTCTGTTCTGCAGGATAGCGTTGCAGCAGTTCGTCGATCTCCTCGCGAGCGTGCGCCGACAAGGTGTTTTCTGTTTCGATTATCGCGTTCATTCTGCTGTCCCCTGCTAGCGGTCTATCTCGCCAAACACGATGTCCTGCGTGCCGATGATCGCCACGACATCCGATAACATGTGTCCCCGGGTCATCTCATCCATCGAGGCCAGATGCGCAAAACCCGGCGCACGAATCTTCAAGCGGTACGGTTTGTTGGCGCCATCGGAGATCAGGTAGACACCAAACTCGCCCTTGGGATGCTCGACAGCGCCGTAGGCCTCCCCTGCTGGCAAGCTATAGCCTTCGGTGAATAGCTTGAAGTGATGGATCAACGACTCCATGTCGGCCTTCATGGTTTCGCGCGATGGCGGCGTGATCTTGTTGTCCTCGAGCAATACCGGCCCCGGATTCTCGCGCAGCCATTCGATACACTGTTTGATTATCCGGTTCGATTGGCGCAACTCTTCCACACGCACCAGGTAGCGGTCGTATGAATCGCCATTGGTGCCGACAGGGATATCGAAATCCATGCGGTCGTAGACTTCGTAGGGCTGCTTCTTGCGCAAATCCCACTCAACACCGGAACCACGCAGCATCGGGCCAGTAAAGCCGAGCTGCAGCGCACGTTCCTGCGAAACGATACCGATATCGACGGTGCGCTGTTTCCAGATACGGTTATCGGTCAACAGGGTTTCGTACTCGTCGACCAGCCCAGGGAAGCGGTCGGTGAAATCATCGAGAAAATCGAGCAACGATCCCTCGCGGTTCTCGTTGAGACGGTTGACTGCCGTCTTGCCGTGCCATTTCGATTCTTTGTATTTGGGCATGCTGTCGGGGAGGTCGCGGGCAACACCGCCTGGACGGTAATAGGTCGCGTGCAGTCTGGCGCCGGAAACGGCCTCGTAGCAGTCCATCAGATCCTCTCGCTCACGGAACGCGTACAGGAAGATCGTCATGGCGCCGACGTCGAGGCCGTGCGCGCCGATCCACAGTAGATGGTTCAGGATGCGGGTGACCTCGTCGAACATGACACGGATGTACTGTGCACGTTCCGGCACCTCGATGCCCAGCAACTTCTCGATCGCGAGTACATAACCGTGCTCGTTGCACATCATCGACACATAATCGAGCCGGTCCATGTAACCGATACTCTGGTTGTACGGCTTGCTTTCGGCAAGCTTCTCGGTGGCCCGGTGCAGCAAGCCGATGTGTGGATCGGCACGCTGGATGACTTCGCCATCCATTTCCAGAATCAGCCGCAATACGCCGTGTGCCGCCGGGTGCTGAGGTCCGAAATTCAGCGTGTAGTTCTTGATCTCAGGCATCGTTTTCCCTCACTGCATTCGCCGCCGTGTCCGCCTGGGCTTGGGCATTACGGCCATCATCACGGATCACACGGGGTACGAGTACCCGTGGATCGATCGACACTGGTTCATAGACGACGCGTTGCTGCAGCGGGTCGTAGCGCATCTCGACGTGACCCACCAGCGGGAAGTCCTTGCGGAACGGATGGCCGACGAAGCCGTAATCGGTCAGTATCCGGCGCAGATCAGGATGGCCTTCGAACATGATGCCATAGAGATCAAATGCTTCACGTTCACACCAGTTTGCTGAATTCCAGATTTCGATAACCGACGGAATAATCGGCAGCTCATCGTTTTCAGCATAACAGCGTACGCGCAGGCGTTGGTTATTCGCAACGGATAACAGGTGATAAACGGCTGCAAAGCGCTTGCGCGTGCTGACATAGGCAGGTTCTTCGCCAAAGCGCAGGCGTGCGTTGACGCCGGGATTCACGCCGCGACTGAAACCGGTCGAGGAAGTGGCATCGGTGGCCCATTCAGAGCTGCCGTACTCCAGGTAGTCAACGCCGCAAACATCGATCAACTGTTCAAAGCGGAACGCTTGCTGGTCACGCAACAGGGTGCATACGTCGAGCAAATCTGCCGGCGACAGTTCGATCGTGATTTCACCACGCGCCACGACATTTGATTTGAGCTTGTCCGAGAACGCCTGTTGTAAATCATCAGATAGTTGTTGCACTCTGTTCATTATCAAACCTTAACTGCGCGCTATCGTATTGGTACGTTTGATCTTGTTCTGCAGCTGAATAATGCCGTAAACCAGGGCTTCAGCGGTCGGCGGACAACCGGGAACATAGATATCGACGGGCACGATACGGTC
>JAAUYJ010073847.1_pt1 | contig 10059 bp, 10 predicted proteins | sample 7278031 | NCBI WGS metagenome assembly JAAUYJ01 (sample SAMN14350222, study PRJNA611818) | marine sediment metagenome | isolation source: surface marine sediment (1.8m) | place: French Polynesia: Moorea | collected 2018-08 | reverse complement strand
TAGAGTCGCCGACCAATTTCTTGTTCATACTGTCTTTTTTCTACTGGTTGCCAATCATAACTAGCACGAATAAGACGGGTAGTTTCATCTTTTTCAATTAACCCTCCTGAATGTCGAATCCATTGCTCCCCTTGTTTTACCATGTAAATAATTAAAGTTGCTTGATTGTCTAATAATTGTTCAATATTTTCAGTCATTGTCTTTCTCTGTGTGGTCTACAAATGATGTTTCTCCTTCAAAAATACATTCTGTATCAAGAATAGATTGACTATCATCTTTTCTAGTTTCTAATAATTTCCATTGATTTCTTTCTGCCATGTTTTCACAATCTTCTTCTGAAACTGCCCAATGGCTAGATGTTTTGTTTTTCTCACTATTATTAGGCTCTGACATTTGTTAAGATTAGACTGTATATTTTGTTTGTTCCTTGGGCTTAAGCTATGACTTCAAAGCCCGAGTTTTTTTGTGGTAAGTCCCTACTTAACTTCCAGGGATGCTCACTTTTAAATTTTTATTCTTTGATATTAGACGATGTATACGTCGGTGTACAGTAATCTTTGATAAATATTGCTGATGTATACATCGGCATAGAATAAGAAAATCTAGCGACAGATGTATAGATAATAAAATAGATTAAAAAATCATCAGCAGAAAATGATGTCCAAGTTAGTCAGAAATAAAAAAGGCCAAGTAATGACCGTATTGGGTGAAGGTGAAAAGCCAAAAGCCGAAAAGCCTTTATCTGTAAGAGTCCCAAAAGATATTGATGAGTATGTGCGATCGCTCCCTAATAGAAGTCAGTGGCTAGAGGAAGCAATAACAGAAAAGGCTAGAAAAGAAATGCAAGAATAAAAACTGAAGAGAAAAGTCTAAAAATAGAAGTTCAGTAGGGTGTGTTAGACGGCATTAATTATTTGCTATTAAAGGTATTTAAAAATCCGTCGTAACGCACCGTTTTAGAAGTCAGAAGTTTGAAGTCAGAAGTCAGAAGTCAGAAGTTCAGTTCTAATGATAAATACAACCCACCCAAATACATCAAATTAAAACCGCCCCCGACTCGAAAATACTACTACCAAAAATCCTACTAACTGCACTAATACAATACTAGGACCAGAAGGCAAATTTAAACTACCAGATAATATCATTCCAGTCACTCCACTCATTGCACCAATTATCGCAGACATTGTTAAAAATGGCAGAAATTCATTGCAAATTAACTTTGCTGTTGCTGCGGGAATTACCAAAAAAGCATTCACTAATAAAATACCAACTGCTCGAATAGTTAGAGCGATCGCTAATGACAAAATAATCATAAATATGTATTGATATCTCTGTACTGGAATCCCTTGAATATGTGCTAATTCCCAATTTAAAGTCAACAATATTTGTTGTTGTAAAGTTACACCTAACCAACCGACAGTTACTACTAACAAAACCACCAAAAAAGTTAAGTCTAAATTACTAATTGCCAAAATATCACCAAATAATATAGATAATAAATTACCTCGATATCCAGGCACAAAATTAAATCCAATCGTACCTACTGCCACTGAACCAGCAATCACAATACTTAAAATCGTATCGCCACCTAAATTAGTCTTTTCAATTAAATAATTTATCCCTAATCCAAATAAAACCAAAAACCCAATCAAAGCCATCATTGGAGGTAACTGTAATAATGCAGCAATTACCACAGCCAAAAAAGCAGTATGACCCAAAGCATCTCCAAACAAAGATAACTGACGTAAAATTACAAATCCACCAAGAATTCCTCCCAAAATTCCTAACAAAATACCACCAATAATCGCCCGTTGCATAAATGGCAGACTAAATAAATTAATCCATTCTGAAAAATTCATATTCATTATACAAAATTCAAGTAGTATCAATTTTAGATGAAGCTGCACGGAATAAGGGAGATAGTTTCTTCTCCATTCACAATTAAGAATTGATAATTATTGAACCGTACAGAAGTCAAGTTCGTCAGAATAAACAGCTCCAATATCATTGAATAGATGTTTCTATTTTTATTCAAATAAAAATTTATTGCCAAGTTTTTCAATTACCCAAAATCTTGATAAAATTATTTTTTTGCCAATGGTATAATTCATGTTTGAGTAGGATTCAACAGAAAATTATCGGTACAGTAAGTTATAGAAATTTTATCTGAGACAGCCTATCAGTTATCAAATTTATTCTTTATCTACATTTATCTAATCAATCATTCATTATGGGAATTTTATTCTCTACAACGATGAAAATATCTCGTTAAATTCTCTCCATAAATCTCACTCAAATTATCCTCATCCAGAGCAACACTAGGTTTACCCTGACATAATAAACGACGATTCATACAAATAACCTGGTCACAATAACGACTCACCATATCTAAATCGTGAGAAACTTGAAGAATAGAAAAGCCTTTTTCATTATGTAAATTTGCCAATAATTCAGCAAATTCAATTTCTCCAGTAGGGTCTACACCAGCCATAACTTCATCTAATATTAATACCTGCCGAGGTTGCACTAAACAATATGCCAATAAAACCCGTTTTAACTCTCCACCACTCAGACTACCTATTGACTGTTTAGCATGATTTTGTAAACCAACTTTTGCTAAAGCTATTTCCACAGCTATTAGCTTTTCTCGTGACTTCATCAAACCTCTACCTGACCAACCTAAACTGACTAATTCAGCTACAGTTAAAGGAAAACTTCGGTCAAAAGGTAATTTCTGAGGAATATAACCAATTTTATGCCAATATTTTCCTAAATTTTTTATTTGTCTGCCGAGAATTTCTATATATCCAGACTGATAAGGAATTAAACCTAATATTGCTTGAATTAATGTACTTTTACCCGCACCATTCGGACCGATTATTGCGGTGTTACTGCCAGGAAAAATTTGAAATGAAACTGATTCTACTGCTTGATATTTTCCTCTAATTACTGTCAGATTTTGCACCTCAACTACTGGCAGATTTTGATGGATTTCTGCTGACTTCATTGGCAAACTTCCTCTAGACTTTTTAAATTATTTCTCATGGCAGTAAAATAATGTTCTGGGTCTAAGGAACCACTATTTATTGGGTCTAACATTTTTACTGGCAATCCAATATCTTTAGAAATTTGCTGCATTCGACTATCGTTAAATCCGGTTTCGGCTAATAAACCTTTAACTTGATATTCGTTGACTGCATTTATTACTCTTTGAATATTCCCAGGTGTGATATTATCTTGTGGTAATTCTACTACTGCTATTTGTTGTAAATTATAGCGTTTCGCTAGGTAGGGATAAGCATCGTGAAAGGCAATAAATTTACATCCTTGAAATGGTGTTAAACGACTTTTAAATTCTTGGTCAAGTGCTTGTAATTTCTTGAGATAAATATCAGCATTTGCTTGATATGTTGCAGCATTATTAGGGTCAGTTTTGACTAAACCATCCCGAATATTCTTAACTTGTTGCTGTGCTAAAACAGGGTCTAGCCAAACATGAGGGTTTCCTTCTGCGTGACTATGGCCGTGGTTATGATCGTGATCGTGGTTATGATCGTGATCGTGGTTATGATCGTGGTCGTCTGCTTCCAGAGGTTCTATATTTTGACTAGCATTAATTTCTTGCAGTTGAGAGTTACCAGCAGCACCAACTAATTTCTCTAAAAATTCTTCTAACCCTAAGCCATTTTTAACTAACACATTTGCTTCTGCAAGTGTGCGAGCGTTTTCTGGTGTTGCTTGATATTCGTGGGGGTCCGCACCGGGAGGAATTAAGATTTCTATTTCTCCACTCTCGCCAATTACTGCTTTGGTAAACATATATATTGGCAAGAAAGTTGTTACAACTTTGGTTGTATTTTGTTGGTTCTGTCCAGTGGTACAACTGCTGAGGAAAATTGTAATTGTGATTCCGAGTAGACTCAGGAGTGAATGACGACGACAAAAGGATGAAATCATTTTTAAGTTTAGTTTCTAGCGTTTTTTTATAATGATTATCATTCTTATATACCACAAAAAAACAAAAAATTGTGAATCACTCTACTTTCTTTAAACGTTACAGCACTTTTCGCTCTTGATGAACCACGTCGCCATCAACCAAACCTTGTAGGGAGGTTCCATGCAACGTCCTTACACTGGTCTACCCTGCAGGAAAACCACTGTAAGATATATTGTCCTAACCTAGTTTTTAGTTGGTATTGGTAAAATTTTTTACTGTTTAGAGGAGAGTTTTAACTAGATAATTGGGTGGGCGATCGCCTATCTTTATCAAATTAGGCCAAATTTGCTATCCTCAAAAAGGCAGAAAGCAGAGGATAGAAAGTAGACAGATTAGAAAGGAATTTGAAAAAGGTACTTTTGATAACCGGATTTGGTTGGTATTAATCAAAAAAAATTGAGACTTTCAAAACTTTAAATTGAAGCAATTAGAAAATTAGACGCTCCCCTCCCCCCCCTTTCAAAGGGAGGTTAGGGGAGATGGAGAGCGCGGGTCTTCAACCAACATTTTGATAAAAATTGGAAATTAATTAAATTATATTTATTAATAAATTATATTTATTAAGCGATCGCCTAAACCTTGGGAAACAGTATTACCATTTTAATTCTATTTATTCCCACATCAGATTTAGCTATCGCTCTAGGTTATTAGCCATAAATAACTTTTCTTAACTGCTTATATTTTAGTTCTTTTATAAATGTCTAAATTTTCCTTACTCTTTTCCAGTTTTTGCCATAGTGCTTCAACTTTTAAATAAGCTGTTCTTGGTGAAATTTTACCAGCAGTTTGTAAATTGCTAATATAATTTACTTGCTGAGAAAATTCTTGAAGTTTGGCATCAAAAGCTATATTTTCCGGAGTTGCTTTCCCATAATAACGACTTTTCGGATACAAAAAATCAGATTTTTTCATTTAACTTTATCCCTGATTAAGTTTGAGAATTTTTTTTCAGTAGTTCATAATTAATTTCTTGTCTTTTAATTATCTAATCTAGGTATAGCATTTTTAATTTGGTTTGAGGGAAGACCTTACTGGGAATCAAATAGAAATAAAGATAATTATACCTCATTAGTCTGGGAAATCCTATAGAACCCATTTGGTATTTATTTTTTTATACATGATGGGGGTGGGGAGTGTGGGAAGGGTGGGGAGATGGGAGCATTTTTCTACCTTTTTCCCCTATTTTATTTCTTAATCTACTGACTTCTGACTCCTGAGTCCTGACTCCTGAGCCAAAAACTCGCAACTTTGCCAAGATACACTTAGGGGTTCTATATATAGATAAATTTTTATGTAAGTATTTTTACTATTTTTTATTTGATTTGATATTCAGTTAATTATTTGTCACAGTAAATACATTTTTCAGTATTTTTACTTAATCATCTATACATTATATAGCAATATGAAATGACAAGATGTCCGCACTGTAAGAGATTCAATTCATGCCTTGTACATCATCAGCCCGAAATCTGCTTTAATTACTTAATTACTGAAGTATTATACCAAATTTAAAAAAGAATATTACAAATAAACTAGCTAGGAAATAATTAATAATTGATAATTAATAATTGACAATTAATTATTCACCTAAAACCTACCACCTAAAACCTAAAACCTAAAACCTAGAAGTTTATTTGTAGCCAACATTTATCAAAATGGTATTATACCTCTCCCCAAATACCGATTTTTGAAAGCCAGACTTAGCAATTAACAATCAACAATTAATAATTAATAATTACCCCTTCTTCAAACATATAGGATTGACTAAAAGGAAAATTTTTGATTTCTCCCCTTCAAAGAGGAGGCTTCCCACCTGAATTTTCCAAATTGATAATTGACAATTAATTATTCACCTAAAACCTACCACCTAAAACCTAAAACCTAAAACCTAAAACCTAGAAGTTTATTTGTAGCCAACATTTATCAAAATGGTATTATACCTCTCCCCAAATACCGATTTTTGAAAGCTAGACTTAGCAATTAACAATCAACAATTAATAATTAATAATTACCCCTTCTTAAAACGGATAGGATTGACTAAAAGGAAAATTTTTGATTTCTACCCTTCAAAGAGGAGGCTTCCCACCTGAATTTTCCAATTATTAATTATTAATTATTCGGTGAGAGTTTCAGAATCCTTTCTGGAGATTGCTATTACATAAACATAGAATTACTTCTGGTAATAGTTATGATTAAACTTAACTATTACCCTCTTTTCCTATTCCCAAATTTTTCTTAGATTTTTTCAAATCCTTCCAAAGAACTCTAATTTGGTCGTAAGCTTCTTCTGGGCTAATTTTACCCCCGGTTTCCAAACCACAAATCAGACTTACTCGTTGAGCAAATTCCTGAATATTTGCATTAAAAAGCAAGTTTTCTGGAGTAAAATCTCCATAATACCGACTGCGAGGGTATAAAAAATCTTTGTCTATTACCATTTTTTTATCCTCATAAATACTACGTAAGTTGGATTTATATTAAAAGGTATTTTTATTGCTAGCCAGCATCAGTAATATAACTGTTTTATTCTTAATTCCTTGGCTATATTGACTTTTTTTCGAGGCTGTATTGTTAGCTTGTATACAAACCTTTTATAACAATTTTAACACATAAAACTAGGTAGGCTAGGCATTAGCCTAGCCTACTTAAACAAAAACACATACTAGCAGCAAATCAAAATAATATCATGTCCGGATAAGTAGGTATAAAAAACTTCCCGCTGCTCTTGACTTGATTCTGTCCTGAATACTGACTCCTCAATCATCATTGATAGCTATTTAACCGGACATGATATAAGTTGCCATAAACTACCTAAAAATAATAAAGTAAAGTTTAGGCTCAAAGCTTAGTGCCACATTCAGGACAAAAATTATTAGTAGCAACATTTTTCGCTCCACAATTGCTGCAAGTTATCAACTCCACCGCTTGCTCAAGCTGTTTATGAATAGGTAAGCCAACCATTTGAGCATTACTCTTACCAGGAGCCACCATGGGATAACAATTTTCATTCTTAGTCACACGCACATCCATCAAAACCGGACCATCGTGAGCTAGCATTTGAGCGATCGCTTCTTTCAACTCATGGCGGTGGGAAATCATCATTCCCTTAATCCCATAAGCCTGAGCTAACATCACAAAATCAGGCATTCCCACCTCCATATTAGAAGATGAATAACGCTCACCAAAAAAAGCCTCCTGCCACTGACGCACCATACCCTGCCAGCCATTATTAACTATCACAGTTTTGACATTAATGCCATACTGGGCCAAAGTCCCTAATTCCTGAATATTCATTTGAATACTAGCATCACCAGCAATACAAATCACTTCTCGATTTGGCAGCGCCACCTTCACACCCATAGCAGCAGGCATACCATAACCCATAGTACCCAAACCTGCACTAGAAATCCATTGCCGGGGTCCATTTTTCAGAAATTGAGCCGCCCACATTTGATGCTGACCAACATCCGTAGTGTAGTAAGCATCTGGGGCCATTTTGCCAATTTCATTAATCACCTCTTGAGGCGATATACTATCCGAATGTTGAGGAGCAACCAAGGGATAATCTTGCTTCCAACGATTAATCCGTTCTAGCCAAACTTGAGTTTGATTAGGATTATTTGCTTGTGCTGTTTCCTGGGTGCGACCTAGCAATTCAATTAAAACTTGTCGTACATCTCCCACAATAGGAACATCTGGAGTCCGGTTTTTTCCTACTTCTGCCGGGTCAATATCAATATGAATTACTTTAGCGTGACAAGCAAATTCATCTAACTTACCAGTTACACGGTCATCAAAACGAGCTCCAACAGCAATTAATAAATCACACTCACTCACGGCAAAGTTAGCATAAGCTGTCCCGTGCATTCCTAACATTCCCACAGACAGAGGATGATGTTCATTAAAAGCACCTTTGCCCATCAGAGTAGTAGTAACAGGAATATTAAAATATTCTGCTAATTCTCGAATTTGTGCATGAGCATTTGCAGAAATTGCGCCACCGCCTACATATAGTAGGGGACGACGTGCTTGTCGCATTAAAATTATCGCTTGGTTAATTTGGCGAGGGTTGCCTTTAACAGTTGGACGGTATCCAGGTAGTCTGATAGAAGTTGGTTCCACTGGTTCATAGTCAAATTCTTCTAATCCAACATCTTTGGGTATGTCAATTAAAACAGGACCAGGACGACCTGTACTAGCAATATGGAATGCCTCAGCCACAATTTTAGCCATATCCCTTGGGTCACGGACAACGTAGGAATGTTTCACTATGGGTAGAGTAATGCCGTAGATGTCTGTTTCCTGGAAAGCATCTGTACCAATCATTTTTCGGCCTACTTGTCCTGTAATTATGACCATAGGAATCGAGTCCATATGAGCCGTGGCAATACCTGTTACCAGGTTAGTTGCACCGGGACCTGATGTGGCAAAACAGACTCCTACTTCTCCCGTGGCCCTGGCATATCCATCTGCCGCATGGGCCGCCCCTTGTTCGTGTCTCACCAGTATATGTTGTAGGTCTCCGGCTGCCTCGAAGCGGTAGAGTTCGTCATAAATTGGGAGAATGGCTCCGCCTGGATAGCCAAATATATGTTTGACACCGTGGCGCTTGAGACTATCCATGAGTGCAAAAGCACCCGTTGCTCGTTTTAGGGTTACTTTAGTTTGTAATTGCACAACTAGTTCCTCTCTAGATACTATTATTTATAGTTAAAGTTATCATTTTAATAAAAAATGTACTGTTATAAATAGTTTTTTTTGCTAATTTGTAGAAATCTTTAAGATTCTCTAAAAGAGTTATTTTTTCGGTATTTTTAATATTTTGCCCGTTTATTGAATTACCTTTTTGGTAACTGTATCTGTCTTGACACACTAGTCCTACTTGGCGGTGATATCAAAAGATGGCATCCTGATAAACGGGTAAACTTAAAATTAAATTTAAGGAGTGAAGAACTTGAAAAAAGTAGAAGCTATTATTCGGCCTTTTAAGTTAGACGAGGTAAAAATTGCTCTTGTTAATGCTGGTATTGTTGGGATGACTGTTTCTGAGGTTAGAGGTTTTGGCCGTCAGAAGGGTCAAACTGAAAGGTATAGAGGTTCTGAATATACTGTTGAGTTTTTGCAGAAGCTCAAGATTGAAATTGTGATTGAGGATGACCAGGTAGAGATGGTTGTTGAAAAAATTATGGGAGCTTCTCGCACTGGTGAAATTGGTGATGGCAAGATTTTTGTTTCTCCGGTAGACGAGATTTACCGTATTCGGACTGGGGAAAGCAATATGGAGGCAATTTAGTTGTTAGGTTACTAACTTTTTAGCTAAAGTTAGGAGCTTGGTTTATTGTTGTTTTACTTCAGTAAACCAAGCTTCACAACTGACTGAAAGTTTTGGGATAGTGCTACATATTAATGTTAGAGGTGTCGGAGGTGTCGGAGGTGTCGGAGGTGTCGGAGGTGTCGGAGGTGTCGGAGGTGTCGGAGGTGTCGGAGGTGTCGGAGGTGTCGGAAGTGTCGGAGGTGTGGGAAAAAATAAGGCGTTGCTGAATACTGGGATGATTTCGGCTGATACGGAGACACACCAGACACACCAGACACGGGGATTATGGTTCCTGCTTGATCGACAAAATCATCCGGCAATTATGCAATGCCAAAAATAAATATTATCTTCTCACCATTACTATGCAGGAGAACCAATTTTGGGATGGAAATATACGTTAGACCTCTGGTGGAAAAGAGGGAGTAGGGAGCAGGGAGTAAGGAGAAATAATTGATGTTTTCTTTAAAATAATTGATTTGATTTTTGATTATTGGAGATGTCTGTTTAATGAAACGCTTCGCGATCGCTATTAAGCGGGGGTTTCCTCAAAAAAAGCAGAGTGTTGGAAGTGTGGCGAGTTTAGGAAGTCTGGGGAGATAGAGGTAGTAACAGTTTTACTCTCAGAAACAATAAACATTAGACATCTCCAAAAATACTCAAACGCTTATCCTAACTATCTTTAGTGGAGCGATCGCTACTTATGAAGATAGTTAATTTGTACAGTTTTATGGGTATCAGAGATACTTCG
>JAAUYJ010080129.1_pt1 | contig 10063 bp, 9 predicted proteins | sample 7278031 | NCBI WGS metagenome assembly JAAUYJ01 (sample SAMN14350222, study PRJNA611818) | marine sediment metagenome | isolation source: surface marine sediment (1.8m) | place: French Polynesia: Moorea | collected 2018-08 | reverse complement strand
CTCCTCTCGGCCAATTAAAAAAGTATCCAAATCGTCAAAAAAAATTGCGCACCCGTTGAAGGCCAACGCTTGGACTGGCCTCGCTCCGCTCGGCCCATTGTAAAATATCCAAATTCACACACCCCTCAAATATTTGCACAAAAGGTGCCACAAAAGGTGCCGCAAAAGGATCCCTCCCTCCATCTTGGGCCATATGGGGAAAGTTTGGATTTTTTAATTTTTTTAAAAAATTACACCCCCCTGGGGGTCAACCCAAAAAATTATTTCGAGGTTACCCACAGGGCCCATGGGGTGGTTCATTCCAAATTTGGCTCAGATCCAACCAGTAGTTTGGGCTCCAAATCCGAACAAACAAACAGACAGACAGACAGGCAGGCAGACAGACAGACACCTCTTTTTTTTACATATAGATTTTTATTTTATTTTATTTTACAATGCCAGGACACAATTTTGGTGCATTGTGCTGCACAGAATTAAGAATAAAGTCATCACTCAGAACCTGGAAGAAGCTAAGACATTACAGCACTTTCAATGATACTGCTACAAACCTTTCAGGATTATACAGAGCAACCAAAGGCAGTCTTTCCAAAGGTAGATAAAAAATTAGATGTAAGAAACAGGTTACATCCAAAAACTACTGCAATGTTGTGCAAAGAAAAGCTGCCAAAATTTTATTCATCCTAGGCTTGAGATATCCTGTGTATCAAAAACAAGATAGTGACATTTTTCTTGCTCACCACAATAACAAACTAAATCAGTATGTAGTAAAAAATCAAAATACATTTGACTTGAGCATGGGTACCGGTACTGCACAGTACACTTATGTACAAAAGAATGAAAAAAAATCATGTGTCAACAAATATTAAATATTTTTTGTTTGAGTGACAAAATAATCTTTTAACTACATGACTTAATTTTTTTACTTCTTGGATAGATTATCACAATACTTTTGCAGAAAAATGAAACTTCTCAAGAAAGTGTTCTATCAGCCTCAATGGCATTTTGGCAACATAAAACTGCACAGGCCTGGAGTGCTTCATCAAAATGTACTGAAGCTTAGTATGGAAATCAAAGATGCCACTGAATGCATTACTGTCCATTCCACGGGTAGATTGGAGTTTTCCTTGCCACAGCTATGTTCTCATGTCCCGGTCTTGTTAATCACAAAGATGGTTATGGGTACAGAGCCGGCTTTTTTGTCACAAAAGGTATTTTTCAAAACATTTGCTAAAGTGCAGTAACAATGTCACGTACACAAGCAAGCCAACAATAGGAAAGGGGTCATACTTTTCTATAATTGTATTGGTTGTGGCAATTTTTCCCATATATACCACTCAAGGCTACAAAAAGCATATTGTTTTGTAAAACAAGGGGAGGAATTTAATAAAGAATAAAAAAATCAATCCTATTAAATGTGAATGTATCTTTGTCTGTATGTTTGTCCTTTATAGACGCCCACAAACACTGTTGGACCCAGTGGTGGGGCCAAATTTGGCAAGGGTATAACTTTGGAACTTTGGACCAGGAGGAGATCAACAATAGTTTTTTGAGCGTTTTAAAAAGCAAAAGTTGAGCAAAACTACGGCGTGGCTCAAAAAGTAATTGGATCACATGACATGGCCAGCAACAATTTTTCACCACCTAGAGACCAGTCTGACTCAAATTCTATTGAAAAATATCATTAAAAAAGGGGTCAGTTTATGTTTAATTCAACGAATAGATATTAGTGATTTCTTTGTTGAGAGTGGGATGAGTTGGATTTGAGAACCCAAAGTAACCCTATCATATTTTCTGTAACACTTAAGCTACTGTGCTCAAAATTGGATCAGTTATAGTAGAAAGGAAGGAGGTTCATTTACGTAGTACAAGAGCTTCCTTGTAATTCTTTATTTTTATCCTAGCATATGTTTGATAAAACTTTACAATGACCAAGTGATCCATAGGGTACATGTTCCGTAGTGTCAAGTGGGGCAAGGCCAGTAGTATTGACCCAGAAAGGGAGGAAATACCGGTATAGATCTAAGCCCAGGCAGAGCCAGGTAACTCTCTCTAGTGTGAATGAATTGTCACATTCCAAATTATCTGCCATGCTTACTATTTTAAAACAAAAAAAGTTGATTTTTTCCTGTTTTACTTAATGTTCATAAAAAATGTTTTTGTGGTGTCATGCAATCTTTTCCCTAGTACTGATTGTTAAGGATGGACAGGTGCCAAAACATTAACTTACTACAAAAACCAAAATTGTAGATACTGGATATAGACTAGGCTCTTTTGTGTCTTCACAGCTTTCAGTTTTGTGTACCTCTTGTAAGTATCTCTTGTGTGAATCATACCATTGTGATGGTTTGAAGAAAGAATGTAGCATTGATAACTATTTCTTATAAAGTTAATAGTATGGTAACAATCTTTGTCTTTAATGCAAGTTTTTTATAGCATGTACAACAAATACTGATCAAAATACCCTTGTTGGCTTCCAAAGTTTACAAACCTGTGCAGTAGAAAAAACACAAGGAATTTCAATGTAAGACTGAAAAGAAGTTTTTTCTAAAACAGTTTGAATTGGTCTTTTGTCAATTATCTTCCTGTGTTTCTGTCTGGTACAATCCAACAAACCAGATTGGGTACAATTTGCGTTGATATTGCACCACTTTTTGTTTGGCACAATATTGACGCAGCCTTGCTACGTGAGCACTCTGTGCGTCGAATTTGCGCGCATTATAAGATATTGTGCACATTTTTGCACATTTGATGCATTTGTCAACACATGCATGTGTCAACACATGCATGAAATTTGCGCAAAAAATGCAAAAAAAATTGCGCTTGCGCAAAAAAGGGCAAAAATAATGTCCAGGCCGGATTTGAGCCAGGGTCCTTTCAACTCTTTGGCCACCGCCTTACCCACTCCGCCACCTTGCTTGTGCTCTCCCTGGAGGAGAAAAATAAGCTATATAAGTAAAGCCGGCTCGTCACATAAGCAAAAATGCACAAAATCTTGTAATTTTTTTTCAAACTGTCCCATGGGCAACATTGTGGCAATTTTTTTTTAAACTGTGGCAAGCACAAATTTGTGCCATACACTTGTAAAATATTGTATCTTGTTTTGGTATACCCACGGCATGATTGACGTATGCGTCGGATTTGTGCAAAAAAAAATTCATGGGTTTTTAAAGTCTTTAAAATATGTTTTTTCTTGAAACCGCTGCTTACGTTGACAAATGTGGCCTCTTTGAGCAAAAAATTGCAGGTTTTTTTAATCATAAAAATTACTTATTTCAATTTTTTGAGGAAACTTGATACATGCGTTAATGCAGACGTTGAATTTGTCCGAAAACAGTTGGCGCAATTGTCCTTATTGCGCCAAATGGGCGCACATCTTCAACCTTGCGTTTTAAAAAATCACTATTCTGCGCCTCATATAAAAGGAGCCTGGTGGCTAAGATTAGAACAATACATTTTTTGAGCAATTACACATTATCCATTGGTTGCACACCATACAGGATTTAAAAAGTATAACAAAGAGAGTAATATATATTTTTTTCTAGTTGCAAAGCAAATGGTCATTGGTCAAAACCCATAGGATGTAGCAATGCTGCAAAGCTAGGTAGAACTCTTCAATACCAAGTGTATATTCATTGCTGATTTTAGGTTGTTGCAGTGTCATATCATTATTGATACCAGAAAGATTTAGTAGTTGCAGAAGTGTAGAAAGATTTTATGTTGGATACCATACATTTTTTGGCACTTGGGTTCAGGTACAAAAAAGATTCTACATAGTTTTGAGACCTAAACATGTAAAAATATTTATCTTTTTGCAAGATCCAGAACAGGAATTTTTTTGTTCCTTTATCTTCTTCCAACCTACTTATACTAAGCTCTTCCTTTGCAAAATTCAGGATGGTGTGGCAAATGGGAAGCCCAAGTATAAGAAATTGGGAAATGACAATCTACTTCTATCCTATACCAATGCTCCAAAGTACCCAACCCCTTGGACAATGTGGGGAGGACCAAGTTTTTTTCCAGGAAGTCACATTGGAAACATAAAATTGGGTCCTTCCTCAACAATGTGTCCAGAACATTCAAAGGTGAGCAAAGCACAAATATTGAGCAGCAAAACAAAACAAAGCTACAAGCTCAGGTAAAAAGTGTGTAGACTAACTTTCATTATTGCTAGTTTATTTATTTATTTCTTTTTTGTAAGCTCTACAATAGCTTTTTGATGAAATTTGTCTTTTTTTACCAATCTTAGAAGAGGTTTGAAAAGCCCCCAAAATCAATCAATCCACCATTTCAAGCCCAATAACCTCAGCCCACTGTCAACCACATTTGACAGCATTTGCACTGACAGTCAAAGTTAATCAAAAATGGAAGTATTTTTTACACACAGATCATATTTCATGTTGATATTGGCAGCATGCACAACGGATGGAAAAGAATAGCGAATATCACTGGTGGAAAAGTGAAAATTGAATGTGGGACATCATACAGCAACAATGACTATAGAGAAAATTTCCGGAATTACTCAACGGATGAAAACTGGCTTTGCTGATACAAAAAGACAGACACAATTGTGAAGCTGTAGATGTATGTCCAAAAAAGACAGATAAAATTGACACTAAGTGATTCTTTGCCACCTTTCAAGAAACTTGTATTTAGGGAATAAAGAGTTTCAAAAGCAGAATGGCGTATATTTCTTATCCATTTATTCATATACAAGGGAGAGCGCTTTAAGGCACGCTCAATCTTGTGTCAAATACAAAGAAGGATCGCAAAAGAAAAAACAAAATGCAAACAAAACGATCGGGTGTGGCAGAGAAAATAGCGAGGACACATAGAAATGTACAGGGACGGGGTAGGGCAAAGGGAAATCGAGCATCAAGTGTATTCAAAGGAACGCTCCACACGGGCGGACCTTGGTGGCGTTGGGGAAGGAATCACAGGGAAGAGAAGGGGGTCGAGGAGGCAAGGGAGAGGGGGCTGAGGGAGTAAAGAAGACATCGGCAACGCCGCGAAGCATGCCAAAGTCAAAGTGGTTGCCTCTCCCATCGTCGTCGTTGATGGTGTAGACTCTTAAGGCGGAGCGGATGGGATCGGGAAGAGGAGGGGGAGTGGAAAGTCCACAAAGGAGGGAGCAATCCAGGGATGGCAGAGTGGAGTGGCGAGTGCGCTTGAGGTCTGGAGGAGGAAGTGGGGAGGGCTGACTGGTGGGTGGCATCCTGGGGTGGGAGGGGGGAGGAATTCGTCAATGAAATAGTGCACATGAACTTTGGAGGGAAACACACCTTCTTCTTCTTGATGCTGTCCGGGGTCGAAATGCGACAAGCACTCTTCTAGTTCTTCTTCTGGAGTCAGGCACTGTGACGTCGTGATAGGCAAGGGTAGTGGCGTCCTTGGAGACACTTTTGTCTTTCAAGAGGAAGTGGTAGGGCTGGTAGCCACACAGACCACGCTGCTATTCATGATTTATAATCCCCACCAACTAACAAGCTACAAAGGTGAAGCTGTGCACAGACTCACAGTCCACTATCTTTGCCATCAAATCCACGATCAAACTGGTAGAGGAGACAATAAAACTGCTGGTGTCTGCAAAACTTATGTGCCATACATTGGAAGAAGTAGCCTGGGTTTGCTCACACTCATGTGTCACGGGGAACAAAGGGGCTGATGTGATGTCAAAAGACAATGTCATTGCCATCTAGGACCCTGTATAAGACTGTCATGGTGGCTGGATATGATTTTTCATGTGCTTTTGACACAATGGGGACAAGGGAACTGGTTGCCAAGCTGCGGGAGATGGACGTGGACAAGAAGGCGGTATTATGGTTCAAGGACTACTTGAGCGGTCGCCACCAGCGCTTCCGGTACAGGGTAGACAGCAGCACCCTGAGGCTCGTCTCTTATGGTGTCCCCCAGGGAAGGCCCCTGCGCTCTTCATTGCCCTGACCTACGACCTTCGCAGGATCCTGGGAATTGACAGGAAGAGCGGCAACGACGGCATCACAATTTACGCTACGTCGACGACACCGGCATTTGGACAGCGAGCAGGGACCCCAAGGTTGCAAGGGCGAGGCTGGAGAAGTACTCGGCAAGGCTGCAATAGTATGCCCTGGACAACTCCCTTGCACACAAGGCCTCAAAAACCCAACTCGTTGCTGCTGGAACCCGAGCTGCCCTTCCTATCCTAGTCGGTGGAGTTCAAGTGCAACCACAAGATGAGCTGCTGCTGCTTGGGGTTAAATTTGACAAGTCCCTGTCCATCACCCCCCACCTCAGGTCCCTCGCTGGCACTGCCAAGTCGCTACTGGCCCTGGCAAAGAGACTGCTACTGCACCTGCCTTGGAGTGGACAAGTGCAGGATATGGTTTGAGCCCTCGTGGTGGGACGACTCTGCTATGCCTGTATCCTCGACCCTCCCAGACTGCAGGGAGATCCTGCTTGCCACCATCTTCTAGAAGCCCAGGTGGCCGTCAGTGATGTAGCCCGGCGTGGCAGTTCGATGAGGTGACCGAGTGCCTGTTGGGGAGCTCCTGGCAAAAGCAAGTCTGCCGTCCCTGAATCAAGTGACTATCAAGACTATACTAGTTGAAGTGTGGAAGAGTCTTCACTCCAGTGATGACCTTTCCACAGACTCACAGGGAAATATGAAAAAAATAAAATCTACTGCTAAACAAAAATGTCAGTAGGTGTGGAGAATAATCCCATGGTGTAGGGAATAGCTATAACATGCAGGCGCAATATCAATGTTCAATTAAATCATCCCTTCGGGGTATATTTTAATATGTCTAAAGATAAGCATGAAAATAAAAACATACCAGACGTTTTTGACCACTGTGCAGCTGCTTCTCAGAACATGAACAGCCAATGTCCTACCCTGTGTTTATTGACTAAATTATCTTGCAATTTGAATGCAGATTTTTTACCATGTTAACGTATATCAAGGAGAAGGCAAAATAAAAAATGTCACTGGAGGAAAAGTTTAAATAAGAAGTGGACAATGATTACAGGGATTATTTTCATAGCATGACATGACAGGAGAACCCTGGATTTGCTAAAAATGGGTTTCCCCTCATACCAAAGAGTACAGTTAACAATGCAATACAGCTGACATGTATCGATAAAAACTAGCATTCACATGGCCAACCATTGTGGAAGGCCTTGTTATTACTTTTGTTATTTTTGTCGTCATGACAATATGCAGCAGATCCTTAAATTTTGACTCCACTCTCTGTTACTCCGGCGTGTATACCACGGAGGCTGTCAATTGCCGCAATGCCTTCTTTTGCAGTCATGCAGACACAGTAATCCCCTTTGCTAATGTATACAAGTGACTATTTTGACGGCATTCATGGCATTCCATCATGACAGCTACGGCAATATACATGCACAACATAGCAAATAGTGGAGTCAAGAAGGAGCAAAGGGGCCCACAAGGGCGTCGGCTGCCAACCACAGTAGTGACGGCAAGTGCAGGGACAGCATCAACAGAGCACATAAATGTCATGTATGAATTGGTTGGGTTGGGTTGATTATAACTTGTGTTAGCCACAACAAAAGGGATCCCATAATTCCAAGGCGTTCACCTTTGTCTGAACAAAATCAAGGAATGGTTGGAGAATCAACATGAGATTGTGCTTAAAAGGAGAAGAAGTTTGTTAGGGTAATCTATACGGGGAAGCATCGATACGTGGAAAACTGATCTTGTCAGTACGTGGAAAACAAAAAATCTACTTTTTGTGGAAAATATCATATCTTTGCAGTACGTGGAATTTAAAAAGCTGTCAGAACGTGGAAAAAACAAAAAATCTTAAAAACGTGGAAAAAACATTTAACAACATATGTGTCCAGGAAGGGAGGGGAGGGGGGGAATCTCCCCCAGTACGCCAAAAAACCTTCACCCCCCAGTCAAAAAAAATATTAAGTACTCACCCCTTAGAAAAAATTACTGCCAAAGGTGGCAATTTTTTGGTTAAACTGACAAGTTTTGCTACAAAAGCAGCAATTTTTTGCCGCCTACAGCGACCGGCCAAAATTTTTCCCTTTGTCCCGGCCCATCCCCACCCAGGCTGTGGTTTTGGGTTCCATGCCCAAAGGGGCGGATATCATGACCCCCCCCCTTCTCAGAAGATTTCCAGGCCGTAGGGTTTAAGGCTTGGGGTGGGGCGGAACACAAAAAAGGTCTCAAAAAGTTTGCTCCTACCGGGAGACCGTCCCTTAATCTGGGAGTAACATTTCCATGTACTGCAGATATATCATTTCTACGTTGTGAAGGCCTTGCAAAAATTCCACGTTGTGCAGACATCAGTTTTCCACGTACTGAAGACTTCTGACAGTTTGTATTTTTTCCACGTACCGTAGGCAACCCATCTATACAACTAACTGGGCTGAGTCCCCTTGTTGGAGAGTCGTCTTTATATTGATGTCTTAGCTTGTTCTTTTTTCTCTTCTTATGCCATTCTGCAAAAAAGAACATTCCCTGAGTAATTGCATCAACGCAGTAAACATCAATAGGAAATTTCCTTTGTTAAAACTCTTGAGTCCACCCTGATTTTTAAGGGTGCTTGTGTGTACTGTATCTATGGACAATCTGCTCCTTTTCTTTTAAAAAGGATGGAGTTTATACCCACTTGATTGAGGGGAAAAGCAGTGCCCATGTGTGGCCATAGTGAATTAGGTGTGCTTTCTTACCCGGTGCCATGAGGGCAATGAAGGGCGGAAGCAATGCTCCGGTTGTGAATTTAGTTGTGGCTGTGGTGAAGCGTACTGAATTTATTTAACTTATACTTTAAAAGCAAATTTTGGAGGTATGAAAAGGGTATCGAACAACATGAATGCAAACATGTATTTTTTGTTTGTGGTATCTTTTGATAAATTAGAACAGGGACTTTTGCCAGCAACACAGTATAAGGGGGAAAGTGACTGACATCCAATGAAATACTATAAACAACAACAGCAGCAACAAATTTATTTTGTGCAGATCAAAATGAAGGGGGATCAAATTCTTTTGTGTTTGGTGCTTATCCTTGAGGAAGGAAAAGGTAAAACTTTGTTGCCTTTATGCAGATAAATTACCTTCCACAATGACAGGGTGGAAATTTGCTGCAGTGTGCTGCACAGAATTGAGAATAAAGTCATCACTCAGAACCCCTAAGATGTTAAGTCATTACAACACTTTCAATTCTACTGCTACAGAACTTTCAGGACATTACAAAGCAGTAAAAGGAACTCAATTTAAAGGTAAATGTAGTAAACAATGAAGCATCTCTGACTACTACGTTGATGAAACTCACATATACAGTAAAAGAAAAAAGAAAAACAAGTACTCATTTTGTTCAAAGACCTGCGGAATACAAATGGATTTTGTCCATTCATTGAAAAATGTTAACAAATAAAAATTATAAGGAGAGGCCTGGATCTCACCCAAAAGTGACTTAGAGGTATACATGCTCACAGCGTCTTGGCGGACCGGGGAGGGGGGCAGATTTTTGAACTGTGTGTGGGGGGGAAAGGGTTTAGCCCCTGCCCCCTGTCCGGGGGGTGGGGGTGAGTGTGCAGGCAAAATTGTTCCCCTGTGACATGTGACACTCGCAGGGGAGCCTTCCAAAAAATAGATTTTTAGATGGGGGGGTCTCTCAGTCCAACTTGAACCCCTTTTGCTGCTTCAACATATCAAGCTCAAACTCAAAAAGTCCAATTAGCCCCATTTTTACCTGCGGCTGTAGGCCGACAAGTCATAGAGTGATCCCTGTTGTTGTTGTTGTTGTTGTTGTTGGCGTTGGTGCGGAAACAACTTTTAAGCCCATGTATGATGTCTGAGTGTCTAGTGAAAAACCCTTATTTTTCCCAAAGCCCATATATGATTTTGGGGGCCTCGCCAATAAATGACGGCTCGAGCGGCTCCCACAGAATAGAAGAAGAGTAGGAAGAGTTAACAATGGGGAAAGGGTGAAGGAGGACCGGGTGATAACGAGGGTGAGGAGTAAAGAGACCTGTTGGAGCGGGTGATATCAATGAGGGTTAGGAGTAAAGAGGCTTGTTTGACAACAAGGCATGGTTACATTCTGAACAT
>JAAUYJ010196597.1_pt1 | contig 10064 bp, 16 predicted proteins | sample 7278031 | NCBI WGS metagenome assembly JAAUYJ01 (sample SAMN14350222, study PRJNA611818) | marine sediment metagenome | isolation source: surface marine sediment (1.8m) | place: French Polynesia: Moorea | collected 2018-08 | reverse complement strand
CCCCCCCCGCCCTCAACTGAGAAAATGACTTTGTATGTGTTGCTACCGAAGCCGCGTATGTGCGCGCGCGCGGCATTATATCCGCTGCTAAGATGATTCGGAAATGGAAAAGTGTGTCAGCTCGAAGAAGAAGAAAAGAGTTTCCTTTTTCGTGGAAAAGAAGAAATAATCCTGTTGTAACAGTTATACAAAAAAAGAAAGGGAAAAATATATCTATTATATTGTTACTGAAACCGCTGGCCGATCGTGTCGTCGTGTCATTTCCCGCCGCCGCTCCTCAGACCGACCGACCGACCGACCCGGATGTAGGTGGATGTAGAAGGTAGATGGCGTTTCCACTGCAGCAGTCAGGGAGAAAGTGGTAGAAGATTGAACCGAATTTTGAAGGGCACGCGTCCCTTCCATCCTGACAAGGGGGAGGAGCCGCTCACGCAGAAAATATCCCCCTCTCGTCCTCGCCTGATCCTGCGTTGATATAGCAAGCACTGAAGAAGGGCCCGTCCGTCCAGGAGGGGAGAATGGAGGTGGAAGTGGTGTGTACGTACCTTTTCGCCGCAGTCGGCGGCGGCGGCGGCGGCGGCGGCCCTCGCTCCGCTCTCTCAAAAGGTCGCGGGGGAGGAGAAAAAGTAAATTTAGTCTCGTATCGATTCGATAAAGAGAGCATTGACTGACAAAAGGGCCGGAGGGAGGAGCCGCGGAGAGGGGAGGGATATTAACCGACTGTCCAATCCCCTCGAAGAGGCACACCAACAAGCTTTTTTGTGATTTGTTTTCGCTGTGCTATATAGCCATAAAGCTACTAAAAGAAATATATGCAAAACAGTTATTGTGTTCTGAGTTCTCAATTGTTTCAACGTTGGACAAGTCTCTCCCGGCCGGAGAAAAGTACAGTACAACTAGTACACGGAAAAACTGCTTCAAAAAAGGTGCGAAATATCGTTGCGGGAAACTATTTTTTTTGCCCGCTCACAACCTGATTAAAACTACCCCTTCCTCCTCCCCCCGAGAGTCGTCGTCGTCGTCACACTTCACTTGATGATCGATTTGCTGTCCCCTTAGCCCGTCCGCCCGTCCGCCCGCCGCCTACGTCACAATCGCCGCTAGTTCTACAAAGGCCCTATTTCTATCGTGGCCAACCCTTTTCTTTTCCCCCTATCTTCTTCTCTGCGGTTTTTCTCCTCCTCCTGGTTCCTAGTCGTCCGCGCCGCCTCCGTCCATGTCCTCACACACGCTCTGGTCGATCTTGTACCTACAAAACCCAACTCTTATAATTGATTAATAGCAGCGACCGTGTGTCCTGCGTGCACCTGTGCGGCGCCCCCGCGTCCGCCTTCTCCACCGCGTCCTGCACCTCCATCCAGTGTGCGCTGCTGAGCGAGCGCGTCCTGCTCAGGACCCTGGTCGACAGGAAGAGCGGCGAGTCGGCCCCGGACCCTGCGCCCCTCTCGTGGCACTGCACAAGCACCGCCCAGTTGGAGTAGTCAGTGTCGGCCACGATGGACACCAGCTCGACTGCGAATAAGGGAACGTAAAGGGCGCATTGCGAAACCTGTGTACTTACAAAAGTAGGAGGGGGAGGGGCATTGATCGCGTCTGAGAGGTTACGAAAAGATGATAGAGAAGAGAAAAGGGGCAAAAGGGCAGCAGGGATTTTTTTTGTGTCTTTCTGATATTTTGATTCCAAACCCGGCCGCTTTGAAGGTCATGTTCGGAAATAGTTTTTGCTGGGTACAATCGCAGCACGTGATCTGATCGAGAAGCAAAAATAGAAACCAGCCTGACGCTTGTTGTCGTTCATTCATGGGATTAATATTAAAAGCTTACTTAAGTTTTTTTTAAAAAAAATTTACTTTTTATCTTTCTCCGTCGTATTCATTTGGTTCAAGACCGTCCCTGCTACACCGGTACGTTAAAATACCGGTAATCCTTTTACTCAGGTACTGGATGACTTTTTTAGAGGGGCGGGCCGATTATGTCGTACCGGAAACAGTTTTTTTGTTCACATCCTTGGGTTGAATGAATACAGTATGTTGGGTTCTGAAACTGAACATGCCTATGGAGAAATTAAAGTGTGACGTCATACACTTAGAGGCCTCCATGGTGTCAACAACCCAATTTTCCGCTCAAAAAACGCCGCCGCTTTTACAGTACATATCTGATCGTACCTCCCCTGAACTGGGTCTCCCAAACGGCCCTCTCCTTTTCGGAGACGAGGGAGATGGTGGGGACGTGGTAGAAGTGCCCGGTGGCGGCGGGGAAGCGGAAGGTGAAGTTGGTGGTGACGGCGTCCACAGAGGTGAGGGAGTAGTGCAGGCCCACGCAGCTCAGGGCGTGCAGGTCCATCTTGCGAGGGTACTCGTACGTCAGAACGTACCAGTCGCCAGTGAACTACAGAAGATAAATCATAGATGGGAAATCATGCCAACTGTGCTCAAGCGGATTTTTTTTGCGTTATTTGTACGGCACCCACCCTTGCGAGGTCGAAGTCTGCCTTTGCTGCCCCTAGAGGACACTTCATGGCGGCCTCCTCCCCCGCGAAGGCCTTGGCCTCAGCGGCCGAGATCGAGGCCGCCGCCGCCGCCAAAGCGAAGAGGAGGAAGGCCCCCCTCCGCGCCCCCGCCGCCGCCATCTTTCAAAGCAGCAACCAACCGCTCGAGGAATAAAGAAGAGGAGCGGCGAGTGAGCGGGCGGAAGGTCCCAAGGGAACTGTTCGGATGAGGAAGGAAAAGCCGATCGAGTACGACGAATGCGGAAGTGTGGGTGTTTTGGAAAGGGGGGCGGACGATGCTTTTTTTTTTCTCGCCAGGCGACGACTTCGATGATGGCGTATTGGCGTTGATGCACCCTCTCCGCGGGAGGGCGGCCCCCTCCTTCCCTCTATCGGCCGTGGGGGAGCGTGAAAGGTTCGAAAGTGCAAAAGGCAGTCTTCTCCGTCGCCGTCGTTGACGGGACGGGGCCGATGTCCGCAGAGAGGCGGCGGGGAAAGATGAAAGCGGAAGTATGGGGGGCACTCTCAATTCCCCCCGCCCACTTCGCCGCGGGCGGTCAAAAGAAATGCGGGGGGAGAAAATGGGGGAAAGAGGTGGAGGGAGGAGGAAGCTTTCATCATTGGCATTTCGTGGAATCGGGAGTAGGAGGTCGTTACCTCTCTACCCCGCGCGGTCGGAAATGAACGCTTACAGCACTTGCTGATCTAGACCGGCGCAAAGTTGACAAGAGGTGGCCGCGACTGGCAAGGCTCGGTAAGGTAATGTCGCGTATATTTTCTCTTTCTTTTTCACGGACTATCTCAATAGGTCGAGAGCGCGGGACACTGTAGGTAAGTAGCATATAGTACGGTATAGAACGGTCGACCTGACTTGATAGTGCCGGTGGGGTTTTCCTAACCGCAACTGATTTTTCTCGATCTGCTGGCTCGTTATCTTCCTTCGTCGCGTGGGTTTTTGTTTTTGGTGCGGTTTCATTTCATAACGACACATAAGTAGAGGGAAATGACGAGGGGGTAAATCTCGTATCACAATGGAATGATGGTATGTACGTAGATATATGCAATAGTAGACTGTGTATTGTATCTGTCGACAGATCAACCCTGTAAGTGCGCGCGCCCTTCGACTCCCCCTGAAATGGCTCCCAAAAAACTGAGGCATCTCTTTCTACAAAATCAGAAAGCTACGAATCCCCACCTCTCCAAAACGCGGCGACAATATATATGGCACATACGTAGTACGATAGTAATAGGAATTGTACTCACACATGTAAATCAAATGCATTGGTCATTTCTGGAAACCCTGACTAAAAAATCGGAGGTGCGTTGGCGGTGTGTCTCCTCGGATGAGGGAAGATTGGGACAAAAAAAAGGGGTAAGCAATTTGCGACTCGATTTCTGGGAAAAGGGAAAGGAGGTGACGGGTGGAGGAGACAGGAATTTGAAGTGACTAAAAAGGGGAAAGCGACCGCATGCGGTTTCTCCGGAGGATTGCTATTCCACTAGATGACTTTTGGGGTTCGGAAAGAAGTCGTGGGGCGACGGTTGTACAGTAGAAAACTCTGCTCTTGCGGCCGCGCCACCGCTTCTCTAGCATGAAAGAATTCTCTTCCAATTCATTGTGTGTGTGTGCTTAGTATCACGGCATTTTCTATTCCTGCGTCGTTCTTCTCTCTCTCTTCTTCTTTGCGCCTCTCTCCTCACACGGGTGTGGAGTCCGAGTCGCTCTTGGCCTTTGACTTCTTCCGCCGCCTCGCAAGGTCAGACATGCTGATGTTGCCCATGGCGGGGACCAGGGGACTCTGGAAAAATTGCACGACAAAGTAGTGTTGGTCTAACTGCAGCCGGGAAAAGGGGACCTAACACGATTTACCTGGTTCCGGATGGCTTCGAAGGTGGCAGAGACGGCTCCCTGGAAGAGAGAGAGAAAGAGAAACTTTTATTCGCTTCAAGGAGCCATGCGGGCCAAAAGGCCGGGGGAAGGCCGGGGGAGGTTCCAAAGGGGTCCCGTCCCCCCTTCCTTTCCCTCACAGGTGGTGCCACCAGCCCGTCGTCGGTCCCATTCCCCCTCTTTTGGCCGTGACTAAGTGCTAATTATGGGAAGGTAAAGAGAGTTGGGCGAGGATGTGGGAGGGGGGAACTCCTCCTCCTCCTTCCTTCCATGGGCGGCCTCTCTCTTTCCCCCTTTTCCTACTACGCCCACTTCTTCCCCGTTTCTTCTTCATCGGGACGGTAGGAAAGGGAGGAGGGGAAGGAGGAAGGGGGCGAGTGACGTCAAACACGCCCGAACGAACACCGGAGGGGAGAAAAAGAGGGGGGAAGGAACGAAAAAAGAAAGAGATCCCGACCAACAACCAATGCTGCCGACGGGGCAAACGCGGGGGCGTGGAAGGAGGAGGAGGAGGAGGAGGTCCGCCCCGGGTGAGCCGAGGCCGAGGAAGAGGGGGAGGAAGCAGGATGTTGGTCGTACGACGCCCGACAGCGTTCAAGAGGAGTGGGAAGGGGAGGGGGCGATGTAGATGATTATGGTAATGGCGTCAATGGCGTCGGCGGCGTCGGCGAAGAGCGAGAGGAGGAGGAGGAGGAGTAATGCCAAGAGTGGGGGGAGATGAAGAGGGGGAAGAAAGAAAGGGGGATCTTTCACTGCAGGCGTTGGTGGTAGGGGGTTTGCTTGGTTTCCCCCTGCTGCTTCCTCCCCTCCCCTTTTTTCGTCAGTCCATTCGTTCGCCGAGGCTATTTTTGGCGCCGACGATCCCCCCTCCCCTCCAAGCAGGCAGTCCCTCCGTTTTCTTCATTCATTTCTTCTTCAAATCGAGAGAAATGCGGCGGAATGGAAATGGGGATGAAGTTGAGGGAGGATGTGAGGAAACAGACAGCAGCTCACTCCCAAATCCTCCACTTTCACAAAACGGCGAACAAAGAACAAGAGTACAGTTGCTCATTCCCAATAATGTACGTACCTTGATGTTGGAGGACTGCTTTGCCCGGAGGTTCTTCCTTGCCGCCGCCAGCGACTGCGGCGGCGGCACAGCGGCGGCGGAGGCCGCGTTCGCCGCCTGTTTGTTGCTGCTGCTGGTCATCCACGGGTGCTGCAGCACCTCCAGGGCGGTGGGGCGCTTGGAGGGCTCCACGTCAAGCATGCGGGAGACCAGGTCCTTAGCCTCCTTTGAGACCGACCTCCACTCGTCCGAGTCCAGGGGGAGCCTCTCGTCGTTTATTCGCCTGAGGATGACCTCCGGACTGTCCTGCGGGCCATTGGCGAAGGGAGCGCTCCTGGTAAAAAAGAAAGAAATCTCATCGTAATAGGTATGAAAAAGGATTATGACGCACGTTGGCGTCGGCGCGCGTCACAGAGACAGAAATATGATGTACTGAAGGAGGAATTCTAGGGGTCTTGGCACTTAAGTATTGCTCCTTCCATCATAGGACAGACGATGAAGATTTCAAAAGGCCATACCAATTGACACAGTACGGATAAAACTTGTTTACCAGAAATTTAAAAGCCGAATGTTACATTTCAGTTCCTGTAAAAAACGACTTTGCGCACACTTTACTCTCTCTCTTTGACTAGCCCTTATAGGGAGAGACTATGAAGGAATGCGGGGGTGGAATGTGAAAGCTATCTCTTCTCTGCCGTAGGTATGTACGTACGCGTCTGAAGAAGAGGGGCGCCCATCGTGCATGCCCTTTGTGCTAAAAGGGACGAGAGAGAGAGAGAGAGAGAGCCAGTCGGTCCCCCCCCATTCTCCCCGAGGCAATCTTAATTACGCCCCCTCTCCCTCCTCCCACATGCTCACCCACCCGCCAACCCCGCCAACAGAGGAAGGCCAGGAGATCCCCCGCTGTCAACGCCGCCCGCCCGCTCCTCCCACGCATCCGTCAGCAAAGGGAGACGCCTCAGACATAATACGGTTCAAGAAGGCGAAGAAAGAAGGCACGTGCGTTCGTACTCGTACCACCTACATGCACACAAAGGGGGAGGAGGGCCCGGGCCAACCTACGTAAGCAAGGAATTAGGAGGCAGGCGGACGGGGGGGCTTGAAAGGGGGCTGCTTGCTGGGAGGAGGAAGGGGCCTATGTACTTTACCCTCTTCCTCTTCCTCGGGCTTCGGTTGGTGGTCGTGGATCGGGAATCGAGATCTTCCGGGTCGCTCGGGCGAAGGAGGAGGATAAGAAGGGAGGTTTTTCATCTGAGCCCCCCTCTCACTCACTCCCAAGGGTCCTATTTTTGGACCTCATGACAAGAAAGTCCCCGCTGACGGGTGGCCAAGGGGGAGGAGGGCCGGTCGGACAATATATTGAAAGAAAATACTGCCCCCACTCACCCGACGAGCATGATGTAGAGTAGTATCCCCAGGCTCCACACGTCGCAGGCCGCGTCGTAGCCCTGCCGCTTGAGCACCTCGGGAGCCACGAAGTTGGCCGTGTAGCATGGCGTCATGAGCAGCCCGTTCTCGGCCCGGAGCTGCTTGGCGAACCCGAAGTCGCAGACCCTGAGGGCGTCCGGGTCGCCGGACTCGTCCGCGTACAGCAGGTTGGCCGGCTTGAGGTCCCGGTGCACCACTCCGCTCTGGTGCAGGTAGCGCACGACGCCGGCCACGCGGGCCATCACCGCCCGAGCCTCCCGCTCGGAGAAGAACTTTTGCCTGGCGATCTTGTCGAGCAGCTCCCCTCCGCGCATGAAGTCGAAGACGAGGTAGACGTGCTCCGGGCCCTCGAAGAGGTCGCGGAGGGTGACCACATGTGGGTGCTGGCCGTAGCGGAGCAGCACCTCGACCTCCTCGCTGCAGTCGCGACCAGATTTGCTGGCAAAGGACAGAAAACGGGAGTGAATATGTGGCAAAAACTTAATCATATCAGTTCTTCGGACCCGGATAAGCAATCTACCCACCTGATGATCTTGACGGCGTACTCCACCCTGGTGGCCTTGTGTGTGCACCTCCTGCAGACGGAGAAGCTCCCCTTGCCGATCTCCTCCTGCAGCTCGTACTCGGTCGTGATGGGCACCGTCTTGACCGAAGCGGAGGTGCCCTACAGGAAGAGACGAAGAAATATCAGACCCTGCAGCAAGGGTGGAAAGCTCGACTCCGAACCAACTTGGGATTTCCTACAGATCTGAACGCGGCGAGGAGGGAGGGAGGGAGGGAGGAACGGAGGGAGGGCATCCATCACCGTCGGAGCGGCAACAGAAAAAGGGGGAGGAAGGCCAGTCCGGCAAGTCCCTCTTTCTCCCTAACCTACTATCCGTACCTCCTCCTACGCTTCGCTCTCTGTCTACCCGGCGTCTTCTCATTCAGGAGATCCGCCACGGAGGGATTCTAAAAATACACCTCCTCCAATCCTCCCTCCTTTGCCGCATTATGACCGAGGCGTCGGCCAGAGAATACAGTGCTAGTACACAGCAGGCTCCTTTTCTCACCGATAGGATGGCCGGGGTGATGAGCCTCTTCTTGGGCTTGCTGCCGTTGGCGTTGTTCCCGTTCCCGCCACCCCCGCCGCCGTCTCCGCCGCCGCCGTTGTCCAGCTTGATCTCCACGACGGTGGCCACGCTGTCCTGGTCCTCCAGGGCGTCCGCGGCGGAGGTGGTCTTGGTCGAGTCGACCGGCAGACCCGCGGCGGCCGCGGCGGCCGCGGCGGCCGCGGCCTCGCGGTCGGCGGAGACCAGGAGGGGAGGGGCCACGTACGAGAAGCCGCGGAAGAGCTCGTGGGCCGTGGCGCTCGGGGGGACGCCGGGGGAGTCTGGAAGAAAATAAAAGGCCAAGAAAAGATGAATAGAAAAGAAGGCGATTCCAAGTTCATGCATGGTGCTGAAGATGGGCCAAAAAAGACTGGGTGAACGATGTTCTTTCACCTCTTCCATGCTGCGACATCGTTCCCAAGAAAGAGGCCGGTTTCCAAGAAGAGGAGGGGAGGGAAGAAGCGAAATTAAACGATTCCCTCCTTCGTCTCCCCCCCTCTCCTTCCGCCTGAAGTTCTCCTCCTCCTCCCCTTCCCAGCGCGGAATCAATCAGGAGACCAATCAATCTCCCCCCTCCCTCCCTCTGCCCGGTTTACAAAAAGGTCGCACGTGTAAATAAAAGCCATCTCATTCTCATCCCACTCCTCCCTCCCACGGGCCGTCCCCCTTCTCTTCCTATACCAAACTTTTTTCGCCGGAAACGACTTCGGATGAAGACGTCATTCGTTTCTCCCGATTGAAAAAAGACTATATGGCAGAGAGTGACGATTTCCGTATTAATCTCGGGAGTCCTGGATAAGAAACCGGAAGTCATTCCAAATCTTCTACACAGCAGCCACGCTTACATAGATCGAAGAGCTTGCGTGGGCGTGGTTGGTTCTCCCGACTTAAGTCATCCCCACTCCCAAACGAACCCCTCGGAAAGTCGCCCTGAGAAAACATCTACGTCCCGACGACCACCCTCCATGCTGTTTGCGTGAACGATGTACGCATGTTTGGGCACCCCCCCCCTTCTTCCCCAATCGTCTTAGGAGGTGGAAGAAGAGCAAGAAGTGCGGCGGCGGCTTCTTCTGCGGAGGAAAAGGTGCTGTGTGCACCAGGCAGTCAGACCCGGACGCGGGGGCCTCCCTCCTCCCCCCTACGTACACTTCTCCTGCCTCCGAGGGAGGCCGCCGCCGCCGCGACCGCCGCGGTCGAGGAGGGGAGAGGGCGCCTGGGGAAAAACGAGGGAGGGGGAAAGAGACCTAATGAAGAAAGTTATCCCCACTCCACCCACCTCTCCCGGTTGTCAGGCGGATTCTCAAGCTTCTCCCTCCCTCTCTTGGAAGCCATCCTATTTCTCGCGGCGGAGAAAAGGGGCGGGAAGAAGGCGCGAATTCGCTCCTCCCATCCCCCCCAAAAAGGGAACTTGATCTCCCCCGCGGGCCCTACCAACACATCCGCCAATCTCATCCCCATCCCATCCACCCCCTTCTTCTCTTCTGGTTGGGTAGGTGGGGGAACGCAGTTTGCAAATTTCCAAGAAATATGTATTACAGCCAAAACTTTGTCGGCGGCCCAAACACGCTTTAAAGTACTTTGGTATATGCACAAAACTGACCTTTTGGCGTCTTTGAGGTGAAGGCAGAGTCGAAGTAGAATGCTTCGTCTGAGGCGACGGTGGGCTTGAAGGGCGGGCTGATGCGCTTGGCCATGAGGTCCTCCCAGTTGATGTTGGAGAAGAAGGAGTGGGCCTTCAGCTTGTCCACTCCATCCGGGCCTGCAAGAGATCGAGAGCACAGGTGAGGAAGAGTTGGAATTCGACATACAGTACATAGTCTACGCAATTAATTTGGACAGGGATGGTTACGGTATGTACGTCAAACCAACCTAGTGAGCTATCTTCCCATAACAAAAAAGCGGTAGTACACCCAGAGCCAAGATCCCGAAGGTTTATTGGTCCGCCCGCAGTGTACTGGACGTCGTAAAGACTCATGCATAAGACAGGCGGGCGTGGGAGGAAGGGCGGTCGGCGGGGGTCCTTTCTTGCATAAGAAGCAGAGGAAGGGGGAGCGACCCCTCTGCGGCACATCATATAAAGTCCCAAAAAGTAGTACACTGCTACAACTCTTTCCCCCTCCT
>JAAUYJ010215949.1_pt1 | contig 10065 bp, 3 predicted proteins | sample 7278031 | NCBI WGS metagenome assembly JAAUYJ01 (sample SAMN14350222, study PRJNA611818) | marine sediment metagenome | isolation source: surface marine sediment (1.8m) | place: French Polynesia: Moorea | collected 2018-08 | reverse complement strand
CCGCCGAAAAAGTTCTCTTTGGCGCAAATATTATTTTTCAAAATTCCTCTGTTCAAACCTGATGAATGGTTAACAGAAAATATAGATAAACTTCGTTGGGTTTGGACGGCTAGTTTTGGTTTTTTCCTCTGTTTTTTCCTCGGTCAAACAATTTTTTTGTGGTTAGTTTATGCCACAGATATTGTTTCTGCTCATCAACAAGTTTGGGGAGATTTTGCAACAGCTCCAACTAATTTATTAAAGTTAGGTTTTGCGACTATGTTGGTGGTTTTTCTCCATGAATTAGGTCATGCTTTTACTCTAAAACATTTCGGCGGTATTGTGCCAGAAATTGGTTTATTATTTATGTGTTTTATGCCAGGAATGTATACTAATACTTCTGACCAATATTGTTTAGTTAAAAGGAAACAAAGAGTGTTAGTTGTAGCTGCGGGGGTAATAGTTCAAATAATTATTTGGGCGTTGGCGGTATGGTTATTATTAGCTTCTCCTCCCCAGAGTTTAATGCAGCAAAATAGTTATTTATTGATGAGTGCTGCTTTGGTAACAGTGGTGTTAAATTTGAATCCGTTGAATGCTTTTGATGGTTATTATTTGTTAGTAGCAATGACAGGAATTAATAATTTAAGGAAGCGATCGCTGGAGTTTTATTTTGATTTATTGCGTCGTCTACCTTCACCAGAAAAAACATCTGACCAAGCTATTTTAGCTATTTATGCTCCTGTTAGTATTATTTATACGGTGTTTGTTTTAGGTTATATGTTGTGGTTGGTTGGCAATTGGATTTGGAAATTTTTACCAGGAATTTCAGCTTTTTCTTACTTTTAAATTTTTTAAATTCTTACTTTTAAATTTATTTATATTTGGGAATTTTTACCAATAATTTTAGTTTTTTCTTACTTTTGAATTGTGAATTTTTAAAATTCTTACTTTTGAATTGTGAATTTTGACTTTTGAATTTATTAGGAGTATAAATCAATGAAAATTAATCAATTTTTACAAGTAATTGTGGTTAGCTCAATTATGAGTGTAGGATTTTCTTGCAAGTCGCCTGTAGGAGCTTTTGTCACAAATTCTACTGACAATAACAATAGTAGTTTAGCTACTAATAGTAATTCTGCTGGGAGTTCTAATTTATCAGAATTTTTAGGTGAAAAATCTCAGGATTCTCAAGAATCTACTATTGATTGTAACTTAATAGATAAGGTTAAGGATTATGCAGGAACACCCGAACCGACATTAATTAGTGGGTTATTTGTCGTGGTAGGATTAGGTCTTTGGAGTCGAAGGAAAAAATTTATTCGTCATAATTAGATAGAAGAAGTTATATTAAATCCTCTTGCTTTGGAGTATTATCAGAAACCGGGTTTGTGGGAGACAGATATCACTATGGTAGGGTATTTAATACAAACCCGGTTTCTATACTTTTATCTTCCCATCTCCCCTACGACTCCTGAGATCAAACCGCTTGCTTCGGAGTAACGAGAAACCGGGTTTGTCGGAGGTCAATGGTAGGGACGTTGCATAACAAAAATGCGAAACGTCTGTACAAGAGCATTTGATACTTTCCCCGGTTTCTCTGCTTTTTTATACCCACACTCCCCTACTCCCTACTCCCTACCTACAGTTAAATAAACTTAAAATCTGAAGAATCAATAGTAGTATTAATAGCACCAGGAGAAACCGAAATATTATTCAGAACTGCTAAATCAAAAGCAGGATTAGCATCATCCTCAAGATTAGGGTCATATCCTAAAATAACTTTGCTATTTAAACTATTATTTACATAAATAAAGAACGCTGGACTTGTACCAGAACCATTTTGATTTTTCAAAATAGAATTCACTTGCTGCACATTTTCAAATGTATTCTCAAAAATAATCAGTTCTTGTTCACTAATATCTTGACCTTGTGAACCTAAATTATCCAGAGAAATGATCGCACTAGAAAAGTCTGTAGCAGTACCAGGAGGATTAGTTAAATTACCAAAATTATTCGATCTAAACAAGAAGACATCTACATTACTGCCATTAAAATCATTAATTACATCTACTCCTTCGTTGGGAACTTCAAAAAAGAAGGAATCATCTCCCTCGCTACCAGTTAGTCTGTCCGTACCAAATCCACCATTCAATATATCATCTCCTACGTCTCCATTGATAGAATCGTTTCCTTCATCACCACGAATAAAATCGTTTCCTTGATTACCACTAAGAGTGTCAACTCCTGCGCCACCACCTATAGAGTCATCACCGAGACCACCAATAACCTGATCGTTACCTGCTCCACCAAATAAACTATCGCTACCAGTTTGACCTAGAATACGGTCATCATCAGCACCCCCATCAATCGTATCGTTACCCGAATCACCTGTGAGAGTATCATTTCCCGCATCACCCAATAGGGAGTCGTTATCATCAGCACCAGATAGGGAATCATTACCTGTACCACCGTCAAGAGTATCGTTACCAAATCCACCTTCAAGGGTATCTTGTTGTTCTGCTCCTAATAATAGATCGCTGCCATCTTCTCCTAACAAAGAGTCATTATCAGCACCACCGTCAAGAGTATCGTTACCTACTCCTCCCAATAATGTATCGGTTTGTTCTGCTCCAAATAAAGAGTCGTTACCAGCTTCACCTAATAAGGAATCTTCTCCCGGTCCACCATCTAAAATATCATTTCCACCACGACCTCTGAGAGTATCGTTGCCTGCATTTCCTATTAGGTAATCGCTTTGTTGAGTACCGTTGATGTTATTATTGCCATTCCCTCCTTCGGTAACATTATCAACAACTGTAATGCTAAAAGATGTGCTGGTAATAGTTCCACCATCACTATCAGCAACGGAAAAGGAAAAAGGAAAATTACCTGCTCTACTACTTGGGGTATATAGAATTAAGTTGTTATTAATATCAGCTTGAGAGAAAGTATCACCCTGATTAAGAGTTCGATCTACTAACCTAAGATTACCCCGTGTTGGTGTTCTAATAATGTTGTAGGTAATTTCTTCTGTTGTGTTGTCGCTGTCTGTAACTAAAAGATTGGTATTAAATATGTTTTGTCTGGGTCCGTTTTTTTCAGCGATGATACCTCGGTTGTTTACTAACTGTGGTGGGTCGTTGACTTTGATATTGATTTGAGCAGTATCGGAATTACTATTTCCGTCACTAATACTATAGCTGAAACTCTCATTTCCTATAAATCCAGCATTAGGAGTGTATATATAAGTTGTACTATTTTCTTGTACTAATGATCCGTTGCTCGGTGTACCTATAGCAGAAATATTGAGAGGATCTTCTTCTGGATCGGAATCATTTTCTAATAGTTCTTGAGCAGTAATGGTTAATGGTTCATCTCTATTAGTTGTGAAGTTATCATCCTCTGCTTCCGGTGCTAGGTTAGAGGGTGTTGGTGGTTCTGTTGGTGGTTCTGTTGGTGGTTCTGTTGGTGGTTCTGTTGGTGGTTCCGTTGGTGGTTCCGTTGGTGGTTCTGTTGGTGGTTCTGTTGGTGGTTCCGTTGGTGGTTCCGTTGGTGGTTCCGTTGGTGGTTCTGTTGGTGGTTCAGGTGGTGTTACCCCAGGAGGTGTTGGTGTGGATGATGATAATATTACAAAATCACTAGAGTCAATAGTGCTACTTTCAACTCCTATTAATACTGCTAAGACATCACCGTTAGTACCACCGACACTAATAATTGTGTTATCGGGGTTGTCTTCTGATGGAAAAATACTTAGTTGTTCAAAACTTAAACCATTACTGAGACCAATTAAATCTTCATTGCTGAAGTCATTGATCAAGTCTGCACTACTAACTCCAGGACCTCCTGAATTGGGAGCAAGATTAAAAGTATCTTGCCCAATACCACCTGTAAGTGTATCTGCACCAATATCTCCTGAGAGAAAATCTGCACCGATTCCTCCTTCTAGGGAATCTGCATCTCTTCCACCAAAAAGTACATCATCACCTTCATTTCCTTCTAGAATATCTCTACCTGTTTCTCCAAACAAGGTATCTCCACCATCATTTCCTAATAAGCGATCGTCACCTGTACCGCCAACTATTGTATCATTGCCAATATCCCCATCAGCTACATCATTACCCCGATCGCCAAATAATATATCATCTTCTCCACCACCTACAATACTATCATTGTCTTTACCTCCAAAAATAGTATCATCACCTTCATTTCCCAAGATAGTATCACTGTCGCGATCGCCAAATAATATATCACTACCACTATTTCCTTGAAGAGAATCTAAATCTTTTCCCCCGCGTAAACAATCATCTCCCAGACCTCCGTCAAGAAAATCATCTCCAGCATTGCCATTCATTTGGTCTTGACCTTCATCCCCTAGGAGAACATCATTTTCATCTAGACCAAAAACTGTATCATCTCCAGATAATGCTTGAATTGTATCTGCTATTGTACTGCCAATTATGGAGTCACTGAGAATAGTTCCCTCTCCTAAACCTTCAATAAAAATTGGTTGTGGTAGTTCGACTTGTTGTTTAATTATTTTTGTCATCTTGATTTTTCCTCATAATTATTTTTTTGGCGTTTAAACGGAAGATTGTAGTATTAAGGTCAGGAGTAAGGAAGACCGAGTTTGACGGAAGCCAATAAATCAGCTTTGATATCAAATCCGCTTGCTTCGGAGTAACAAGAAACCGGGTTTGTGGGAGATAAATGGTAGGGACGTTTTGCTAACGCAAAGCTCCGCTAACGCTGCGCGACATGAAACGCATTTTTGTTATGCAACGTCCGTACTGCAACGTCCGTACTAGGGAATTTGATACAAATCCGGTTTCTCTGCTTTTTTATACCGATACTACCAGATTTGATCTTATAGCAGTTTTCATTAACATAAAATACGGATATTTTGGCTTAAAGGCAGAAATTTTGTAATCTACCTTTGTGAAAACCGCTATAAATTCCTATTTATTAGAATTTCAATGGTCAGTTGAAATCTAAATCAGGGTTTGGAGACCAAACCCCTATAACCCTCAAACATCAGATAAAGTCAAAATCATCCGCTTCAATAATAGTTGAAATTTCGTCTTCCCCAGGTTCAATAGATTGGATGATACCCAACTCAAAAGCAGACAGACTATCATCAGCCAAATTTGTGTCATAACCAAGCACATATTTGTTACGTTTACCATTGAGGTAAACAAAGAAAGCAGGGCGATCGCTCGATCCATTTTGTACATTTAAAGCAGCATTAACTGCTTGTACATTATCAAACTTACCTTCAAAAATAATCAATTCTGCATCAGCAATACTCAGACCTTCCGAACCAACATTTTCGTCCTGGAGAATTGCACTAGAAAAACCATTGTTACTTAACTCGCCGAAGTTAGCAGATGTAAACAAGAATGTATCATCACCTTTACTATCAAAATCCCTGATTGTATCAATACCTTCGTCAGCGACCTCATAGAAAAAGAAGTCATTCCCCGCACCACCTGTTAACCTGTCAGAACCTGGTCCTCCAGCCATAGTATCATTACCAATACTACCATCAATCCGATCATTGCCATCACCACCTTGGATAGAATCATCTCCTATGTCACCAAGAATGATATCTTGACCTGAACCAGCATCTATAGTATCGTTACCATCATCACCTACTATTGAGTCATCACCTGCATCTCCAAATATGGAGTCGTTTTCTGAACCCCCTAAAACGGTGTCCGAACCAGCGCCACTACTAATAGTATCGTTATCAGCACCACCAGCTATGAAGTCACTACCTTCTCCTCCAGTCACAGAGTCGTTATCAACTCCACTGCGAATAGTATCATTGCCTGCATTACCAGCTATACTGTCTCCCCCATCAGCTCCCAAAATAGAGTCGTTTCCTTCTCCTCCGGCGATCGTATCGTCGCCATCTCCTCCTAATAAGTTATCATTTCCAGCCTCCCCAAAGATACTGTCATTTCCAGTATCTCCAGAAACACTATCATTACCGTCACCACCAAAGAGACTATCGCTGCCATCTCCTCCTGTGACAGTATCTTGTTGAGTGCCACCAGATAGACAGTCATCACCAGAGTTACCAAAAATAGAGTCATTTCCTTCATCACCACTAATATAGTCACTGCTACTTAGACCATCAATAGTATCGTCTCCTGCTAACCCCAAAATATTATTACTGAGGGCGGTACCAGTAAAGTTATCGGCTTTATTAGTTAATGTTTTCGTATCATCTACAATCGCTATGGTGAATGAATTTAGAGGAACTTGACCGCCAGAAGTATCAGAGACTGTGTAGGAGAAAAAGTCCTTACCTGCTGTATCATCGGGAGTAAATTGTAGTAAGTTATTGTTAATATCTTCTTGAGTGAAGCTATCTCCCTCTCGTAAGCGGGGGTTGCTTCCTATTCTTAGTTCCCCTAAATCTGGAGGTTCTGCAATTGTGTAAGTTAACTCATCAGGAGTATTGTCAGGATCTGATGCTTGTAAGTTATCATCAGTAATGAACCGTATACTTGAACCTTTTTCTACTACTATACCAGTATTATTAACTAGCTCTGGTGGTTGGTTAACTGTAATCGTCACATTAGCACTATCGCTTCCCCCATCACCATCACTAATAGTGTAGCTGAAACTATCAGTACCAACAAAGTTAGTTTCAGGTGTGTATTCAAATATTCCATTGCTTTTCACTACTAACTCTCCATTGGAAACTGAACTAAAATCAGTTACTGTCAATGGTGGATCTTCAGACTCGGAATCGTTATCGCTATCGTTTTCTAAGACATTGAACTCTACAGATATATTTTGGCTAGTTGCTACCTCATCATCTCCCGCATTAGGTGGAAGATTGGGAACGGGTGGAGGTGTTGGTGGGTCTGGGTCTGGTGTTGGTGGGTCTGGGTCTGGGTCTGGGTCTGGGTCTGGTGTTGGTGGGTCTGGGTCTGGGTCTGGGTCTGGGTCTGGTGTTGGTGGGTCTGGGTCTGGGTCTGGGTCTGGTGTTGGTGGGTCTGGGTCTGGGTCTGGGTCTGGGTCTGGTGTGTCTGGTGTGTCTGGTGGTGTAGGAATAGGAAACCCACCAACACCAATGAAATTACCGGAGTTAATAGTATTACTTTCAACTCCTACTAAGATAGCTAAGAATGGACCATCAGAACCATTTTGAATGATGGTATCACGACTTGCCGTATTAGGACTTTGGAAAATCACTAAATCGTTAAAACTAACACCACCTCCTAAACGAATTAGGTCTGTATTACTGTTAAAGTCAGCAATAATATCTGCCTCAAAAATTTCCACCCCACCGTTTTCAGGACTAATAAAATATGTATCATTACCCTCACCACCAACCAGGGTATCTGTACCTAAACCTCCTGCTAAAGAGTCGTTGCCATCATCTCCTACGATTTGGTCGTTACCATCTCCACCATCTATGGTGTCGTTGCCAATATTTCCGAGAATTTGGTCGTCACCATCTCCACCATCTATAATGTCGTTATCTTCGTTACCACTGAGTATGTCTGTTCCCGAACCTCCAAAAATTGAATCGTTGCCGAAACCACCAGATATTTCATCATTATCTTCATTTCCCAAGATGGTATCGTTACCCTCATCTCCAAATAGGCGATCGCTACCTAGACCACCGGTAACAAAATCGTCGCCAGGTCCACCGCTAACAAAATCGTTACCCTCTCCACCTAAAACACTATCGTTACCCTCTCCACCTAAAACCGCATCATCTCCTCTATCACCAGAGACAAAATCATCTCCTGCATCACCAGAAACATTATCGTTATCTCTACCACCATATACGGTATCTCTACCTTCCCCTCCACTTACAATATCATTTCCGCGATCGCCAAACAATATATCATTACCATCTTCTCCTAAAACCAGATCGTCATCTCTCCCTCCACGGACGTTATCATTTCCTTGGTTTCCTGTAACTGTATCATTGTTCCGACCTCCGTTGATAATATCGTTATCTGCATCACCTCTAATTTCATCGTTGCCAGATTCACCAAATATGCTATCATCTCCCCCTGCTCCAAATATCACATCTACTTGGTCACTACCAATTAAAAATTCATTCTCAGGAGTACCTTGGAATACTCCTGCAACTCTGATAGGAGATCCTTCATTGAAAACCCTAATGTTAACTGTCGCGAGGGAAGTTGTTGTGCCATTACTTGTCTGGTAACTAAAACTATCTGCTCCAATAAAGAATTGTCTGGGGGTATAAGTGAAAGTACCTGTGCCATTTTCAACTAACGATCCATTTTTCGGTAAGCTAAAGTTACTGACAAATATTTGATTTCCTGTAGGATCGATGTCGTTTTCGAGGACATTAAAACTAACGGCTTGGTTTTGGTTAGTTGTCACTTCGTCATCTACAGCTAGTGGTGGTGGCGGCGGTGGCGTTGGGACTGGAGAAGGAGTTGGTATTGGTGCAGACGGGGATGGTGTCGGCAATGGCTGAAACTCACCGCCAATAATCAGACCAAGGAGGGTACCATCATCACCTCTAACTTCGATAACTTCTGTTGGTGGTGGCGTTGGTGCTGGCGTTGGTGCCGGAGTTGGTGCCGGAGTTGGTGCTGGCGTTGGTGCCGGAGTTGGTGCTGGTGTTGGCGCTGGTGCTGGTGTTGGCGCTGGTGTTGGTGCTGGCGTTGGTGCTGGTGTTGGTGCTGGTGTTGGTGCTGGTGTTGGTGCTGGTGTTGGTGCTGGTGTTGGTGCTGGTGTTGGTGCTGGCGTTGGTGCTGGTGTTGGTGCTGGCGTTGGTGCCGGAGTTGGTGCTGGTGTTGGTGCTGGTGTTGGCGATGGTGTTGGTACTGGTTGTAATGGTACAAAGTCACCATTATCATCAAGAAAACCTCGTATGAAAAAGCCATTTATTTCCCTTAAAACTATTTGAGCATTTACAGGTGTGCCTGCTGATCCCATTATTTTTCTCCCTTTAAAAATATTATTTAAATTTGTTTGTGATATTTATTGACAAATACTTTTTTTTATAGTAATAAAATCGTTTATTTTTCATTAGTCCTAAATTTGACCAACAATTACAATAAGTATTTATACTAAATTGTCCAACTAACCAGTATAAGACCCAGAACTGTAGACCAAAGGCAAAAGTGGCCCTGTTTGTTCCTGTCCATTGACCGCCAAATCGCTGTGACAAAGGTAAATCCGATGTTCATTTGACCCATTAACTAAACTAGAGTGGGAATAAGTAACACGACTTAACAAATCTAGCAAAATTCGTCGCAATCTTTCCCGATCTGATTTTTGAGTATCTTCAATAGTCCAACTTTTTCCTAACTGGTCCTGCAAAAATAATGGTGCTCCATAGAGAGTAGCAGTACCTCCACTTAACCACAGAGGAGAGCCAACATCTAACCAAAACTGCCATCTATGACATTTGCGACTAGCTCGGTATTGAAAAATCGTTGCCAAAGTAACTGCAGGAGGTGAATGACCTATTGAACGAACTGGATATGGGTTCGCACTGACAACACCTCTGCGTAAAAACTGGATAAATTTCTCCACTGTACTAGAGGATAAATCTTCCTCTACTGAGTCATCAGTCATAGCTTCTGTTACCTGAAGTAGAGAGTTTTGTTGTAGTCTGCGCTCCACTTCCCAATAGTGGGTTGCTGTTTCCATCAACTCTCGAAGCGCTGATAACTGAGCAAAAGAAAGATAACTAGACATAAAAAATTTCTGAATTGCTCTATCTAGTAAAAAGATAGGGTTAGGTAGTTGACGTTCTTGTTGTTGCGATCGCTGTTTTTCTATCCAATCTAAAATCTGATTATAAACACGAGTTGCTCGGTATCCTACCCTATCCCATCGAGAAAAAGTTTCTATGGGTAGTAAGCGTGGATTTGTAATATCTGGATAAAAGCAATGATCGGCTAATAAACCTGCCCGCGCTGGATCTATATCATTAGTCTTTTGTAAATTTTCCTGATCATCTATTTGTTTTCCCCCTTTACTAATTGACCTCTGACTCAATACCACCAGCATTTCTGCCACAGCATCACGATCTACTAGACGACCCAAACCCGGATAAACTAAAGTTAAAAT
>JAAUYJ010041439.1_pt1 | contig 10066 bp, 4 predicted proteins | sample 7278031 | NCBI WGS metagenome assembly JAAUYJ01 (sample SAMN14350222, study PRJNA611818) | marine sediment metagenome | isolation source: surface marine sediment (1.8m) | place: French Polynesia: Moorea | collected 2018-08 | reverse complement strand
GGGTGGTGGAAGTTGTAAACCGTGATGAGATGACGCCTGTGCGATGCCCATGGGCGTGCTCGCTTTGATGTTATGATTTTCTCCTCCCTAACGTTCAAAAATGAAATGAAGCTTTCCCAGGCTAGAATACGCTTTTGCAGCAGTTGGACGTTATAATTATCCTCGTACATTAAAAAAACTCTGGATGATGCTAATTTTGCTGAATACACATATTCTTACTATGTTTTTGTTTCTTCCAGGCTACGAGGGGACCTACTGCGAGGCGGACGTTGACGAGTGCGACCCTAACCCCTGCCGCAACAACGGCTACTGCACCGACCTCATCAACAGCTACCGCTGCACGTGCCCCACCGGATTCACGGGCGCCACCTGTGAGACCAACGTTGATGAGTGCTTGGACGAGCCCTGCCTCAATGGCGGGACGTGCAGGGACTCCTTCGCCTCCTTCACCTGCGACTGCCCGCCGGGATTCTATGGTGCGAATGGATAATTCTTTCAGGAACAAGAGGGGAAAAAAATCCTTTCCAATGTCTTCAGTACGTGGAATTTCAGATACTTTGTCTACGTGGAAAAGGAAAAAAAGTGTTTTCCTACACTACATGTGTATATACCGGTAATGTGTATATAATCGGATTCATTCCACGGAGAAATTCCACGTAGTGAGGGCATGAGTAAATTTCCACACTGTGACATATTTTTTTACTTTTCACGTATTGAAGACATCTATTTTGCACGTACCGATGCTCCCTCCCTCCTTTCAGGATCTAGGCATTTGGTTCTTTCATTCTTTTCTGCCAAATTTAAATCGTAATTATTTATACGAAACTCGCACTAGCGACAGGCTGAACTGGAAATGCATATTCCAGGTCCAAGATTGTATCCATTGCGATAGAAAAAAATGAATAAAGGGGGAAATAAATTCAAGGATGAAAAGAGCATTTGCACAACAAAAATTGACGTTTCACAGTACTTTTATGTCTTGTTGTCAAATCAATTTTTTTAAAGAAACGGCACAATTTTAAACCAAAAGGTGCAAAATACTTCATGAGGGGTTCCCAAAAAAGGCAATCTTGCAATTCTCACTACACCACAAGAGTTAACAAAACTGGTTATCGTTAATGAAAACCTTGCTTGCCTCCATTGCCTTGTTGATTACAAGCGGCTCCATGAAGCGATACTCGCTTAAAAAAAGAATTTTCCGCCTTGGGAACAATTTCTTAGTTGAAAAATGCTTCTTTTGCCGTTAACCTTTCAACTTTGATGAAAAGATGAACCATTCCAGCGGCACTCTTTGCAACGCAGAAAACTAACCCTCTTTCTCTTCCGTTTCCAGGCAATCGTTGCGAGATCAACCGCGACGACTGTGACAGCCACCCCTGCAAGCACGGCCGCTGCGTGGACGGGGACAACTCTTTCCGCTGCGACTGCCACCCAGGATACACGGGCTTCCTCTGCGACCGGCAGGTCAACGAGTGCGACTCCGCCCCCTGCCAGAACGGCGGACGCTGCGAGGACCTCACCAACGGTTATCGCTGCCGCTGCCTCAAGGGCACCTGGGGTGACAACTGCGAGAACAACGTCAATGAGTGCTACTCCAACCCGTGCCTCAATGGCGAGTGCGTGGACGGCATTGACAGCTACACCTGCCGCTGCAGGGCGGGCTACGCCGGGGACAACTGCGAGACGGAGATCAACGAGTGCCTAAGCGACCCCTGCCTCAATGGAGGAGAGTGTGTGGACGTGGTGGGAGCCTTCCAGTGCAAGTGCCCCAGGGGGTACTACGGACCAAGGTGCCAGTCGGACGTCAATGAGTGTGCCAGGGACCCCTGCATCAACGGAGGAACCTGTGAGAATGGCTTCAATGAGTTCATCTGCAACTGCAGGCCAGGATATGAGGGGAAGAGGTGCGAGGCGGAGGTGGACATGTGCAAGTCCAATCCCTGTCAGCACGGAGGACGATGCTCAGCCCACTTCAACTCCTACTCCTGCAAGTGCCCGCAGGGGTACACGGGCAGGAACTGCGAGAACAACATTGACGACTGCCGCACCAGACCCTGCCGCAACAACGGTACCTGTATTGACAACGTCGATGACTTCAAGTGTGTCTGCGAGCCCCCCTATACTGGCAGGACGTGCGAGGTGGAGATGGACCCCTGCCGCCCCAACCGGTGCGAGAACGGCGCCACCTGCACCCCGTCCTCCAACTACAAGGACTACTTCTGCTCCTGCCCGCTCGGCTTCACGGGGCGCCACTGCGACGAGGACATTAACGAGTGCCTCAACTCCCCCTGCCGCCACGGAGCCACCTGCACCAATACCAAGGGCAGCTACACCTGTCAGTGTGCCCCTGGTTTCGAGGGAAGGGACTGTCTGCTCAACATTGACGATTGCGCCGGCAAGCCCTGCCTCAACGGGGGATCCTGCCATGACCTGGTGGACGGGTTCAAGTGCTACTGCGTTGACGGCTTTGGCGGGGAGCTCTGCCAGCAGGACATCGATGAGTGTGCCTCAAGCCCCTGCCTGAATGGGGCTACCTGCCATGATTACGTCAACTCCTACACCTGCGAGTGCAGGAGGGGCTTCTCTGGAACCAAGTGCCAGACTAACGACGAGGACTGCACGCCAAGCTCCTGCATGAACGGCGGCACCTGCCTGGACGGGGTCAACAGCTACACCTGCATCTGCCCTCCCGGCTACACTGGCTCAAATTGCCAGTCCAGGGTGAACCAGTGCGACAAGCAGCCCTGCCGCTACGGGGGCACCTGCACCGACCACGGCAGCTTTTACACCTGCCACTGCCCGCCCGGCAGGACCGGAAGCAACTGCGAGCAGCTGGTGGACTGGTGCAAGGAGAGCCCCTGTGAGAACGGTGGAAGGTGCAGCCAGTACGGCACCAGCTTCAGGTGTGGTTGCCCCGATGGCTGGACAGGCAAGTTGTGCGATGTCAGGCAGGTGTCCTGCTCGGTTGCCGCCAGGCTCAACGGAACCACCAGGAGTAGGCTCTGCCAGAACGGAGGCGTCTGCAGGGACATTGGCAACAGTCACGAGTGCCGATGTGCTGATGGCTACTACGGCAGCTACTGCCAGAAGGAGGTGGACGAGTGTGAGCCGCAGCCCTGCCAGAATGGGGCCACCTGCAAGGACCTGATCGGCGCCTACCAGTGCCAGTGCCCGCCCGGATTCCAAGGCAAGAACTGCGAGTTCAACATCGACGACTGCGCCCCCAACCCCTGCCAGAATGACGGGGTCTGCCATGACCTTGTCAACGACTTCCGCTGCTCCTGTCCTCACGGCACCATGGGAATGCTCTGCGAGATCAACGTCAATGAGTGCTTCGAGGGCGCCTGTCACCACGGGGGCACCTGCGTGGACAAGATTGGAGGCTATGAGTGCCAGTGCCGACCAGGCTTTGTCGGCCCCCGTTGCGAGGGGGACGTCAACGAGTGTCTCTCCAACCCCTGCTTCCACCAGGGCACCAAGGAGTGTATCCAGCTCACCAACGCCTACCAGTGCAACTGCCACCCGGGCTGGACCGGGCGCCACTGCGAGACCAAGAGGGACTTTTGCAAGCACGACCCCTGTGAGAACGGGGGAGTCTGCGTCGACGAGGGGTACACCCACCGCTGCGCCTGCCCGGATGGGTTCTATGGCACCAACTGCCAGTACCGCGGCCGCAGCTGCGACAGCTCCCCCTGCGCCTCGGGCGGTACCTGCCTGGACCTGCCCGGCAGCGGCGGCTACAAGTGCGTCTGCCCGCCCGGCACCACCGGTGATCAGTGCCGGCAGGACACCCGCAACGAGTGCACCTACGACCCCTGCAAGAACGGTCAGTGCTGGGACAAGGTGGGCGACTACGACTGCTACTGCTCGACCGGTTGGAGGGGAAAGAACTGCGACATCAGAGACGCCTCCTCCACCGGCGGAATCGACCTTGACGCCGCCGGCAACGACAACTCCCTCACCGCCTACCTGGACCCCTACCTTGAGCGGAAAAAATGCGAGGAGAACAACTGCGCGGCCAAGAAGGGCGACAACCGCTGCGACGAGGAGTGCAACACTCCCTTCTGCGACTTTGACGGTTACGACTGTCGCGCCGGGGTCAACCCTTGGAAGAGGTGCTCTTCCGTCAACGCCACCACCGCTCGAGGCAAGTTCTGCTGGGACGTGTTCCAGGACGGCTTCTGCGACGAGGCCTGCAACAACGAGGAGTGCCTCTTCGACGGTCGCGACTGCGACGCCCCCGTGCGACAGTGCCACCCGGGGTACGACCTCTTCTGCTCTGAGCACTACGGCAACGGCGTCTGCGACGAGCAGTGCAACAACGCCGCCTGCGGGTGGGACGGGCTAGACTGTGAAGAAGAGAACAGCAAGAAGGGCAAGTTTCCCGTAAGACACGAGATCATCCCTGGAAGCTTCTACGTGGTGCTGGCCATGTCCGAGGAAGACTTTGACCTGGAGATGCAGCAGCGCTTCGTGCGCTACCTCTCCCTCGTCATGCGCTCCAACTTCAAGATCCGCCGCTCTCCGGACGACGGCAGCCTCATGATCCACCCTTTTGACCCCTCGACGGTCCCGGCGCAGGCCAACTACGCCTTCAACACCAACATGTTGCTCCAGGGCAACCTGGGCATCGTCGTCTACCTGGAGATCGACAACGTAAAGTGCTCTGAGGACGCCGGCGAGAACTGCTTCGAGAACGCGGAGGGGTACGCCGACCTGTTCGGGGCCATGATGGGGGCGGAGAAGCTGCAGGACGACTGGGGGATCATACAGGTTGGGGCTGTCAGGGACGACGGGAGGGGCAATGGCGAGGACAAGGCCTCCAACACAACCGGCATCGTCATCGGCGTCATCCTATTCGCCCTCATCCTGGTGGCCATCGGGGTCCTCGCCAACGGCAAGAAGCGCAAGTCCAAAGGAATCACCTGGTTCCCGGAGGGATTCCGCTTCTCCGCCGGCAGCGCCGCTTTGAGGCCACCGGGCCAGAAGCGGCCACACGACGGAGGAGGACCCTCTCAAGAGATGTTCGGCGTGGGGTCAAAGTACCCCTCCACTCTGGACAACTCCCAGGAGAGTTGGTCCGACGACGGCAGCAGCGACCACCAGCACCTCCCTCCCACCAAGCGCCAGCGCCGTGGGGCAGAGTTCTCCTCCTCCGGACAGACTCTGATGACCAACTACGACGAGGGCGGCCCCAGCGGTGGAGGGAGCGACAGCCGCCAGTGGACGCAGCAGCACCTCAACGCGGCCGACATCAGGAACCCCGACATCCTGGGAGCCCTCACCCCGCCGCAGGGAGACCACCACCAGGGAAGATCTTGTCCCAGCGGAGACCTGCTGTCCAACGACGTTGACGTGCGCGGGCCCATGGGCATGACTCCTCTCATGATCGCGTCGTTCCGCGGAGGCGGACTCGACACGGGAGGGGACTACGCAGCAGAGAACCCCGAGGCTGGCTGCGGGAGTTTCGGCGACGAGGACTCCTCCCCCATCCTCATCCAGGACCTGATCAACCAGGGCGCAGACCTCACCTCCACCATGGAGAAGACGGGCGAGGCCCCCCTCCACCTTGCCGCCCGCTACGCCCGCGCCGACGCCGCCAAGAAGCTCCTTGACAACGGCGCCGACGCCAACATCCAAGACAACACCGGTCGCACGCCGCTGCACGCCGCGGTGGCTGCAGACGCACAGGGCGTCTTCCACATCCTGCTCAAGAGCCGCGCCACCGACCTCAACGCCAAGGCTCTGGACGGGACCACCCCGCTCATCCTGGCCGCCCGCCTGGCCATCGAGGGCATGGTGGAGCAGCTCATCGAGGCCGAGATCGAGATCAACCTGGCGGATGACGCCGGCAAGACGGCGTTGCACTGGGCCGCCTCCGTCAACAACGTCGACGCCGTCAACGTCCTCCTCGTCAACAACGCCAACAGGGACGCCACCGACTGCAAGGAGCAGACGCCGCTCTTCCTGGCCGCCAAGGAGGGCAGCTACCAGGCGGCGAGGGCTCTCCTCGACCACGGAGCAAACAGGGACATCCAGGACCACATGGACAGGCTGCCCATCCACATCGCGCAGGAGAAGATGCACCACGACATTGTTAAGCTGCTGACTGAGCACACCCCGCCGCAGACCATCGTGCCCACTCTTCACCAGCAGATTGTCCAGCAGCAGCAGCAACAGCAGCAGTTTGGCTCCCCTCCTACTCTCCTTCCCGAGGGGCAGCAGCAGCAGGTGGCCCTGCTGGGCGCCAAGCCCAAGCAGCCCAAGAAGAAGGCTTCGAAGGCCATCGGCAGCCCCGAACAGCCGAACGGCGATGTCGGCGGCGTCAGCACCCTCCCCAGGCAAAAGAAGCCCAGCGCGAGGCGGAAGAAGCTGGACTCCAGCGGCAACGAGCTCTCCATGTCTCCCCCTGAGGCAGGAGGAGGATCGCCCTATGACTTCAGCCCCTCTGGAGATACAGGGCCGCACCCGCTGGCAATGTCTCACCCCAACCTGGAGGAGATGATGGTCAAGCAGCCGCCGAGCTACGAGGCTGCAGTCTACAGGGCCAACGGGCAGCAGCAGCAGCAGCAGAGGCAGGACCCTCACTTTTCTCCCAACGCCAGGGTGCAGCAGCACGGCATGCAGCAGCAGCATCCCCGCCAGCAGTCCATGCCCGCCACCCTCGGCGCGCCCCCCGGTCCTGGCGCCTTCGTGCACCTCTCCCCGCCCCACTCCAACTCCTCCGGCGCCGTCCACTCACCGCCCGGATGCAGCCAGGCAGCAATGATGTCGCCGCCGCAGTCCATTCAGTCCAGCAACCTTAACTCGCCGCCAAACGCCGCAGTAGTAGCAGCAGCAGCAGCCACGTCCTCGTCTCCGAACAAGGGCAGGAACGGTCAGCAGCAGCAACAACAACAACCGCAACTGCCCACCTCCCCGACGCACATGGCCGCCCTGCGTGGGGCCACCATGCAGCAGCAGCAGCAGCAGCTCTTCCAGGGCGCCCCTCAGCAGCAGCAGCAGTTTCCCCAGCAGCAGTTCGTGTACCCGACCCCTCCCCACAACGGCCTCCTGCAGGCCGGCGGCGGGCCCGTAGGGAACGGGGAGAACTTCCTCACCCCTAGCCCTGACTCGCCCGCCACCCCCGGGCAGTGGAGCTCGCCAAGCCCGCAGACTGACTGGTCGGACGGGGTGCATTCCCCTCCCTCCGCGATGCAGCAACAGCAGCACATGATGCACCAGCAGCACATGATGCACCAGCAGCAACAGCAGCAGCATCAGAAGGGCGAGCCGGGAGTCCTCATCTAAAAGTGAAAAGGAAAAAACACCGATCAATCAGTGTCCGGTTGTGATTCGAAAAAACTCTAAGAAGAATGTTTCCTTTGGCGCCGGCCGTCGTTGTCTCGCCTTGGACTATCATCATCATGCGAAAGGCGATGATGCAATGTTGCAATTTCGGAAAATACTTTCATTTCCCTTTTTTTCTCGAGCAGAAACTGGGGAAAATAATCGGAGATCTCATGTCAAAGTGACCTGGTATGGTATCTATATCATCATCTTCTTTCATACTCTCTCATTATGAAATCTGGTAAAAGAAATCTTTCTTGTACTGAAGCGGCGCTCTGTACAAAAAAAACCCGAGTATCACACCCCCATTCTGAAACACTACATACTTGTGAAATGGATCCCTCGGTTTTTTCCCACTTCGAAGCACTGCAATCATATTATACATATGTGATGCGGTTCAACCTAAAGTGTCTTCCACGCTTCGAACGGACGAAAACCGTGCGTCCCATTGCTTTTTTGCGCGTGACATGCTTCATATATGCATTGAGGAATTAGAATAAATCGTTGATTTTTCTGTATCATTTTATTGTTCGAAGCGCTGCTCATTCTCCGCACCAAAGCATCTGTTCCTGTGTCATTTTAAAAAACCCTACTTGCTTTTGCCTCCACTAGTCAATGTTAGCTCATACGTGTAATTCGATTTACTACGGCGTTTGCAACGGTTCGAGTCTTACTTGAAGTTGCAAATTCGCAGTCAATTTAGCAAACTCACAGGTCCTTATTTTTCAGAATTGTTTTTTGCTGAATTTCCTGAAAGGAAAGTGCAGGTCCTGCAGCTAGCAACCGCCGGGATATGTTCCTGGACAGCCTTGTGCAGCGTTTTGATGCAGTTCTTGTCAGTGGCGGCGATGACGGAGACAGAGGAGATGGCCTTGTCGATCCCGTCGATTTCAAAGTTGTGGATCAGGCCGCTGTACGTTCAGCACTTGGACAACCCTGAGCCGTCAACATTCTCGTTGAAGCAGAAGCAGTCGTTGGCCGAGTCCCCCTTGATGAGGGCGGAGGAGGCCTGGTCGTTGAACTTGCAGGTCGACTCCATCTGGTTCAAGACGTTGAGGCCGCTGCCTTCAAAGGTCAGAACGCAATTTCCTGCAAAGTAGGCATTGTTGAACATGACGACCCGCCAGGCTGAGCCCACCGACACCAGAGTAAAGATCACAAGATAAATCTGAAAATGGAAGAAAAAAACGAGGCATAAAGCTTTGCGCAAAGCACGGGGATTTTTTTTTGGCATTTTCAAGAAAACTTTTTTGTCGTGTGCAAGTAAATCCATATAAAACGCAAGTTCCAAGTTGTACAGTATTTTCTTTTTTCACCTTCATGGTTGGTTGCCAGTTATAAAGTCGACCTTGGCAGAGCGAAACTTCAGTTTAAGTGCAAATCGCTTCAAGCGCCATGCTCATTTTTATACTCATTTGTTCGTTCGTCAAAAACATTTTAATGTAAGAAATCTATACAGGATGAAATAAAAAATGGTTATCTTTTTATGCTTCCTCTCGGATCCTCCTCGCCACACATGAGCGCCAATTTTTTTCCAGACGGGGAAGAATGGGCCCCGTAAAATTTAACACACTATGATACTTACTTACCACTGTACGTAGTATGTACCAAAATGTGGTTTGAGGAAGGGGTGCTTTTTGTCCTGCAAAGGAGATTCCTCTACAATGATTTCGAAAATTATTGTATGGAATTTTGGTGGGGAAAGGCTTATTAATTTATTATTAAGCAAGTAAAGTCCAAAAATAACGCCCACGTATGGACGCAGTGTTATTCCCATCCAGTCATATTTACAAGGTGATACAGATATACACACTGTATACCTAGATAAGAAATGGCGCAGCCAACAGGGAGAAAATGACTGTCGTATCTACAGTCACAAATTTTCTTTAATTTCCACTGAAGTTTGTATCTGTAGCTACCCAAAATGGGACAATATCTATTTATACTTATAAAATTTGAATTGTAGGGAAAATCCCGCATTTTACAGGTTCGATTGTACGTGAAGTACAGAAAAAAAATGGAGTGAAGAGGGGAGGGGGGGCTATGTGTATCACACTTTTCCTGACACGTTAGGACTCTGATCCCTTTCCCCCATAAATACCACTGTTTCTGAAAAAACCTCGTTAGAAGAAATAGTCTGTGGAATATTCGTCCTTTTTCAAAATAGGGCTTGTCGAACAAGACGACTCGTCAGGCTGAGCCCACAGACATCAAACAAAAGATCACCAGAGGAATCTGCAAGCAGAGGATCAAGAATAGAAATATTTAAAAAACAAAGAAAAAATATTTCAAAGAAAGAATTTGAATTATTATTTGAATCCGTAAGTTATGTAAATCAGATCGGTAATTCGACAAGCAAGCAGCTATAAAATGTTAGGCAATGCTCAAAAATATCTTAGGAAAGTGTGAGCAAGGAATCTTCATAAAGCAGTGTTTCCAGCTCTTCATCTTCATGGCTGCCAGTTATGAACAAATGTTTAAAAATACAAATACACATGTACATCCTTTGATCTCCATGACAGCGACTCCAGTGCCCGTGGTTGGGAGATGAGGTGTTTCAAACATAGATATCCATGGAGGGGTGGAGGGGGGGATGCCCCCTCCCAAGCACCCATTTCTTATTTAGTAATGTACGAACTTTGTGAAACCCTTATGTGCTGTGGGGGGGGGGGGGGGGGGGGGGGGGGGGGGGGGGGGGGGGGGGGGGGGGGGGGGGGGGGGGGGGGGGGGGGGGGGG
>JAAUYJ010139264.1_pt1 | contig 10071 bp, 10 predicted proteins | sample 7278031 | NCBI WGS metagenome assembly JAAUYJ01 (sample SAMN14350222, study PRJNA611818) | marine sediment metagenome | isolation source: surface marine sediment (1.8m) | place: French Polynesia: Moorea | collected 2018-08 | reverse complement strand
TTAATAATTAATAGTTAATAATTAATAATTAAGAGTTGATACTCAATAATTAATTATTCATTCAACAATTAAGGTTTAAAGCCTCCCCTTTCAAGGGGATAAATAAAAAAAATTTCCTTTGATCCAATCCTATCCGTTTCAAGAAGGGGTAATTATTAATTGTTAATTGTTAATTGCTGAAATCCCAAACTATTATATGATCTATTTAAGAAACTAATTATGGATTGTAATTAACACCCTAAGAAAATGGATAAACGTTTTTTCAATATATTTCCTGGATTAACTGAAGAAAAAGCAATTGCTTTGTTAGAAACACCTCTAGAAGAATTGGAAGATAAATCAGAACGTTATGTGGCAGCGAGTCATTTAGTTAACTTTCCCAGCGAACGATCGATTAATGCTTTAATGAAAACCGTACAAGATACAAATCCTGTCTTAGAACAGAAAATTGCTAGACGTAAGGCGATCGAAACATTGGGGCGTTTGAATGTGACATCAGCATTGCCGACAATTCGAGGTTGTTTGGGTGATGCAGACTGCTACACTGTAGAAAATGCTGTCTGGGCAATTAGTGAAATAGGAACAGAAGACCAAGAAATTCTGGCAGAAATTTCTCAGTTGTTGTCAAAACCTGCTCAAAGTTATCGTTTAATTATTCAGGTGTTGGCAAAGTTTGATTATAAACCTGCCATCAGTAAAATTCAGCAGTTTACAGAATCTGATGACGAACCTATTGCTAGTGCAGCGATCGCTACTATTTGTCGTTTAACTGGAAACTATTCACAAATGACAAAAGTGGTCGAATTTTTACAGCATTCTAGTGTTAATGCTAGACGTGCTTGTATTCAAGACCTAATTGATACTAAATATTATCAGTCAATTCCGAATATTGCCAAATGCCCAGTTTCAATGGTTTTTCGTCTACGGGCAATTAGACTCTTAGCAGAAACAGGCATTCCCACAGGTGAGATTAACTTTGCTGAAATCGAACCATTTTTAGATTCAGTGATTCGCGATCGCCCCAACGATCTAGAATTAGTTCACGAATATGATCAAACACCAGCTTTAGAGTTTCTGATTAAAGAGTTATATAGTACAGATTTTGGCAGGTGTTATCTAGCTAGCAAAACTCTTTTAGAAGTTTACCCGGAAATTGCAGGAGCAGCATTAATGGCAACCTTTGCCGAAAGCGCTCATAATGACTATGGCGCTCACTATCATGTAGTTAAACTTTTAGGTTGGCTAAAATATGTTGATGCTTACGATCTGTTGGTAGAAGCACTGCACAATACAGAGCCTCAGTTTCAGAAATCTCGTGGTGCTGCTGCACTTGCTCTAGCAAATTTAGGAGATGAGCGGGCGATACCTTTGCTCAGAGAAAGTATTAGTAAGACAAGAATTTTTGACTTAAAATATGCTTGTTTGTTGGCGTTGAAACAGTTGGGAGATAGTCAAACTGCTGAGTTGTTTGTTGATGATTCAGATTTATTGATTCAAGCTAAAGCAAAAAATCTGATTTGAGTTGTAATATTTCACAGTAGACAGTAGGTTGGGTTAAGCGACAGCGCCACCCAACAATTTATCTATTTTTGTTGGGTTTTCTCCTGCGGAGACGCTGCGCTAACGTACCTCAAACCAACCTACAAAACTAAAGCCAGGACTTACGCAGAACCACCATATCTAGTCAGGGCGAATGGCCATTCGCCCCTACAGGTGGTGTATATTTTCATATTTTGCGTAAGTCCTGAAAGCAACAAAACCGATTTTAATTGTAATATTTGACAGTAGATAACCCTGTAGGGACGTTTTGCTGCGCAACATGAAACGCATTTTTGTTATGCAACGTCCCTACTTTTTTCTAAATCAGGTTTGGTATAATACACCTTAAAACGTTTAGAATTGAATTATTTCTCCAAAATATTCTGTAGCCAATTCAAAACTATTCGTCAGGATCAATACCCAATTCTCGCAACCGTTGAGCCAGGCGTTCCGCCCGCTCTTGTTGTTGTTGCGCTTGTAATTGAGCTTGTTGCGCTTGTAATTGTTCTTGTATCGCTGCCTCTTGGGGAGTTGGCACTCGTTCACCATTGGCAGTGAAGTAACGCAGTTCACCTCCATCTACTCCTAAATATAATTCTAATTCTTGACTCCAACGCCAACCTTCCTGATTCGGTTGAATTTCTTCATAGCGATTTTGTTGTAAACGAAATCCCATAAATTCCATAGTTTCAGGGTCGAACCAAAAATACTCTGGGGTGCGGAAGTTGTCTTGATATAACTCTTTTTTTAAATTGCGATCGACTCTAGCGGTAGAATCTGATAGTAACTCGATAATTAAGTTAGGATATTTACCGTTTTCCTCCCAAACTACCCACGATTTCCGAGGTCGCTTCTCGGTTTGCTTAACTAAGAAAAAGTCAGGACCGCGAAATTCGCGAGTTTTTAGCTGCTGGCGACTGTAATAAATAGTCAAGTTGGCACCAATAAAGTAATCGTTTTTATTGCGCCACAACCATTCCAGACAAATAACTAGCAACATCAGTTGCGTATAGTGTTGAGAGCTTTCCATTTCAGGTTCGTCGCTTTCTAGTTGAGTGGCATCCGGCATTATTGCCTCAAATTGTTGGGCTGTTAAAACCATTGAGTTTCACCTTTTTTTCAGTTATCAGTTATCAGTTATCAGTTATCAGTTATCAGCACTTCAAGCTGAAGCAGAGGTAATTATCAATTATCAATTATCAATTATCCATTATCCATTATCCATTAATATTATTCCCATTCCTTATCCAAGATTAATGGGATTTTTTGTGGAGGTACAATAACTACTTTTCCATGTTGACGTATTCATAGAGGAAGCAATTGAGTTATAGCGTTTCTCAAGCTTATGAGGTACACAAGCTCTTTAATTTCTTTTCTATTCCCTGTTCCCTGTTCCCTGTTCCCTGTTCCCTGTTCCCTAAAACAAACGAATTTTGTACCTCACGCTTCTTGGGAATTGCTATATCATTATGAAAATAACAACTAACTTTCCCGGAGCTTAAACTAATGAGTCCTTTATTAACAAAAATATTAGAGGAAATTGAACAGCTTACTATAGAAGAAAAGTTTCAAATCATTACCTATACTATAGAAAAATTGAAGCATCAGACAATTATGCCCAAAACCTCTAAACATAGTTTGTCTGATTTACGAGGAATATTACCTAATATTTTATAGGGAAAAGATGCTCAAGAATGGGTTAGCGAAGTACGTCAAGAATGGCAACAAAGAGAAAAATAAATTGTTGAAATTATATGAAAATTGAAACAATTTTAGAACCGCTAAATCGGATTTTTTTAGATTCTGCTCCGATTATTTATTATGTTGAGGGCAATCCTAATTATTTTTTAATTATAGATGAGCTATTCAATTATAGGCGTTGGTGAAGCGCGTGTATGATATTAATCTTAATTCTTTAGGAGTCAGGAGTCAGGAGTCAGGAGAAAAGAAACAAGATGAAAGAGGAGAAAATCATAGTAGTAGAAGGAGAAAATTTTTTGTTAGCGCTCTTATCCGGATAGGATATCATACCTTTATTCAGCAACGACCAATTATCTTGAGTCCTATTCAATCCGTGTTATCTTAAAAGTTTGAGAGCTTGAAAACCATGTCGCTTTAGCGTGATGCTTTTTTAACCAATGATTTACAATTAAAAAGAGTAAGAGTGAGTTATCAATTTTAGTAATCAGTGAATTAACATTCTGAGAAGCTGTTTGTAAACTCATAAAAACCTCTCTCTAAACTTATCTCCTCAAAGGAGATAAGCTTTGCCCCCCCCTTTTCTTGTAGGGAAGGGGGGTAGGGGGGTCAGGTTTTTAGGATTCATCGGTTCTATGCAATACTTCTCAAACAACTTCTGATACTATTCTTTATTACCACTATAATTAAATCATCAATATGCCACACTTAATTCGCAAATTTTTCATAACAATCCTTTTATTCTCTCTATTTTGTCTGAGCAACCCATCAAATGTAATGGCTGCCACTCAACCACAAAATATTACCCCCTCCCAATTAGAAGAATTAGACAATCTATTTAATCAAGCCTTAAATGCCAGTAACAGCGGCGATTTTACCAACGCCGAACAATTATGGACTCAAATTCTCGAACAATATCCCGACAACCCTGCCATCTGGAGCAATAGAGGAAATGTCAGACTCAGCCAAAACAAAATAGAAGCAGCAATATCCGATTATGAAAAAGCAATAGAAATTGTACCATTAGCACCCGATCCCTACCTAAATCGTGGTATTGCTTATGAAAGACTCGAAAAATGGTCAGAAGCGATCGCTGATTATAACCAAGTAATAGAATTAGACCCAACAGATCCAGTTGCCTACAATAACCGTGGCAATGCAGAAGCAGGATTAGGAGAATGGGAAAAAGCGAGTGAAGATTACAAAAAAGCTTCTGAGTTAGCTCCCGAATATGCTTTTGCTCGTGCCAATTATTCTCTAGCTCTTTACCAAATTGGAGAAACTCAAAAAGCAGTAAAAACCATAAAAGGTCTAGTTCGTAAATATCCTAACTTTGCTGATATGCGGGCAGCTTTAACTGCCTGTCTCTGGGAACAAGGCAAAAAAGGAGAAGCAGAGAGTAACTGGGTTGCTGCTGTAGGATTAGACCCCCGGTATCAAGACCTTGATTGGGTAGCTAATATTCGTCGTTGGCCTCCCACATTAGTTAATAGTTTGGAGAAATTTATCAAAATAGAATAAATAGGGTTTGCTGAAAAAATCTTTGAGTAAGGGTAGGAGTCAGGAGTCAGGAGGTGCAGAGGGGAGATAATTTAGAAAAATTTGGCAATAATTGAAGATGGAACATTTTTTTATACCGAATTAAACGGATTTGATATTACCCGTAAGGTAGAATTTTTCTACCTTACGAGTAGAATCTTTCTACCCGTAACCTAGAATCTTTCTACCAGTAACCTAGAGAGTTTCTACCCATAACCTAGAATTTTTCTACCAGTAACCTAGAGAGTTTCTACCCATAACCTAGAATTTTTCTACCAGTAACCTAGAGAGTTTCTACCCATAACCTAGAATTTTTCTACGCATAACCACCATAAATATATAGTAGGGGTTAACGGCAATTAACCCCTACAAATAGTCTATAGTTTCCTTTTTTGCTTCAGTAGGGGTTTGGTCTCCAAACCCAAACCCCTACCGATGAAACAAGAAGCTATAGCAAGAATTTAACTTCTGACTTCTAACTTCTGAGTTCTGAGTTCTTATTGTGGCAACCACCCTGCACTCAGAAGTACAGTTAGACCCATAAACATAACAGATAAAGTCCAAGTAATTCGATTTAAAGTTATCTCTGCACTCTTAGTGCTAGTAAATAATTGAGCTTGTCCACCAATACCACCTATTCCATCACCTTTCGGGCTGTGTAATAAGACAAATACAATAATACCAAGAGCGGATATAAACCAGATAATTTCCGCAAGTTGAACAACATTCATACTCTTCTGATTCTTTGAATTACAGTTAAAAAAATTCACTAATAACTTAGTGTCGAGAAACCTTTTCCCAGATGTCAAAAAATAGTTTCAAACATTAAATGTGAAATAATTTCCTGAAACCACTGTGTCATAAAAGTCTTGAATCTGTAAAATCTTACTTTTGACTTTTGACTTTTGACTTTTGACTTGATAAATTCCGTGAAACGGTATTACAAACCAACTCGCATAGGAGTACGATTTTGTTTAAGATCGTACTCTGCCTTATTAATCATTGACTTTCCAGTCATTTCAGCAGGTTGAGGCAAATTGAGAATTTCCAAAATAGTTGGTGCTACATCTGCCAACCGTCCATCACTTCGTAGAGATACGCTAGTCCCATGACCAGGAATTTTACGTCCCTCTCCTTCTATAAGTATAAAAGGAACCGGATTTGTTGTGTGGGCTGTCCAAGGACTGCCATTTTCATCCCACATATATTCAGCATTTCCATGATCGGCAATAATAATAGCTGTGCCACCTGCGTTACTAATACTTTCTAAAAGTTTTCCTAGACAATGGTCAACTGTCTGAATCGCATTTACCGCAGCATCCATTACCCCAGTATGACCCACCATATCAGGATTAGCATAATTAATAACAACTAAAGAATAGATTTGCTTTTTCACTGCAGCGATCGCCACTTCTGTCACTTTTTCTGCTGACATTTCGGGCGCTTCATCATAATGAGCTACCATTGGACTTTGAACCAATTCTCGGTCTTCTCCCTCAAATGGTTGCTCGAAACCCCCATTAAAAAAGTAAGTTACATGAGCATACTTTTCGGTTTCCGCAGTACGGAACTGACGCAGACCATTCTGAGAAATTACCTGTCCCAGAATATTATTCAAATTTTGAGGTTCAAAAGCTACTATAACTGGGAAACTAGAATCATACTGAGTGAAAGTTAAAAATGTCAGTGGTTGAATTTGTTGGCGCTCAAACCCATTAAAATCTGGATCTACAAAAGCTTGAGTTAATTGACGGGCACGATCTGGGCGAAAATTAAAGAATATTACTCCATCTCCTGGTTCTACAGCTCCAGGAGTTACTCTAACTGGGATAACAAACTCATCTGTTACACCCTCACTATAGGAATTTTGTAGTAAATCTGAAGCAGAATGACCAACTCCATAACCATCTTTAGTCATTACATCATAAGCTTTTTGAATTCTGTCCCATCGTTTATCCCGATCCATTGCATAATAGCGACCGCTAACTGTAGCAATTCTTCCTACGCCAATTTGATTGGTATGATATTCTATATGTTTAAGTACTTGAACTCCTGATTTGGGATTTGTATCACGTCCATCAGTAATGGCATGAATACAAACATCAGAAATTCCTTTGGCTTTAGCCATATCCAGTAAACCTAATAAATGGTCTACATGGGAATGAACTCCTCCAGGGGAACATAAACCTATTAAATGTAGTTTAGAATTACGCTCGATCACATCCTGGCAAATCTTTTCAATAGCTTGGTTTTCTGCTATTGAGCCATCTTCTACCCCATCAGAGATTCTTACTAATTCCTGGGGAACTACTCGCCCCGCTCCAATATTTAAGTGACCAACTTCTGAGTTACCCATTTGACCTTCTGGCAAACCTACTGCTTTCCCAGAAGCTTGAATTAAAGTTTTGGGATAAGCTTGCCAAAGACTATCAATTATAGGTGTCTCACCCATAGCAATAGCATTTCCATCTTTGTATTCTCGATAACCCCAACCATCTAGAATAATTAGTACAACCGGAGATATAGAACCATTATTCATAATTTCTTACCTTTTCTGCCTCATCTCGGTTTTATAATGAATAATCTCAAAATACTATACTTTAGACTTTAGTATTTTTTTCTCTATATTAAGTTCATATTGATTTTATCAAAATAAAAGTTATATAATATCTTAACAAATAAAATTATCAAATTGACTTCAAGCCATTCTAGCGATGGTTTTAAGTTGATGTTGAATATATTGGGAAGAGGACTACTGCTAATTAGTCGGAAAAAAATCAAAAGCTCTGTAGTGATATACTTCTAGACTGAAAGTTAACATCACTGTAGACTTCTTCTCCTAATAAAAAATAAAATCTTATTAAGTAGAGTCAGAATAGTTAATCTAGTTGGATTATGACCGAAAACTTTCATCAAGGGTGAGCAACAATTGATATTCCGGCCTAAGCAAACCTAAAGAAAGATTTAACCTTAATTTAACAAACAATTTCTAATCAGCATCAAATCCTTACTATTTACAGCGCTTTCCGTTTTTATGAGGTACAAAATTTTAGGTTTGAGGGAACAGGGAACACTTAACTGGGAACAGGGAACAGAAAAGAAGAAAAATAACTGTACCTCATAGATTGGGAAACTGCTGCAACTTTACCCTATCCATCATAGTTAACTTTAATTGGTATTTAAGCTATTCATTATGACTCATTCTGGCTGATATCAAATCCGGTTGAATACTTATTGTATAGTTCGGGGAGTAAGGAGGGTGGGAAGTGTGGGGGGTTTGGGAAGTGTGGGAAGTGAAGTATAGATATAAACATATAGTATACAACCGGATTCTATATGATTCACAGACTCCTATAAATAACCTAACTATAAACAAACATTTATCACCCTTGGTATAACACAGTAGACTTCTTGTAGACGTTAGGGAATAGGTATGGACGGAGATTAAATTGTTGATTTCATATCTTGAATTGATTTAATTAAAACTTTTGCAAGAGGTTTAGTGAAAATCTTGATTTAATTAAGGTTTCGGATTTATTCGGCCAGCCGTAATTATGTGTGGTTACTTACTATAATAATTGCGATTGCGAGGTTTAAAATTACTTAGGAAAAAATTAAGATTTAAACCAAAGAGTAAGGAGAAATAAATCTTCTGAAATCCTTAAAAATGATGAAATTTTGATATTGATTTGAGAAAAACTGAAAATTTTGATGATGGAGCTAGCAGAAACGCTAATATCAACTATAAAATTAAAGTGATATTGCCAAACAGAAACAAAACCTAAAAATGAGCAAGCTTTTGTATTTCGTCAGTATAGGAATATTAGCTTTCTGGATACTTAGATGTGAATCCCTAGCAGTTAATGATGAGGAGACGCAACTGATAACGTTATCAGATTCCAGCAGTTTTTATCAGCAAATCCTAGCTCAGGTCTCAGCCCCTCCATCTTCTGATTCACCATCTCCATCAGCAGAAGTTCCGGAAAAGTCCAATACAGTCGCTAACTTGATCAAATCTACCGATCCAGAAGAAAGAGAAAAATCTCTAAAACAAAATCTCGAAAATCAGCTAGATAGTATTACAACAGATCAAAGCGTTTCGGAAACAATATTTGTTCCTAGGACTAGAGATCCATTTTCTGTTGTGCCCCAAATTCCAGTACCAGAATTAACAACACAAGAAGAATCTTCAGTAGGCCAATTACCAGAGATACAAGGCCAACAATTGCCAAGTCTACCTACTCTTCCGGAAACTAAATCTCCTGTTACTTGGCAACAACAAAATGCTAGAAGAATAGTACCAAGTGACGATAGTCTGGATATAGCACAACAAGGCCGTAGAAGACCATCACCCGCTACTTCAGTATTTGAACCTAGAAACTCTGTATTTGTAGAACGTGGTTGTTAGTTTGATATTTGATAGAACCTTACCAAAAACTTTGGTTTAAAGCCTCGCCCATAAGCGGGCTACTTTATGTTATATCAAATCCGGTAGCATTGGTGTAATTAGATAAAGATGCTGGGGAGATGGGGAGATGGGGAAATATAGAAAGATTTAGCAATAACTGAAGATGGAACATTTTTTTATACCGAACCCGAGCGGATTTGATATTACATATAGCCAAAAAAATAGAAAGGTATTCAACCGCTCTAAAAACCTATAGCTATCGATATGGGTAGCACACTTCACTTTGAAAACTAGAGTTATTGGGTTTTGCAAAATTTGGGCTTGTGGTAAGTTGACCAAATGTTTCCCTATGGGAGATGAAAGTCATAGCCTTGCCCCAGCAAACCAAAAATCCTGGTTTGAGGAGAATCTCCGCGCCTAACCGCTCGAGAGTATCTCAAAAAAAAACTATTTCGCTCTAGTAGCGCGTCTAGCTTTAACATGTGGGTAAAGAGCGAGTTAATGAAGATATCTCCCCCAACCCCTCTCCGACAAGGAGAGGAGGGATAGTTTACCTACAATTTTAGTCCAGACGCGCTACTAGGTAAGGTAAACTAGCTGCTGTGAACCCTGTGTCTGAAAAATCTTAAATTTGGTTCAGGTGGGAAAAGGCAGATGTTAGTGAAGCTTGCCCGAAGAATGGGATACCTCGTTTGCGCAGGCGTGGCTTAAGTCAATTTGACATCCTCCCGACGCTGCTAATCGAGACAGCGCGGGATTCCTTAACATCACTGTTAGGGGCTTTCTGTTTCATAGCACCTGCATAAACGAGACTTACTCCCTTCAGGTCTAAAGGCGCGCTCCTAAAGACTTGCCAGCGCCGCCAAAGGGGGTCTCCCCCATGAGCG
>JAAUYJ010202408.1_pt1 | contig 10072 bp, 12 predicted proteins | sample 7278031 | NCBI WGS metagenome assembly JAAUYJ01 (sample SAMN14350222, study PRJNA611818) | marine sediment metagenome | isolation source: surface marine sediment (1.8m) | place: French Polynesia: Moorea | collected 2018-08 | reverse complement strand
CAGTAGTGGAACGAGAAGAGAGAGGAAGAGGAGGGATGCAATTTTGGCAAAGAGTCGTTCCGCTTTCTCCTCCAATGGCGAGTTCCCCCTCCCATCTCCCCGTCCTGGTTCCCCTTTAATGTGAGGAGAGGACAGAAGCAGGTTAGACTTTCGCCAAATTGAAACCAAGCAATAACCGAAAACTAGCTTTTTTTGTAGAAAGTGACATCTTTTACTCTTTATTGGTTTGACACAATATATTTGTTTGCCAATTCCTCCCTTGGCCGATGTCAGCAGTAAATTTCGAGTGGGTTCTGTTGACATTCAAGTGGAGAGACTCCCCCTCCGCACACTGATGTACCTACTAGCTGTATCTCCGATGCTCTGTCCTCTGTATTTCCTTCGATTTATTTCTCTGCACATTTACGTGAACAATGTGACATTTTTGTACCTTCTTAGACTCCATATTGGGCGACTGTTCTTGCGGCTGCCCGCCCGCATGGAAAAGTGAGAAGTGGGAAAGTGGTGACTCGTATTTCACAGGAAAAGGAGGAGGAGAAAAAAGCTCTCCCTCTGCGACTTAATTCCTTCCTCCTCCTACTCCTCCTTTGCCACAGGCCCCTTAATTAGAGGGAAAGAGAAAGAAGGCCTTCTCTTCCTCCTCCCTCTTCGCCCAAAGTGAAGTTGGGCACAGGGAAGGGAGAGGAAGAGGAGGCAACGGAAGCCCATTTAATCTCTGCGGGAGAGGAAGCGGCAACCTTGGGAAGAAGGGGGGAGAAAAAAGTTTGCTCGTTTGAGAGACCCAATACTTGTTACCTCACTACCTCCCTTCCTTAGTTTTTAAACTAATATTCTCCCTCGCTCCCTTTTCCTTTTATCTCCCCTTCCCTTCTTTTTGCGAAGAAAAAAACTCTCCCCAGAGCGCCTCCTCCTTTGCTCTATCGAAGGGAGATCCCCCCGAGAGAGCCTTTGTTCGAGAAAAATCGGAAGATCAAACGGAGAGAAAAAGAGGGGGAAAGAGAAATCCCTTTTTGGGAAGGAGCAAAATCGATATCCCTACGTTTTTCTCCCTCCTCCTCCTTTGTGCACTCTTTACACTCGCCTCCGTTCGTGTGTCGAATTTGGGCGAGGGAGAGGGGGGGGGGGGACGCGCATCTGCTACTTTTTCTTTGCTGCAAATAGGAGGAAGAAGAGGGAAAAGTAATTGAGAAAATTCTTCTTCCTTTTCGTTCGCCCGCCACTGACGAAGGGAGACGGACACGTACAAAAGAGAAGACCGGAAATTAAGCGCTACTGCCTTTTTCCTCCTCTTCCTCTTTCCCTGGCTGGGTACGAGTGCCCAACCCTTTTTTTGAACGCAACAGTATTATATTCCCTTGTCCTGTGAATGGAAAGCATCGAATTTCGCCCCAACATTATTTCCGCTGTTGCCTGGTGCCCGCTTTTGTCACACATGCCTCTGGCACCTCGCCGCCGCCGGCAAAAAAAAAAGAAGGCGACCTCCCACCCACCCGTTTCCCCTTCCTTTTTTGCAGGCTGGAATTTCTCTTTTCCTTCCCCTTTCTCTTTTTCGTCCTCCTCCTCCTCTTTCACTCTATTCTATGGTTTCTGGGAAAAACCTGATGCGTGGTACCAATGCTCAGGACAGGTTGCAAAGGTTTTTCCACTATCTTCTCCGACTGAATTCTAAGAAATGTCCCCTGCTTTTCTCATTTTGCTCCATTGCCCTGGTTTTTTAGTCAGATTGGGGCCCCTTTCTCTATGCCACCGTGTGTGTGGAAGGAGAGGAGGAGAAAGAAGAGAGAGAAAGGGGACTCAAAAAAGGGGAGGAAGAGAGCGCCGCCGCTGGTGGCTGCGGAAGGGAGAGGGAAGAGCCGGCGTTTTCCAGTGGTGAAAGTCCTCTCGGAGCGAGAGGAAGTGGGAAAATATCTTTGCGCCCCTTTTCCTTTGCATTCACAGGTGGGCAGTGGAAGAACACGGAACTTGTGTTGCTTGAGCAGGACAGTGCCAGCTGTGTTTGTTGGCCCATGCGTACCGTACACACACTCGTGACATTGTTAAAAAAGCCTGAGGTAGTTGTTGTTTCGGGCTCAAGACAAGAGGCGGGATCTGCTTCTTGTCCACATTGATTGGTGCTCGTGTACAAGTGAAAGAACTGACACCATATTCTTTGACGAGATGGCTTCAGCAGTTAGTCATTGCTCGTCCTCTGTGCTGCTGACTGCAATAGCTTCCCAGGATTAAAACTCGAGAAAAAAGGACTGGAAAAAGATGGCTCAGAAGAGGAACCAGACTTTCTCGGTAAGAAAAAAACACCTTTCGCGTTTCTTTTCTCTCTTTCTGGTGGCAAATCCGTGCCTTCCTTCCGGCAATACACGGGAGGCAGAGGCGATAAATTACGTGGCCCTCCCGACCTTCTCCCCCCCCACCCTTTTCTTTGGCCTCTCCACCTGCTGGGTCAGATTTCTTTTTTTTGGCTCTCTATTTTGTTTGCAGTTTCTTGTGCTCAAAATCTAGGCAAATAGAGAGGAGCACACTATTGCACTATTCGTTGAATTGAAATTTCGGATTCAAGAAAGACGACATAAGAATGGCTCTCTACTTTTTCCCATCTGCTTTGTTACAACTTTGTGTGTGTGTGTGCAGTCTTCCCTTCGTCAGTTCGGAAGCGGAGAGCCCCTCCCCCTCCCCACCCTCCCATGTGCCACTGTTCCCACAGGATTGCCCGCTCGCCTTGGCTCCAAGAAATTGGGTACCATCTTTGAGCGCTTTACTTTTCCTACCCCCAGAGGAAAAGTTTTTTCCCTGCCTGCGCACCCAAGGACTCAATCGCCGGATGGGAAAAAGGAGTGGGAGTGAGAAAACTGTTCCTCCTTCGGCGAAAAAATATGTTTGTGCAGGGGGAGAAATAAGATCTCCTCTACCCGAGAGAAAGGCGGACACGGAAGAAGGAGATTGGAAATTCCTTCTTCCTCTCTTCTTCTTGGTTGTGTGTGGGAGGATGGAGGAGGAGGAGGAGGAGGCAGGAGCAGTTTCGCAGCGGGAGGGAGGCTCTGAAAGATGCATCACATAGCCGGGCGAGGGGAAAGGGTTGGGAGGGGAGCCCTCCTTTTCTTCTCCCTCCCCCGTTTTCCCGTAGATGTGGGAAAAGACCAGCACGGGTCACGCGAGGGAGGGGGAGCGAGGAGGGTCGGACGCTTTCGACAAACATGTCAGAGACACTCAAGGAATATGTTAGGATAGTCTAGCACGGCGGAGGCTGGACCGGGAGAAAATTCAGCAAATATTCTCGAAGACTTCTATTGGGCCAATCCCGGAGAGCCTTCTGTGAACACGGGCTCCTTTGTACTCCCCCACCCCCGCCCCGTTTTCCCATCAAATTTATGGTGTATGGAAGAAAAGGAGGGAAGGAAGAGCCGAAAACAATGGGCGAGGGAGGAAAAAAACTGGGAAACCTTAGAAGAGGGGAAAGGCAGCAGAGGAATTTTTTTCTCATTCGAGAGCACTATATTTCTATAACAGAACACTCCCTATAGGCACCACACATATGCGCAGATAGCAAGTATCACGAATTTCCTCCCATGCCCAATTTACGGCGAAGGCATGTGTGTGTCCCCGGCAATCTTTTCCTCCTCTTCCCCCTTCCCGGCTGCCATCGACAGAGCGAGCGGCGTCGCGCCAACCAACCACCAAGATGGGAGGAAAAGAGGCGGGGAGGCTGTTCTTAGCTGCGTTCTCTTTCCCCTACACACGGAGTAGTACACTACCATCCCCTTCTCCGCCCCTTCTTCCCGCCACAGTCCCAGAAATTGCTTTTTCCTCCCTCCTCCTCTCTTTGTGCCATCACTTCCCCCCTCCGTCCCATTTCTTGGCCTTGGACCCCTCCGCCCTCTCCTCTTCTCGTTTTCCTCCTCCTCCTCCTCCGGAATTTTCGACCCCTCCAGCCCAACGGCAGAGATGAAGGAAAAAGAAGGGCGGGCGGCTCAGATGCCAGAGATGGCTAGATTTCTTCTGCGCAGTTTTTCCGCGGAATGGAAAGGACTCTATGTGTAGTTATTACGTTTCAGAAGCCAAAATGGAGGATCTTAGAGCGCAAAGACCGTGTTTCCCGTGTAGTTCTTGTTGCAAGCGTCTCCCACCTCCACCGTCCATCCATTGCAAGTCCTCCCCCGTGCGTTCCTCCGCGGGCGACCCTATTTGATGAAAAAAGATTGCGGCACGAAGGCTCCAAAAAGGAGGAGGAGGACGCTTTGACAGGCGTGAACGGCGGCGGGGGCGTCCTATGGCGGCGGCGGCGGCGGCTTCTTTACGTGACTCCAATGCCAAGAGCGGCGGCGGCGGCGTGTCCTCATCCATCGCGCTCTCCAATGTTGTTTGGGGGCACGGTGGGGAATGCGAGGCCATCACATCTACTCTTCCACTCTGCAAAACTAGGTTTTGGCAGCTCCTCTTTCCTCTTCCTCTTCCTCAACCTCCGTCGCCGCAGTGTGTCGCCTCCAGTGGTGGGTTCTCCTTACTCCGTCCCCCCCCTTCATCCTCAATGCAAATTGAAATCTGAGAGACCTCCTCCTTTTCCCCTCTCTTCTCCGTTTCCCTCTTTGCCCGTCCGACCCTATTTCCCTCCCTCGTCGCAAGCAAGAACCATCCACAACCCTCTCCCCCCCCTCCATTGTCTCCATGTGTCCCCTACACGGGAAAGAAGAAAGGGACCATACAAAAGGACGAGTATTGCCTCTGACCCCTTTTCTTTTTTCTCGCACTTACACTTTCCAAGTGTGCGAAATTACAATTTCTTCCGCTGGGCCGTTCTCCAAACGAAAGCACTATATTTTGGCTTGCACAAACTATATTTTTGACAAACAAATTCTTTAGTTTTTTTAAAGCACAGGAAACAAGAAAAGATACAACAAAAGGGAAAGAGCTAGAAAAAAAGGAAATTCCCCAGAGATTGGCTTTTTCCGGGAAAAACGCCACCCCCCACCCGGAAGGAAGGAGGAGAACCCCCATTTCTTTCTTTCTTCCCTTTTTCTTCTAGGCCTGAGGCGGAGGTTGCGATCTTGAGTACATGGAGCAAAAAGGGGAAAGTGGAGGAGTAGGGGTGGGGGGATCACTGTTTCTTAAGAAACAGGCTTTCAAGGCGAGGGGGAGGCTTTTTTAAAGTTTCTAGTCCGTTTTCTTCTGACAAATGAAGTCAACCAAATCCACACAAATGCCTTTCTCATTCAGCTGGTACAATTTGCTAAAACACACAAGCCCAGTCCTATAAAAGGACCTTTTTGGATTCCAGGAAATCCCCCCGCCCTTTCCAAATTTGCCACCAGACCAGACGTCTGCCTGCTTTGCAACTCTTCTCTTGCGCAAGGTTAACACTCGCCCACTTCCTCCTCCTCCTCCTCCTCTTACGGGCTTTCCAACCACCCGAGCCGACTGGCATCCCCTCCAATGACTCACCGCCGCTCTCTCTTCCTCTTTCGGTCTCTGGTGGCATCAGCTGCTGCATTGTGAGGGAAGCGTGGATGCGGAAGAAGGAGAAAGGAGAGTAATCTCCCATGGGACGTCCTTCGTTCCTGCTCTCTTGATCTCCATCCAAGAAGGAGGAGGAAGAGGAAGAAGCAAACCGAGCTGAAAAAACGACAGTAGCACCACACTTGTTTCTTCATTATTTTTGTCCCATTATAACTTTTCCCGTTTTTGGGCGAGGGAAAACGGGCCTCCTCCTCCTCCCTTTTCCAGTGACACAAACAAGGATGACTCTCATCCTTTCGATCCTCCGTCCTCCTCCTCCTCCGATTTGCATAAAGCCTTTCTCATGCAAAAACGTCCCCCCTCCCACATTCCGTCTATCGCCTCCTCCATATTCAATGAGCGACTGTCTCCCCCCCTTATGCAGTCAGAGGCGGTGATGACAAGTCTTCTTCTTGGCGCCTCCTCCGGCCAAAGAGGATCGCGCGATTACGCCACGGAGATGAGAAGAATTGATAATGATGATGAGAGGCACATTAGTTCAGAGGTATTTTTCCTGTTAGCTACTATTTTCGCGTCTCCTACGGGAAACCGTCGATCATCTATTTTTCTTTCCCTGCCCTCCTGGATAATTTACGCGCCTCATATCCCCAACGACTTTCTAACGACCTCGCCCTACCCATCTCATGGGAGGGAGGTGCAGAAATTTGATGGATGACCCTGTCTAATGGCGGTCGGTCGGTGGGAGCGGCCTTCTTCCATACCATCCTTTTCGCGGGAAGGCAGAAATGTAACGAATGACCAGACTAGTGGTATAGGCGGAGGATGCAGATTTACCAATTTTTCGAAGACTTTTTCCTCGAAATTCGTGGGACACTATTACGAGAATGGAATGTGCTGTCATGTCCCTAGAGGTGTTGGCGATTCAGGCTCAAATTTGGAGGGTTTTTGCGAGTCACCACTCAGCGCTAGCTGCAGACATGCCGACGTCTGATGTTTTTTCTTTCGCGAGGCGAATGGGTAAGGGAATGGGGCGAAACTGCACAGATCCGCCCGAAGAAGATGTATCATCTCTCTTCGGGTAGAGATGCCTTCAAGGCTTTTTGCGCGGGGGGGGAGGCCTCAAAGGACCAATGTGCCTGATTCGGATATACACATATCCACCGGGAACACACAACATCGACCGCCGTCGCCCGCCTGATTAAGTGGATTCTCGTCCTCATCCTCCGCCGTCGTGAAAGCCGCTTCCTCTTCTCCTTTGGGCGACGATGCGACGAACGTGGAAAGAGGAAGATACGCACACTACTCGTCAGGAGGATAAGGAGACGAGAAGACATGATTCGATTTGGGGAGGAAGAGGGAAGAAAGGCGACGTTCGTTTTGCTCTAGAAGAGGAAGAGGAGTGTGACGAGGAAGTACTATCTCCGGACGTCTTTGAGGGTGGAGTAAGCGATAGAGGGCCTCTCTCCTCCTATAGGACTCCCTTCCAGTTATGTCATGATAACAAGGGCGGGGAAGAAGATCTGAGAGACGTTAGAGTCTCCTGCCGACTCCTTCCCACTAACTGACTTGCCCTCCTTTCCTTGTTTCTCGTGATAGAGCCGGGCGAGGAGGATGCCACCGTCTTTCCCCCATTTCTGCTTAATGGACCATACTTTCTCGGGCGGGGAAAATGGAGTGAGGGCGAGTGGCCAAATCGATGGGGTTAACCCCCATCACCCCTATCCCCACCCCCACTCCCCCACTCCCCCTCACACCCGAATGCAATCAAGCAAATTAGACCTCTCAGTCACTTTGCGAACCGGCGCCAAATTGGAGACACTTTTAGCGGCAATTTCGTGTCTCGCAAGTCGTACCTCTCTCCATATTTCCCATATTTTTGGCACATATTTCCCAAGTAACAGTAAAATTCACGCTTCGCCCCCGCATGTCTTGTTCCCTTCTTTTTCGGCGCTCGAGAAGAATGCATTCTCTCTGGGCGCCGTCGCAACATCCATTGATGAAGCTCCATTGTGCTCCTCCGCTTTCTTCCTCCCCCTCTTTCTTCACTCCTCTCCAATGCAATAAAGGCTCCTTTTATCCTCTTTTCTTCATCTGCGAATGTCATCCAGAATTATCCTCCACCCTTCCCTTCGTAGGATGAGTCACACAATTGCAGCAGCAATGGTTTTCCCCTCGCTTCAACATCGCACAACAGAAAAGGCAGAAGAAATTGGAAGCTTCTGGCAGATGCGGAAAAGAAGAAGCGAAATCTCCCCAGATTAAAGGGATCTGCTGAGCACTGCTAACGCGATTGCTGTTGGGTTTCCCCCTCTTCTTTTGGGCAGAACTTTCGAGAGTTGTAATGTGATGAAAACGTTGGTAAAAAAGTAACATTCTTTTGGGTTTCCTCTCTTATTTCTCCTGTTGAACAATTGAAAAGAGTCACTTCACGGAGGAAACGGAGGAGGGATACAGGGGAAAAAAGGAAGTCAAGGTCTGTTTTTCCCGTCATAAGAGGAAAGGGATGTGTTTCTTCGCCGCTGGTGATGGTCGGTGGTCTTGAGGGAGTTTTACCCCCATCCCTCTTCCTCCTCCTTCTCTACCAACATCATATTTCCCACATAGCTGCCACCGGGAGTTTTTCCTCCTCCTCCTCTCTCCTCTGATGAGTAGATGATGTTATTCCCACCGGAGGCAAGGGAGGAAGGACGGGAGGTGGGATGGATGGAGCAGCAGGTGGGAATGGGCCTCCTCCTTCCCTTGTTTTCATCCGGGCCACTTCAGCTTCCCCAATGAAAAATACACACTTGATACACTTGGTGTACTTCCTATTGTGCTATACCTACACTTTCTTCGGCCCCGCGCGCTCTGGCACATGGCAGCAGGGAGAATAGGAAGATTACAAAGTATTTTTGGCTCCGCGTTTGTGTCAATGCCAACCCAATATCATTCCTCTCTCTCCGGGGAAGAAAAGCAAGCCGCTTTCGCTTCTGTGACCTTCCCTCTGATGCCAAAAATATTGTGCCCCTCCATCCTCCACTCCTCCCCTTTGCCAATACCCTTCCTCTAACTCTTCTAACGTATGTGTGCGTCCTTCCTCCGTTGCCGACGCTGCAACTTAAGACCCTCCTTCTCCCTCCTTTTTCCCCAGGTAAGTGGACTCTAGAGAGAGGCGGAGTTGGAGATGTGACCTTCGAAAAGGCTCCTGGAATTGGACACCCGCCCGTCTTACTCAGGCGGGGTACGTTCGGAAGGGGAGAAGGAAAGAGTGGGGTTGGAGGAATGGGGGTTTATAATGCTCCACTTGGAATTTCACCACAGCTTGCAGAGTCCTTCCACGTTACTCTTTTTGTCAAATCTTACTTTAATTTCACTTTGTTTCGACTTAATTCATAATTGAAATCTCCTGCGATTCTCCCGCAATTCCTCCTGCCTTCCTCCTCAATCGAGATGGAAGAGGGGGGAACTTTATTCGCCTGCCAAATGGGTTTCCAATTCACGTCGTCCATCCATCCCAACCTACCCGGCGGTGTGTCGCCTCCAATTCCGTTTCTTATTCGGTCAGGACGAAAAAATGTCCTTGCTGAATTTGTTTGGCGTGCAGCGCCTAAAAAGGAACATGGAAAGATTACACTTGATTTTTAAAGTGTTTCTTTCCTCATAATATACACGTGTGTTTTTTGTTCAACAAGGGGAGATAGAAAGAAAGGGAATACAGACGCTGTTTTCAACCTTAACGCGCGCGCTGTTGTGTCAAGAGAACCAACCACCCATGCGATCCGCGAGGAAAAGTGTTTATATTTTTTCGTCGCTTTGAGGGAAAAGCTTTTATATGGGATTATGGTTGCTCTCTCGCGAAAAAGATCCAAAGGTTTGAATCAGGTAGACCCTTTTTTCCGCTTGTTTATTTCTTTCTCGACTAAGAAAGGAGGCATCAAACGCGAGGATAGAAGAGGACTTTTCAATTTGGAGAGAAGTCCCCCAAGCCCCCTTATCTCTCTTCTCTCGCCCTGCCATCCTTTCCTGATTTTAAAGTTCAAGGGACCCGTCTTTTTCGACAGCCCTCTCTCCTCTCTCTTGGTCTCCTCTGGGAGCAATTTCCCGACCCAAAAGAAAAAAAGAAAGAGGAGGGAAAGCTGCAGCCAGACGGCGACGACGAATTTAAAACTGAGTGGGATCGAGGGTGGGACACACAATTTCCCCACTATAAACGGAAACACACATTCGGGAAAAGCAAAGTGGTTTTCCTCCCACTGCCAGTTCCACTTTGGCCCTTGTCTCTCGGTCTCAATACTCGAGGCAATTTTCTCTCCTCCCCCTTCCCCTGCCAGAGAAGTAAAGACGGAATGGTGGAGGCGCCTGAGGAAAGAGAGAGGGAACAAAACTTTTCCCCTCCTCTTTCCCCCTTACCTGAGTTGGGCAACCGAGCTTTGGAAGAGCAGGGACATTCACACAAGATTTTCTTAGCACTGGAATTGGAATCAAAGGGTGAATATCTACTCCAGTATGCATATGGTGTTCATCAAATGTTTCTTGCACGGATTATGTTTAGTGCCAGTTGCATGAATCCGTCCCCCAGCTCTGGTCTCTCGCCCATTCTTTCCTTCTTTCCTCTCCCGCCGTCTCCTCGGATAAAAAAGTTTCTCTT
>JAAUYJ010033183.1_pt1 | contig 10072 bp, 10 predicted proteins | sample 7278031 | NCBI WGS metagenome assembly JAAUYJ01 (sample SAMN14350222, study PRJNA611818) | marine sediment metagenome | isolation source: surface marine sediment (1.8m) | place: French Polynesia: Moorea | collected 2018-08 | reverse complement strand
ATTTGTGAAAAAAACTGTAGGGGTTTGGTCTCCAAACCCTAACCATTTTCCTAGTCTCTACCCACAAGCTCACAACTTCATAATTTACACTAAGGTACTATATATAATATAGGTAGGCTTCAAAAACTATAACGTTATAGTTTTGAAGATATATCAAAGCTAAAGCATCTTCGTGGCGTTGTTCTAAAATACTGTTTTTTAAATCTTCTAATTCCTGAATCATTGTTTAGATAGTATTGAGTAAAAGAAGAATATACATTATCAGGGATTTCTATTTCTAGCATATCGGGAATAAAAAGCAACAGCCTCAACTATTGTAAAAACTATAAAAGTCGGGGTTACTTTCAATAGTTTGTTGAGCATAATTAATTGTCTCCTTTAATTCACCTTTTTTTGGAAAGCTTTTGCTAACCCATAACAAAACCAGGCAAAATTAGGATTGATTTTAGTAGCTTGAAAAAACTGAGCGATCGCTTCATCTAAATCTCCTTTTTCTGTTAATGTTTATCCTAGTTTATAGTAATACCAAGCCAAAACATGATTTAATTTTATAGCTTGTTTATAGGGAACAATCGCCTAATCTAACCTTTCCTGTAGTCATTTTTTTGAAAAAATATTCTTGATAAAACTGTTTTTTAAATCTTCTAATTATTCAATCATTGCTGTTACTCCTGTAATATTTAGTTCTATTATTTCTGTCTCCAATCTTCCCCACCAGGTAACTCAATTAAAAAATCATCAACCACTTTTGGTAGTTCTTTTTTAGAGTAATTAAAAGTTAATTTTAGCAAGTTTTCAGCTATACTAATGATTTTATTTCTATCAACCATATTGAGAAGTTGAAAAGATGTATAAGCACCACCTAAAACTTCTATACTAGCATCACGAATTGCAATTTCTATCGTTTATTCTAATATTTATTGCCACTGGTCTTCCTTGATATAATAAGATTTTCGATGATCCTGAAGATTAATTTTTTTAATTTCAATTAACGATCCCCGAATGGAAGCTGCCCAAGAATTTGTTAACCTTTGTTCTAGTTGATTTTTTATTTAGATGTATTAACATTCTAATTACAAAAGATTCAATGGCATTAATTTTTGCTTACCGACTCATGCTATCTAATTTATATATTAAAGTTAGAGCATCTTCGTAGCGTTGTGCTAAAATACTATTTTTTAAATCTTCTAATTCTTGAATCATTGTTTTTTTTCTATGAAATTTCCACATTATAATAGGCATTAAATTTATCAAAAATATTGAGATAGTATATGGTTACTGCTGATTAAATTACCTTTGAGATACTATTGCCTAAATTACTTATTCAAATCTTTGATTCCTTTGGCAATGTTAACTATAGAATCAATAATTCCCAGTTTTAGAATTTTGTCAATGAGAACCAAAAGCCAAGATATAGCAATTAAAAGAATAATATCTTGGGAAATTTTTCTACTCTTTAGAGCTTCTTGTGGAATAAATATCAATATAAGCGGAGGTGTAATTGCTATCAGAAAAGTTACAATTTTATTCAATAAACTATCTTGGCTAGATTTTTCTTCTATTTTATTCCCTAAATTAAAATTATTTGGAATATCTCCTAACCACACAAAATCACCAGATCTACCTGTTAAATAAATGTTTAGCAAATAGCGAAAGTATTTTTCTCAGGTTTCCCTACTAGAAGATATTGGAATAATAGCCCATCGACTTCTTTCCCAAACAAAAAACTCTATTTTTCTAAAATGTTCTGTTATCCATTCTTGATAACTTGTATTTTGGTTAGACATCTTTAATGATAAAAGTCGATTAAGTCGCACCAAGTTTTTTATACGTCGAAGAATATTAGTCCTTAGATTCATATCTTCTAAAGCTTGAAGATGATTTAATTCCACTAAAAGATATGTTATTGTGGTGACAATCATAAAAGACAATCCACCAACAGATGTAAAATATCCATAGATTATATAATCTGAAAAATTGACTAAATATTTGTAATATATAAATAAGTACACAAAGTACACAAAGTACACAGAGATGATTAGTGTCGTAATTATCGAATATGTTATATCATCAGGAAGTAAATCAGAAGAGATTGCCTTTTCTGGTATCGAAATTCTGACTAGTAAGTTAAAAAAAAATATTAATGCATAAAAAATAATGACCGGCAAAAACAATCCTAATATGTTGCTTATCTCGTAGTCATATTTATATTTTATCTGTCTATTTATCAATTCTTTTTCTATACTTAATCTAGCTGCAATTTCCTCAATTTCCTCAGATTGAACATAAACATAAAAAATTTTGATGAAGTCAAACAATTATTTTCTCTTTTTGTAAACTGGAGAAGTATGGTAGGGGAATAAGTAGCATCCTAACTGATATATCTTAACTGCAAGCCATGAATCGTCATTATAAAAGTTGAGATTTCTAGAATCAAAAGGCATTTCACTACTACTCCGTAAAACTTTGAATTTATCTTGATTAATTGATTATCAAACTATAAAAATTAAATAATGTATTTATCCTGTGATGCCAATTAAGATTTCCAAGGGGAATATTAACGTCTTCCCTAAAATATTAATCATAATATTTCCCCTCTCAAAATAATTTAAGCATTCAGCCATCAGCTATTAGCCATCAGCTATTGATAAGAAGGAGAGGTAAAAGCAACCTTTGAAATTGAGAGAGAATTAAAAGTTACTGCCAAAGTACGCTCCTTTAACCTTAGTAAAGAATTATTTATTATTGGCTGATAGCTGACTGCTAAAAGCTGAATGCTTACAAAATAATAGCAATAGTTAAAAGTAAATATTCAGTAGTTAGCTTTTCTTATTATTATGGAACTTGCCAAATACGTTGATGATATTGTTCGGGTTCCCCATAAGGGTCAACCACAGAATGATTATGGTCGTGACTATGATGATGTGAGTGGGAATGGTCGTGATGATGGTGGTGGTGACTATGAGAATGTTCTCCATTACTAACAGCAGCTAATCGAAACTTACACATTTCACAGTTCATTTTTACTTCTCCTAATTGTGTTTCTATTTCTCTTTCTCGCAATAATTCCAATAATGTTAGATGGTTCCCCATTTCTGGCAAACAAGTCATAGAAATATCTGGATATTCTTTTTGTTGTTGAGCAGTAATATCAAATATTTTCTTGACCAAAACTCCAGTAAATAAAAAGTAAGGCAAAACAATAATTCTCTTAGGTTGATATAACCTTGATCGGCGAAAACCTTCCTCTAAACGAGGATGAGTAATACCAATAAAACAGGTCTCAACTGTTAGATAACCACTGCCTTCCCATAACATTCTAGCCAATTTATAAACATCTCCATTAGCATCCGGGTCGCTGGAACCTCGCCCTACAAATAATAAAACTGTTTCGGAGCGGTTAAAATTAGTTTCATCTAATTCTGTAAGACGCGATCGCCACAATTCTATTATTTTTGGAGTAATACCAAAATGTCGCCCATAATGAAATTTTACTTGAGGATGTCGTTGTCTTGCTCGGTCTAATTCATTAGTAATATCAAATTTGTTATGGCGAGCTGCAAATAACAAAATTGGCAAAGCAGATAATTCCGTATAACCTTGTTCTACACATTTATCTACCCCCTCTTGAATAGTGGGTCCTGTTAATTCCAAAAAACAAGGTATTACAGGTCGAGATTTATCTAAATTTTGATAAGCTGCAACAAAGTCTAAGAAAGTTTGTTTTCCTTCAACATCTCTTGTACCATGACCTATTAGTAATAAAGGTCTTTGTAGAGGTAAGCTAGATAAATTAATATTTGTAGATAAGTTATTTTTAACTTCTGTTGAAGTTAAAAATTCTTGAGTTTTGGCTTCAGATTTATGAGTTGAAAATTCCATTTATGCTCCTTTCCTGTGTCAGGCAGGAAATTAGGGTTTACAACTGACAAGTAGGTGTTCTGGCTTATCGATTTTTCAGAAGTATAGTTGAATATTTTTTATATTCTTGATTTACTCTTGATTTATCAATTTACAGTTGCCGCACAGCCTCGGACTTTCACCGAAGTTTCCCTGTTTTATCAACAAAAGATGTAACAAATAGATTGTTACTAAAATTTGCTGCTAAGTTCAGTCTCAGAGTTAGTTGTCTGAATCTTTTTATTTGATTTTAAGTATCTGCTTTGTTATGTTAACAGACTCTATATATTATCAGCTATTAAGAATTCCTAATGATTGATAGATGATTGATAGAAAAAGTTTGAGATGAAGATTATATCTGAATCACTAATATAGTAGGGTAACAAAATCTACGGATGATACTCCAATAATACCCATTGAATTTCTACGTTTTAGGTGGTAGGTTGTAGGTTCTAGGTCACAGTTAGGGAATAAATCTTAATCAGATATTTATTTATAGCTGAATTCTGTTTTTCAATTATCCAATTTATTTGTAACATTTCCCCGCCTCCGCGAGGGCATGGATTTTTTCAAATTGGTATAACTAATTTATTCGGAAACTCAAAAAAACTAAATACTATAGCAATATGATTTAAGTTGTGAGATATTAGACACTTTAGTAATCTGTCAGTTATAACTTCTGGCTTATAAGTTATGACTTATGACTTGAGCGTAGCGCTATAGCCATTGCCAAGATTGTAAGCCAAACTAGAGTTTGCATAGCAAATCAAAAGTCTAAAAGTAAAAGTCAAAAGTAAAATAGGTTGATCGTTTTTGGATAGTAATTGATTTTACTTTTAAATTTGCCACAAGTATATATGGTTGAAACCTGGACAGTAATCGCATCCAGGAAATGATTTAAAATTATGGCCCGACTAAACCTTTTAAGCTCGATACCTGTTAGAGAATATCTAAAAAACCAAATAGATTCAAACCAGTAGACCAACCAAAGCTACATCAAAAATTGTATGGCAGATAAGTTAAATAGTTAAATAGTTAAATAGTTAAATCAAAATTTTCTGGAGAGGACTAATTTTTGTACTTTTAAGCCACAAGCATTTACCATTCATAAAGCTAATTTTATACTATATTAAAACCAGTCTTAAACTTAAAAAAAGGTATAAGTCCAAAACGACTCTTTCGCCTCTAACGGCAATTCTGAGCCAGACTTAGCCTAGAATATTCAAAACTAATCAAGCAAGATTGGTAACAAAGCGATAGAATTCTATGTCGTAGTATCGGAACAGATAATCTGAAAATTACCATGAATGACACCAATAACGAATTCCTTGAAAATATGCCCCGCGAACAGAGAGTGGGTCAACTTCGTAATTTAATTGAAACTTTGCATATAGCTGATGAAGTGGCCAGTAAAGGCTATTTGATCACTAGCTCAGAACTTGCCGATTTAATGGACATTAATGCCAGTGCTGTAACCAGTCGTGGAGACCATTGGGTTTGGCGCAACTGGGTAGTCTCTAGGGTACGCCGCGAAGGAAATCAAATTCTCTGGCAGTTAGAGCGGGTAGACTAAATTTTACTGGCAATTTCCTATTTTATGGGAAATTTGATACGAGCGATCGCTTACCTTTAGATATATAGGTGCGGTCGTCTCTAGTTTTTAATACTTAATAATTTTCAGTTAAAATTCAGCAAAGTCTCATAAGTTATTTATACCATTGGTATTAGATATGTAAAGAAGAAAAATACTATGAATGGCAAAATATTTTATGATAAATCAGTTATTTATTTTATTGTCACTAATAATTTTAACTGGCTGTGGTGGTTTATCTAATTCTCAAAAAATAACTAGACAAACTCAAGAATTACAAGGGTATGCTAATACGTCAGCTAAACCATTTAATTATCAAAGCTACGCTTCAATTTTAAAAGAGTATGTTAACAGACAAGGATTAGTTGACTATGAAAAATTAAATAGAAATCGGCAACAACTTGATCAGTTTAATGAGGCAATTGGAGCTGTAACATCTAGTCAATATAATTCTTGGACAGAAAACGAAAAAATAGCATTTTTAATTAATGCTTATAATGCTTTTACTTTAGCAGGAATTATTGATAATTATCCAACTAAAAGCATTAGAAATATTCCGGGAATTTGGAGAATTCGCAGATTTGATTTTGTTGGTGAAAAAGTAACATTAGACCATATAGAACATCAAATTTTACGGCAGGAATTTAATCAGCCAGGAATTCATGTGGCATTAGTTTGTGCTGCTAAAAGTTGCCCTTTATTAAGAAGAGAAGCTTATCGGGGCGATAAGTTAATTTCACAACTAGATGACCAGGCTAGAAAATTTGTTGCTAATAGTCAAAATTTCCGAATTGATCGTCAAGAAAATACGGTTTATTTATCTTCCATTTTTAAGTGGTTTGGCGAAGATTTTGAGAAAAGTTATGGTAAAAATCAGCAGCTTCAGGGTTTGAGTCAAAAGGAAAAATCCGTAGTTAATTATATTAGTCAATATGTGGATGATGAGGCTAAAAAATTTTTAGAAACAGGTGAATATCAAGTTAAATATTTAGACTATGATTGGTCTCTTAATGTTCAAGGTTCATAAGTTGATTATCAATGTTTTTTTTTAATTTAACAAATTCACTTGACTGAATAATTAATAACTAATAATTTAATACAGCACTTCCTACTACCTGTGAGGTACTAATGTTTATCCTTCTAGGAAACCTGGAATACAGGAGATACCAAAAAAATATTTCCGAGCTTTGGTTGTACCTTATTAATATTGAATCTGCTGTAATTAAATAATTCAGATTTTCTTGAAGGGGAGAAATTATTCTTTTGTGCTTAAGCGAAGTATTAATCTTTTCTCTTTCAAGGAGAGTTCCGCAATTAACAATTAACAATTAATAATTACCCCTGATTAAAATAAGGGGATTGACTAAAAGGAAAATTTGGGATTTTATCCCCTTAAAATGGGAGGCTTTTTACCTTAATTGTTGAATTAATAATTATTGACTATTAACAATCAACTCTTAATTGTTAACTATTAACTATTAATTATTAATTATTCAGTAATTATCAAATTTTGAAAGATAACTAATATTATTGAGCATTTGATAAACTTTGTTTAGGAAACTAGCCTGATTTTATTTACTGGTACATAGCAAAATATCACAAATACAAATCTATCACCTACTACACCAATTCTATTTCAGTTGTAATATTTTGGTAATGCAAAGTAGTTAAGTAATTTATATACCCATACATTTACAGCAAATTCCAAGTATATTAAGTACAAATATTAACGTTTAAATATCTCTAGTGCAGGCATCTTGCCCGCTATGGATATACCTCACAAATGTGGAATCTACTGTATGATTCAGAATTTCCTTAGTTTCCAATTAATATTGATTGTTTTCTTGATTGTTTTCAAATTTTTCACAACCTGTTTGGGATGTCTGTATAACACTTTAGTTAGTACGAATAAAAAATTATGAACTTAGATAAAATATTTGTAATTATTCCTGTTTTGAACGAAGAAATTACTATTGCTAAAGTAATTAATTCATTACAATTTTACGGACTCAAAAACATCATCGTAGTTGATAATGGCAGCACAGATAAAAGCGTAGAAATAGCTATAAATGCTGGTGCAAAAGTTATCGAAGAATCAATAGCAGGTTACGGTAGAGCTTGTTGGCGTGGCATTCAAAATATACCTTTAAAATGTAATTGGATTTTATTCTGTGATGGAGACGGTAGTGATGACTTAAAAGAACTATCAAAGTTTTTAAATGCTACTCATAAATATGACTTAATATTAGGCGATCGCCGTGCTACTCAAAGAGGTCGTAATGCCATGACTCCCGTACAAAAATTTGGCAATAAATTAGCTACTTTTTTAATAGGTTTAGGCTGGGGATATTCGTATCGAGACTTAGGACCACTGCGGTTAATTCGCAAGTCTAGTTTAGATCAAATTAAAATGCGCGATCGCGGTTTTGGTTGGACTGTAGAAATGCAAGTTAGAGCGATAGAATGTGGTTTAAATATAACTGAAATTCCTGTTGGTTATCGTCGTCGTCAGGGAGGGCGTTCAAAAATATCAGGTACGATAAAAGGCAGTTTTCAAGCAGGAAGTATTATTTTGGCAACTCTTGGTAAATTATATTTAAAACGTCTCTGTAAAAATCTAAAATTGCAGCATAATTTGAACAAATGGAGAAAGCCAAAACAGGTCTAATTGTCTCTAGGAAAAATTTCCTTTTATTACTAAGTTCATTTTTGATATTATTAGGAGCAATTTTAATAGTTCCTTACGGTAATTTTCAGGAAGCTGACACAGTACCTAAATTCTGGATTGGCATCAGTATAATGAGTTTAGGATTTATATTTTCTTGGAAAATACAATCAATTAATTCTGCTTGGTTTTGGAGTATTACTATCTTAGCTAGACTAATATTAATTCCTATGGAACCGGGGGATGATATTTGGCGCTATCTATGGGAAGGTTATATTCAAAATCTAGGTTTTAGTCCTTATAATTTAGCACCAAATGCTATAGAATTAATTCCTTATCGAACCGAATGGTGGTCATTAATTAATCATCCTGATACTTCTGCTATTTATCCACCTCTGAGTCAATTAGGATTTCGGACTTTAGCACTAATTAATCCGTCAGTATTAATATTTAAGTTAGCTTTTATCTTGGCTGATTTAGGCATTTGTTGGCTATTAACTCGAAAATTTGGCTGGCAAGAAACTTTGATTTATGCTTGGAATCCTTTAATTATTTATTCTTTTGCTGGTGGGGGTCATTATGATAGTTGGTTCCTCTTACCTTTGGTAGCAGGATGGTTACTTTTTAGGAAAAAAAATAGCATAGAGAAATCTAAAGAAACTACTTTGACTCTACTAAACTTAACCAATTCAAACAACAGTGCAAACCGTGGAATACTCAACCTAAATAAATCAAAACTGCCGAAGTTTAATTTTGGAAATGCCGATAATTATCTTTGGTATTGGAGTGCTTTTTTAATTGGTGTAAGTGTGGCAATTAAATGGATGTCACTGCCAATTTTATCTTTTTTGATTTGGCAGAAAATTTTAGACAAACCACAACATAATATTTATCGTAAAATTCAACAAGCAGGTGTTTTATTATTAATTGGTTTATTGCCAATGTGTCTGGCAGCTCTGAATTTTTGTCAATCAGAAAAATGTTCGCTGATTCCTACAAGTTCAAATTTTGTTGTTAAAGGTCGTAGTGCTGAATTTATTCCCTATTTAATAAGTTTAATTTGGGAACAATCAACAAAATATAACTGGATTTATGGAATTCCACTTTGCTTAGGAGTTGCGGTTTTAATCTGGAATATTCGTAAATTTATAAACTTTGCGGAATGGTATTTTTTCCTATTGTTCACTTTATCCCCCATAGTTCATGCTTGGTATTTTACTTGGTTAATTCCTTTTGCTGTGGCAACAAAAAATTTAGGTACAAAATGGGTGAGTTTATCAGCATTTATTTATTTTATTCTCAAACATCGACAAGCTTTAGGAGACAATAATTGGTTTTTAACCCTGATGGAAAGATATTGGTTATGGTTGCCTTTTGTAGTAGGATTTATTTGGAGTCAGTGGAAATACAAAAAGATATAGGATTCCTCGGCGTAGTTGTGAAAAAAAATATCCGAGAAAAAGGGAATAGGGAACAGGGAACAGGAGTCATTTCAGTTATCAGTTAATAGTTAACAGTAATCAGTTAATAGTTAGCCTCCTATGGTCGGAACTTTCCTCCGGAATACTAAGCAAACGTTAACAGTACCTCTGCAATAAAGAGGCTTGAAATTTGGAATATTCTCTTTTCTCTTCGTCGATTGGATATGGCGATTCTTCGGAGCGGCTCTGCACTCTTCGGGAAACCTTTCCCTCCAGGAAGCTCCGAAGATCGACCGCTTTTTATCCCCTTATAGAACCCATTTGGGATCTATTTAAAATTATAGATTGAGAGTAAGGGAGTAGGGGAGCGGGGGAGTAGGGGAGTAGGGGAGTAGGGGAGTAGGGGAGTGTGGAGAGATGGGGTGTATTAGATATCTGCCAAAATCCCATCATCAAATCAATTATTACCCATTTTTGATCAATGTAATTCTCCCT
>JAAUYJ010022987.1_pt1 | contig 10077 bp, 5 predicted proteins | sample 7278031 | NCBI WGS metagenome assembly JAAUYJ01 (sample SAMN14350222, study PRJNA611818) | marine sediment metagenome | isolation source: surface marine sediment (1.8m) | place: French Polynesia: Moorea | collected 2018-08 | reverse complement strand
CACTCTCGGAATTTTGCCGAAAATTCTCAGCTTTTCCCGAAAATGTCTAAGTCTAGTTTGCACAGATATATCTGGTAAAGGCAAATTTTTTCTGACTCTTAAATATAGATATCCTCAGAATTTTCCACTTCCCAACTTTGACGGAATTTCAGAGTCTAGTTTGCACAGATATCTCAGCTAAAGGCAAATTTTTCCTGACTCTTAAATATAGATATCCTCAGAAAATTCCACTCTCGGAATTTTGCCGAAAATTCTCAGCTTTTCCCGAAAATGTCTAAGTCTAGTTTGCACAAATATATCTGGTAAAGGCAAATTTTTTCTGACTCTTAAATATAGATATCCTCAGAATTTTCCACTTTCGGAATTTTGCCGAAAATTAAGAAATTTTCCTCAAAATTTAGAAGTCTAGTTTTGAGGGATATCTCTAGGTAAGAGTTAATATCAAATTCCAAAAATGACTCATTTCGCAGTAAAGTTGTCTCCTGAAGTTGGGAGTGTGGAAGAGGTTTAGATAAAAGGGTTTGGAGACCAAACCCCTACTAAAAATTGATATAAGTTCAAATATTTATACTATTTATCTAAGACTTATTTTCCCAACCTCCTGTTAAAAAACAACTCCATCAACAGCATCATTAACTTCTGTCAAAAAAGCCAAAGCATTAAACTCAATACTTTCTGTCATCTGAGGAAAAATTGCCAAACTTCCCAAGGCTTCATCGCCAATAATATTTTCATAAGGGTCTAATTTTAAACTTAAATTACTACTATCTTTATTCTGTTTTTCAAACCTGGAAAAATGGAAAAAAGTCAAATATTGAAGAATATCATTTTTCAACGAACTATCATAAACTAAACCTTGCCGAATATCCTCATCATCCATCACCCCAGAATAATATTTTCCTAACAGAGTGGAATAGGAAATAACGCCATTATAAAATCGTTCATTTTCAGTGTTTTTCCCACCCACAGAAATGCCATTAAACAAATTGAAAAATACCACTGATTTTTGACTACTATCTTCAGAAATATTCATTAATTGTCTAGTGTCTTGAATATACAAGGATTTTACTCCTATTTTTTTGATTTTTTCCATTTTTCGGACATAATATTTATCAAAAAGTACAGGATATATTTTTATGTCATCTCGGTTTTGTTTCATCGTGTTAATAATAGTAGGCGACATAAAATATAATCTTTCTTCTTCTTCTTGTTGAGTAATATGTAATTTACTGGTATAAGGTGTTTGTGCTACATATAAAAAGTGTCGATATCCTTTTTCTTCTGAGCAAAGTTCGCTAATTATATCCATTAAAACAGGTGGTTCTTGATACATATTTCTGACTTGATAGTTATCAAAAAATGTAGTCAAAGGTTGAATTTTTACACTGTCATTTTCTAACCGTTCAATACTTATTACTTCCCCGAATAAATTAGCTATTCTATCCTTACGGTTTTGACTACCTGTTCTGGAGTCGCTCAGTTTGCTAGAGACAATAATAATTGCCAGTTTATCTAATAAAGTAGAATCAGAATTACTATTGAAGCTAAATTTTTTAGGTAATACGGAATATAGGGAATTTAAACCATTTCTAATATTGAAAGGACTAGGTGGTTTATTAACCCGAAAACCTTGAGAATTACACCGATATTTTTTGCTAAAAATAAAAGCTAATGTTTTGGCAAGATTAGCCAGAAACTTTTCAGCAGGAAAAGGATTTTCATGGGTTCCCTGATGGAGTCGCAGCATTGGGATAAATAACTCTTTTTCTGTTCCTGAATATTGCTCTAATAAAATATGTAGACAAAGATAAGATAACAAGATCCAAGTAAAACGGTAGACAAATGCTTGAGTTGTATTTAATTGATTTTCTCCTGGATTTAAACGTCTATTATTGTAACTAAACAGAATAAACTTATAGTTAATATAGTTATCTTTTTCCTTGACAAAATTTTCGTGATAAATTTGCCAACAAGGATTTTTATTAGGTACCCACATTACAGGTAATGCTTTAATTCCTTCTACATCATATTCCCACTGAAAACTTTGGCGATCGCTTCCTTCAAAATAACGTACATCTTCTATCTTAATACTTGCAGATAGCTGACATACTGCTCGATTATTTGTTCCTTCTTCAACCAGAAAAATATACCTCAGACATTTCTTATAATTCTCTCTTAAATCATCGTGAAAAAAATTACCTTGAAACAAACTATCATCATCAGTTTTGATAATTCTTTTATTAATACAAATTTCCCGCCTTTCTATACAGTTAGGTAATTTTTTCCCTCTGTCTAAAAAGTTTCTGACTAAACCCCTTAACTTCTCGATTTTTTGCTTCACCCCATATTTCTCAAATCCTATAACTAACAACTGAAAAATCCTATCCTTTTTATCATTGTTATCTCCTTTCAATACAGGCAAAACATTTTGATCAAATTTAGGTATAGGATTATAAGTTAAATCATCATCATAATGATAATTCTCTTCCCTTGGATTTGGGCAAGAAAATACAAAATAGTATAAAAAAGCTCGCGTCAATATTTTTCTTGCCCAAGTTTTCTTTTTATCTGGATTAGCCTTTAACGCCTCATTTTCCTCATAATTATTATGAGTAATTATCTCCAAATTATAATCAAATACTTCTTTTCCACCCCTAGCTTGTACTTTCCCATCCAACTTCATTTTTAAACCCAAAACAAATTGAGTTTCTCCTGTTTCTCTATTTGTAGTTTCTCCCAAATTACTATCAATAATTGGAATAATTGGCAGTGCATCAAAAACTTCAGCACGGGCAAAAATATCCCGGTAATTAAAACTTTCTCCACCATAAGAAACATCATAATATCCATCAGCTTTAGACTCATCATTAATATATTCATCAATTAACTTCAAACGCCGAATTAAATCTCTTAGATAAATGACTCCTGGCTTATCATTAGTCTCAATATTCTCTAATAAATGTTCTAAATATATAATTTTCGCTTCCTTTTTTAACTTCCCTAACGTTTCTTCATCTACCAGTCTTTCCAACTTATTAAAATCGGAGTTTCTATCCTCAACTTGTTTTCCTAAAAGACCATAAATATCTTCAATCTCTTCTGGGTCTTCTGAATCAAAATTATTTTGAATATTCCGTCTAATTCCTGTTTGTAGCTGAGACTGAAACGCCGTAATATTTCCCAGTGTAATTGTCAGTTTATGGAATTTTAACAAAGAATTACTACCGGGAAGTTGAGAATCTAAAATTAACTCTTGTTTTTGCAATTCTGTATATTTTTCGTCAAAAGGATAAGCTAAACCTAACTTATTAGCACGCCCCTGAAAATCTGTTAAATTAACAATCAAACTATTGACAAAACTAGCAATATCTCCTATTCCTTCTGTAGATTCTAAATTAGCAATTAAATAGTCTTTTATTTCTCGTATTTGAGTCAGAAATTTTTCTTTATCTTTCTCTACAAAATTTACAGTAGCAACACGAACACCCTTCGTATTGCTTAAAGGATTTTGAATATCTGTAGTAGCAAGAGATGCAGCTATCTCATCAATATTTATAAGTAAACGTCGGCGGTCACTTGATATCTTAAACAGATTTTGTTCTGGTAATTTCTTCAAAATATGTTGTAGCAAACTTTGATAGTTAACAGGAACTAGATTATCGCCTTCCCTAATAATATTTCCCATCTTTTATTGCACCCTAGTTAATTGTATTTATGCAAATATTCTGCTGGAAATTCGAGCCAGCTAAATTCTTATGTATTTATTAATTATATAGACAAACTAACTACTATTATCAAACGATAAAATTATGTATCTTTTCTTTATTTTTACCAAACATTTTTCTGAACTTATGAAATTATACTCTTAAAGTTTTAACCAATTAACGTAAGTATTCAGCTAGAAAATAAATAAAGCAAACATTCCCTTAACTTTTACCAAATTTTCAACCCATAAACCATAGACTAAACCACAAGAAAAACCAGCTTTAGTTTCAAATAAAGGCAATAAAGCTGATGACTAATACCTGACTGCTGAGTGCTTACCACTATGTCATCGTTTCTAATAATACCTGCTTTAACCATTATATCGTATTCTTTAACAGTAAATTGTCGCCGTTTTAATTCTACAGACATAATTACCTTTTAATATGGTATTCTTTAACAGTAAATTGTCGCCGTTTTAATTCTACAGACATAATTACCTTTTAATGATGTTTATAAATATTATAAATTACCCATAAACCCTGTTCTGTTTATCAAGGAAATTTCCTGATGGGAAATAATTATATCTATCAACCCAGTTTATTTTTAGGTATATATAAATTATGATATATTTTAGCAGATACTCCCTAAAAAAAATCGGGCAAATTTAGAATATAAAATCATCAAATATGCCACTATCAACTTAGGATTTTAAAATAACTTTACCGAATAATTAATAATTAAATAATTAAATAATTAAATAATTCAGGTTTAAAGCCTCCCCTTTAAAGGGGAAAAAGCGGTCGTCTAGATGGATGGGTTTCCTAACCATATCTAATCGACCAAGAGAAGTCAATTTTTTCCTTTTATTCAATCTTCTTCCTTTTAGGGAGAGGTAATTATCAATTATCAATTATCCATTATTAAAACAGCTAACTTCTCAACTGAACAGGCATAATTAAATAAGTCATTTTCACCCCACCTAAAGGATTTAAAACCACTGGAGTTGTAGCGGTATTTAACTGAATAGAAATCTCCGAAGCGGAAGGAATAGCCTTCAAACCTTCAATCAAATATTTCACATTAAAAGCAATTTCTTCTGGCTCATCACCAGAAATTTGTGCTGCCATAGACTCTCTACCACTTCCCACGTCTTGAGCATCTACAGATAAAGAAATTTCCTGATTAACATTATCAATAGAACACTTCAAAATGTTATTTTTCTGGTCAGCTAAAACAGCTATTCTTTCCACCGCTCCTAAAAATTGTTTCCTATCTACATTAATTTGATTAGTAAACTTATTAGGTAATAATTGTTGGTAAGCTGGATATTGACCTTCCAATTTTCGGCTAGTTAAACGTTGCTCTCCCAGCTCAAAAATTACCTGACTTTCATCAAATTTCAATGCCACAGAAGCACCAGATTTACCCATCCCAATCATTCGTTCAATTTCTCTTAAAGCTTTTGCTGGAATAGTAGCTTCAAATTCTGGCATTTCTTCAATTTCTTCTGTTTCTTCCTCATCCTCCGATGTTACACTTTCAGTCTCCACTATTGCCAAACGATGACCATCAGTAGCAGCAAATACTAAACCATCTGGTTGTACTTTTAAGTTTACTCCCGTCAATACTTGCTTCGTTTCATCCGGACTTGTAGCAAATAGAGTACCTTTCAAACCATTAATCAGAGCTTCCGGTGGTAAATTTACTACTCCTCCATCTTCCACACTTGGTAATTCTGGATATTCCTCCCCTCCCATACCTCTGACTTGGTAACGTCCAGAGGTAGAAGTAAGAGTAGCGATCGCTTCTCCCTCATCATCATCAATGGTAATATTACCGTCTGGTAATCTTGAGACAATATCGTTCAATAATTTGGCAGGTAAAGTGAAAGTTCCACCGGTTTCTACAACTGCTGGAAAACTGGAACGAATCCCTAAACTTAAGTCAAAACCTGTTAATTCTAAACATTGATTTTCTACATCTGCTGTTAATAAAACGTTGGCTAATACTGGATGATTAGGACGAGAAGGAACTGCACGACTGACTAAAGAAAGGTTAGTGCTTAAGTCACTTTGGGTACAAGTTAATTTCATGGGAATTTAGTTATTTATATGATGAACTGGAGGTTTTTTGAACAAAACTACCTCGAACTGAAATCCTATCATTCTTAACTTGAGTAATCTAGACTTCTCATACTAAGAGCGATAAATGTTTTTTGCAAATAGTAGAAGTCAGCAAGAGGGAAAAGTTTTATTAATAAAATTTCTAATTAATATCTGTGGAAAATGTGGAAAACTTCAAAAAATTTTTACCATAACAATGATTTCACCGATAAATAGCCTGTGGAAAACCTGTGGAAAAATCTATTTATGGGTCATTTCAGTTATCAGTTTTCAGTTATCAGTTTTCAGTTATCAGTTATCAGTATTTTTGGCTGTTTGCGCAGCATGACTTAATTTTTAATTAAAATACTTTTCAAAAATTAAAATTAACATGGTTAACTAGATTTATGTCAGGAAAGCCTCACTTATCAGTTTTCAGTTATCAGTTTTTAGTTTTTAGTTATCAGTATTTTTGGCTGTTTGCGCAGCATGACCTAATTTTTAATTAAAATACTTTTCAAAAATTAAAATTAACATAGTTAAATAGATTTATTTCAAGAAAGCCTAACTTATCATTTATCATTTATCAGTTATCAGCTTTTAGTTATCATTTATCAGTTATCAGCTTTTAGTTATCATTTATCATTTATCAGCTTTTAGTTATCAGTTATCAGTATTTTTGGTTGTTTGTGAAGCATTCCGCACCGAAAGCATCGGGATTGAAATACTGAAGTTTTATTTCTTTCATCACCTTGTATAACGACAGCTCGTGGCGCAGCAAAGGGTAGGTTTAAAACCTTATTTTTTGCTCATTTTTTATTCAGTAACTCAAATCTTTTAAATTAAAAATAGTTTTGAAAAGTTAAAATTAAATAATTAAATAGATTTATATCAAAAAAACCTAACTTTTGCTTTTTATTCATCTCATATTCTCCCTCTTATTTCTACTGACTAATAGATATCTCCATTAATAAAAAATTAAATCATTTATCGCACATACAGCGAATTCTACTTTGGTGAGGTACACCCACGCGGGCAAGATGCACGGTACGGTTCCCGAAAAATCGGTGAAAAATCGCACTGGGAACATTAAATGATACTATTCGTAGTATCAATATCTATTTTTGCCAAAAAATATGAATACTTTTTCTAAGTACATCAAAGAAATAGAATTTTATCTACAATCCGATAACGCTACAGAACATACATATCGCCCCATCTTAAAAAGTTTAATAGAATCTTTTGCCACTGAAATTAATGTTGTTAATGAACCTAAAAGAATTAAATGCGGTGCGCCAGATTTTTTAGTTTTCCAAAAACAACAAAGTATCGGATATGTAGAAGCAAAAAATATTGGTACTTCCCTGAATAAAGCCGAGAAAACTACTCAGCTAACTCGCTACTTTAACAGTTTAGGAAATTTAATTTTAACCGACCATATAGAATTTCGTTGGTATGTTAAAGGCGAACCTCGTTTAACAGCTAAAATTGCTAAACTTAGCAAAAATAAGAAACAATTAACTCCCGACTTAGAAGGAATAGAACAAACAAAAAAAATATTCCAACAATTCTTAAATATTAATATTCCCCTAGTCAAAACACCCAAAGAATTAGCAACTAGAATGGCAAATATTGCTCAGTTAATTAGAGAAGCGATCGCCACTGCTTTAAATGATGAAGATAAGGGAGGAACATTACGAGACCAACTGGAATCTTTTCAGAATGTTTTACTGAAAGATTTAACGGGGCGTTCGGGAGTTATTTGAAGATACTTCTACAGGTAAAAAATTGATAGCTGGTAAGTATCATTGGTTGGAAGAAAATGATATTAGTTCTACAGAATGGGAAGTTTTAAAACCTCAGTCAAAATTCTATTTATTTAAGCCTCAAAATCAGGTAACATCCTTAAATTTTTGTCATGTTAATGTGTCAGATTCTTTAATAGAATTAAAGGCAACTTCCCATGACAGAAATACTTACCTTTTTCCTCTCTACCTTTACCCTGATACTCCAGGTGAAAAACAATTAGGAATAGGTCGTCGCCCCAACCTCGCACCAGAATTTATTCAAGATTTCTCAAAACGCCTCAAAATGAAATTTATAACTGATAGTAAAGACAATCAAAAACAAACATTCGGAGCTGAAGATATCTTTAACTATATATATGCAATTTTCCATTCTCCCACCTACCGCAGTCGCTACTCCGAATTTCTAAAAATAGACTTTCCTAGAATTCCTTTAACTAACAACCCAGAATTATTTTGGCAACTAATAAAAATAGGCGATCGCCTGATTAATTTCCATTTAATGAAAATAACTATCTCAGAAATTAGCAATTATCCAAAAGTAGGAAATAATCAAGTTGAAAATATTAGTTATATCCCATCTCAAGATGAAACTTCCGGTAAAGTTTGGATAAATAAAACTCAATATTTTACAGGTGTATCCCTAGCAGTTTGGAATTTTAATATTGGTGGATATAAGGTTTGTCAAAAATGGTTAAAAGACCGTAAAAATAGAGAGCTAAATTATCAAGACCTCAGACACTATCAAAATATTATCGCTGCTATTTATGAAACAATTTCTCTGATGAAAAAAGTCGATTAAATTATTAATAATTCTGGCGGTTTTCCGATTCAATAGTAAGTATTAAGCTATTAGTATTTAGCAATCAGCTTTTAAATTTATGCAAGCAATAACTGAGGCTAGATGCCAATTTAATTAATAAATTTTAGGCGTTGGTAATTGCTAAGATGATTTTTTACTAGGGGTGATACCTATCACTTACTCTAGTTAAATATTTAGAAGTATCAGAAACAAATTACTTTTAAAGTTTTATCCATTGATTTACCAACGCCAAATTTTCATTTTCCTTGGTTGATAATTCCCTTCTAGTATGATAATAAGTTAGTAACAAATAGCTGATGACTAACTGCTGAATGCTTACATTAAATAAAATATTATATCATGTACCGATAGCTTCTATATACCTGGAATCTGCTGTAAATTATTAAGTAAACATTCAACTTTTGAAACTAATAACTTACTAAAATTAGCTGATAAACTTTTTATTAATAACTTTAATTCTCTTTGGAGACCAATATCAATTATCCATTATCCATTAATCCAATATAGTCATTCTGATTTAGATTGAGACAAAGTTTTCTTGCGATGAAAGGGTTTTAGCTGAAAAAGTATACCATTTTTATTCAGAATTACTATAGGATTTGGAAACCAAACCCCTACAGTTTTTTTCTCAAATCATTTAGGATTACTATATATACTAGGATTACTATATATACTTAGAATCTGCTGTAAATTATTAAGTAAACATTCAACTTTTTAAACTAATAACTTACTAAGATTAGCTGATGAACTTTTTATTAATAACTTTAATTCTCTTTGTAGACTAATATCAATTATCAATTATCCATTATCCATTATCCATTATCCATTATCAATTATCAATTAATCCCTAACTTCTAGAAAAATTAATCTGATCGCTCAACTGTCGAATTGTTTGAGCTAAATTTAAGTCATTATTTTGTAACTGACTAATTTTGTCACAACTATACAAAACAGTAGTGTGGTCTTTTCCTCCAAAAACCTCCCCAATTTTTGGCAAACTCAGATCGGTATGTTGTCGCATCAAATACATTCCAACTTGTCTTGCCAAAGTAATTTCTCGTTTCCTAGAACTACCCTTCAAATCCTCAATAGATATTTTAAAATTATCAGAAACAACCCTAATAACCGCCTCTGGTGAAGCCTCCAATTTTTCCGTTTGTGGATTTAAAATAGGAGCAATATTCTCCACAGTCATCGGCAAACCAGAAATAGAAATATAAGTAACAACCCTTGTTAAAGCACCCTCCAACTCCCTAATATTTGTCGGATATATTGTTGCAATATACTCAATTACATCCCTCGGCAAAATCATATTTTCATACTCAGATTTTTTCAGTAAAATTGCCATCCTAGTTTCCAGATCAGGAGCTTGAATATCGGCAATTAATCCCATTGAAAATCGAGAGCAAAGACGCTCTTCTAAACTAGGAATTTGATTAGGAGGTCTATCCGAAGCTAAAACTACTTGTTTACCAGCTTCATGCAAAGTATTAAAAGTATGAAAAAATTCCTCTTGAGTATATTCTTTACCCTCAATAAATTGAATATCATCTACTAATAAAACATCCGCTGCTCGATAATGGTCTCTAAAACTTTGCAGACTATCTTTACGAATAGCAGCAATCAAATCATTAGTAAATTT
>JAAUYJ010118563.1_pt1 | contig 10078 bp, 11 predicted proteins | sample 7278031 | NCBI WGS metagenome assembly JAAUYJ01 (sample SAMN14350222, study PRJNA611818) | marine sediment metagenome | isolation source: surface marine sediment (1.8m) | place: French Polynesia: Moorea | collected 2018-08 | reverse complement strand
GCTGACCTCAGTCAAGCTAACCTCAGTCAAGCTAACCTCAGTCAAGCTAACCTCAGTCAAGCTGACCTCAGTCAAGCTAACCTCAGTCAAGCTAACCTCAGTCAAGCTAAACTTAGTGGAGCTAACCTTAGTGGAGCTAACCTTAAAGAAGTCAACTTTAAAGGGGCTGACCTGGGAAAAATTCAACTGAAATCACAAATTGGAGTAGACTACAATCTATTGCAGGAACTTTTAAGTCAGGGGAGATGGAAGCAAGCTGATCAAGAAACAGAAAGGATTCTGCGACAGATATCTGGTTGCCAAGAGAAAACTAATATTGACAAAATTCTCAATCCTAAAATAACATACGCAGAGACACCTACTCCAATCTTCAGGGGACGTCCGGATAGTGTTATGCCAGATGGTATGACAACCAGTATTCCTGATGAAGACTTAAAGGCTATTTATAGTCTTTGGATAAAATACAGTAATGAATCCTCGGATTTTTCTATAGGATCTCTAGATTTCTGGGTGAGTCTTAAAACTGCATTAGAGCATATATGGGATCAAGACAAAGCACTTCGATATGCATACGATCTACAAGAATATAGTGTAAATTATGCTGATTCTGCATACTGCCATGATTGAAATTTCCCAGAGACTAACCACACTCAATAACCTCAAATTATTTTTATCTGTTAATAACTCTAATGCACGTTGAGAAAGTTTTGATGGCTCACTATCCCATCAAATAAAAGTATGTGTATCTAACAGTAATTTCATGGATTTTGCAACCAGAATTTATCTGGTAAAGGTCGATCGAAATCATCACTTATTACCATAGCTCCTAAATTTATCCAGGTTGAGCTGTTTTTCCTAATGGCAATCTAGTTTCAGCAAATGGATTAAGTAGAGTCAATCTAGCAACCGGAATATTATCATTAGTAATGACTATTTCTTGCTCATTTTGAATAGAATAGAGTAATTCAGTAATACCGATCGGTAGTTGTTTCAAGTCAAATGTTTTGTTTGACATAGCTTTGTATCTAAAAGTGATATCTTCTAATTATAGCAATGAACCGAAATTAAGGTTATTTTTTTTCATATTTTTGATTTTTTTCCTACTTCTAATAATCCAATTTGAGTCCATAATACAATCGACCCAATTAACTCTCCGTAGGTATTAATGGCGAATGGCATTCGCCCCTACAACAGATATTTGTTGTTACATACACTTACACTTAATCTGTGCATCTGTGCCATAATCTTTGTGAGCGTCGCATTTGCCTACCATCAACCTTATCTAAGTAGTTATTTCATTAGTCCAGTAAGGTGCATTAATGAAATGTAACGCACCGCAGTCCAAACAACAATCAATTCAAAACTCCCAGAAAAAATGGACGAAATAACTCACAAGATAGACTCGCCCGATCGCCTTCCAAGTGAACCAACCCCATCTTTTGCAACTGATAACCAAAGGATACTTTGATTTCTATGGGTTTGGGGTTGTTCACAATTTCAGTCAAGATAGGCAATAATTCATGGTAGCGTTGCAGGTTCCACCATTGTTGTTGTAAATGTTCTGCATAAAGAGCAGTTGCACTACTAGAATTTTCTAAAAGTTCTTCTAGAGTTATTGTCTGTTGCTGCAGGTAATAAAATGCTAACTGCAAGCGATAGGGATGTGCGCCCAGAAGAGTAATTAGTTGCTGGATTTGTTGTTCGGTTATTTCTTGTTCGTACCGCCGTGCTAGATCCTGCACTTGAGCTGGAGTAAATTCAGGTAAATTGATGACTAACCCAGTATTCAACAGGGAAGGATCGATCGACAGAGGCATCATAATTTCCGTAGAATGAACTGTCACCAGTCGCAGCTTTTGCCAAGCATTACTTTCTGCTCCCCCTGCTTTTGCTTGCTCAGACCAAGTTCGCAGAAGTTCGAGAAATTCACGAATAATGTCGGGGTAGGCAAAAAGCTGATTGAGTTCATCAATAGCTATTACCAGACGTCGATCTAGGTTGGCTAAGATAATATCATTGAAATAGTCAGTGGCTATTGATTTGCTGCCCAAGGAATTATCCCAAAAATCGGCTATCCGCTCATGGAAAATCACCGTAGACGAATGCGCATTGAGCAATTCTAACTCCTTGCTAACTCTAGCACAGAACCATTGTAGGAAGCGTTCCAGGTTCTGTAAAATATCAGCATCAGCGAGTTGTAAGTTCAGAGAAACAGTTTGATACCCCAAGGATTTAGCATAAGCAATGATGCGACTCATTAGGGAGGTTTTACCCATTTGCTTGGGGGCGCGGATTTTCAACAGTGTACCTGGTTGCTGAATGCCTTCGTAACAGAGGGATTCGATGATGGGACGGTCAATGTAAAAGACAGAATCTAGGGGCATCTGTCCTCCCGGTGCTGTTGGCGGACGAGGTTGCAGATCGTCTTCTGGTTGAACCATTTTTTTTGTTTGGGGGGCCTTGTTGCGAGCGTCAAGTAGATCGAAAGCAGAATTGTAGTCTGGTTTTAGGAGGGAGGAGGTTTCAGCAGTTGGCATTGGGTTAATCTCGGCTAGATTATTTTGATTCGACTGCAGGTAGAAATAGTCATCCTCTGTCAAAGTTAGATTAAAAGCATGGAAGCAGCACTTCAAGGTGCGTTTATCAACTGCTGATGAGCAGGTAAAGACTTTGCTGAGGGTATTGGGAGTTAAACCTGTTGATTCACTGAGAGATTCAAGGGTGTACCGCTTGGAGTGTTGCTCAATTTCTACCTCCACTTTTGCCTGATTGAGTTTCCTTAAGCCTTGAATAGTTAAGGTTACACCTCGTCGGCGTGCATGGTTGCTCATTATTACTAGATTTTTCTGTTAAAAAAATTGCAGTTCTGCATATTCAGGACTGACGCAAAGGAACTATATATAGTGATATAGTGTTAACTCTTAAAGGTTTATCTATATTAGCGATATAGCTGCCGCTAGGCTCCGCCAACGCTTGAAAAACTAAAGTATAAAAAACTTCTTCAAATAAATCACATTGCTTGTGCCATGTGGGCTTGGAATTATTTGAAAAAATTGGCAACTATTTTTGGTCGAACTATTTACCAACTTAAACATCAATTATTGTCTAAATATCTTATTACACAAATTGTCTACCACAGTCTCGACATTAAAAGTTCTGCTTGCCATTGTGGATTTTGCCATTTTTAACAACAGAATTAAAACCACATTTAAGGCAAGATAGTGATGTTATAGATATGAAAGGGAAAGACTGCTTTCAGACCTTATACTCTGAAGTATTCAGAGTTACTAATAAATTAGGCTGGGAGAGTTTCATAATAGTTGTACAAAGAAAATACTTTTTTTGAGTGTTGTTTTCTGAGTTATTACCAAGATACTTGCACCAAAAGAAAAACACAACCCCAAAACTTTATATAAAGTTTATATGATTTTTTAGACAACTTTATATAAACTTTATATAGTCCCCGGAAATTTACTGAAAGTCTCATTTCTGCTGCTACATTGTAGAATTTTATCCCCTAAGTAAGCTCGGCCATCTCTACCCAATTACTATCAAATACCCATTCATAAATACGGTTATAAACCTTGATAACTCTGCCTTCCTTTACCACTAACCCTGACAATAACAGCAGGACTCTGGAATTTCTACCTAATGGCAGGATTATTAGGTGTATGGGTAAAACCAGAATCTTGTTTTGCCACTTTCAGGGTTTTATTTAGCGACAAGTCTAATGCTTATCGGGATGAACAATGGAGCAAGATGATCCTAATGTCATGCGCTGTTACCAAGATAATTGTAATGAACTACGAGATGAAACCGGAAGTACAGTGCTTAACTTTTAACTTTTGAGTTTTTCCAAAGTTAAGCAATTTGGGTAGGGGGATGGTGGTGATGTTCTTGACTTTTCGATGACTGAAATATAGATGGGAAAAGACTTTAGGGATTTACTGGTGCTAATTCCTTATCTTTTTTCTTAAAATTACAAACTTTGGTGGTGCTGACAAAAGAAAACCTATACCTTTGACTCATAGCTAAGTACAAAAGCCAACAAAAACAGAGCAAAGAGGATAGAGAAACTTGGTGACTAACATTGCAACATCAACCGAACTCAGTTCACTAATGAATAAATCTCTTGGTGATTCTGAGGTATGCATTGCCATCCTTGATGGACCAGTTGACCAGTCCCATCCATGCTTTGATGGAGCTAACCTTTCTCGCTTGCCGACACTGGTATCAGATGTTGCTAGCAGTGGTCTGATGTCAGGTCATGGAACACACATTGCTAGCATCATCTTTGGTCAAAAAGACAGCCCTGTAAGTGGGATTGCACCTAAATGTCGTGGGCTAATTGTGCCGGTGTTCTCAGATGAGCAAAGGGGAAAGCTTTCACAGATAGATCTTGCGCGAGCGATTAACCAAGCAGTTGAGGCAGGAGCTCATGTAATTAACATTAGTGGCGGTCAACTGAGTCAATCAGGAGATGCAGACCCAATCTTAGCAGAGGCAGTCCGGTTTTGTAATAATGAGGGCGTTCTAATTGTTGCTGCTGCGGGAAACGATGCCTGTGAGTGTCTTCATGTTCCTGCTGCTTTACCCTCAGTGTTAGCTGTCGGTGCCATGAATGCCCAAGGATTGCCTGTCGATTATAGTAACTGGGGCAAGATTTATCAATATCAAGGCATTCTCGCCCCTGGAGAAAACATTTTAGGTGCAGAACCCGGTGGTGGAGTTGTGCGAAGAAGTGGCACCAGTTTTGCAACACCTATTGTATCTGGCATTGTTGCCCTACTACTTAGTATTCAACTGGCGCAGGGAGAAAAACCAAATCCCCATGCTATCCGCGAGGCAATCCTGAAGACGGCACTGCCTTGCAATCCAGAAATAGTCGAAGATTGCCGTCGTTTTTTAGCTGGAACTCTTAACATTTCTGGGGCTTATACTTTAATTACAAAAGGAGGATTAGCAGAAGTGTCCGATCCCAAATCAGAAGAGGTAGTCGTCCAACCGAGTCAGGTTGAAGATTTTACACCAGAAGAAACGATCTCAATTAACGAGATACAACAACTTGAACCGAGTGATGCTATTGCTCCTAGTTCTGAACAAGCCAGCCTGCAGTCCCCAGAAATTGGCATTCAGGCTGCGGAAGCAACCAACTCAAAATCATCTACGACTACAAATATTCAACATTCGGAAAATCTAATGAGTGTCACATCTAACAATGTAGCAACTTCATCTAATGTCGCCCCTTCTGGTGACTGTGGATGCAACGGAGGTACAGTAGCTTCCTCTGTCACCCCAAGTAACGCACCAATGTCCTTAGTTTATGCCCTGGGAACCCTTGGTTATGACTTTGGAACAGAGGCTCGCCGAGATAGCTTTAAACAGCTTATGCCTATGGTGCCGTTAGATGACAATCCGGTAAGTTCTTACCATGAACCTACCCCTGAACCTACCCCTGAACCTACCCCTATAGAAGTTCCAGCTAATCCCTATGATGCCAGACAGATGGCAAGATATCTGCAAGACAATATTTCAGAAGCGGCATCACTGATTTGGACGCTAAATTTGGAACTAACACCTATTTATGCCATTAAGCCACAAGCTCCTTTCGCTTCGGACATCTATAGATTTTTTCAAGAGTTTCTAGCTGGGCAAGTTCTGGCTCAAGAACATAAAAACTATATTGAAAGGGTTTCTATCCCAGCAGCTTTGACAGGTGAAACTGTCACCCTCTTTTCTGGTCAGGTTGTTCCTGTTATTGCACCATTAAATACTCGTGGGATGTACGGTTGGAAGGTTAACGAATTGATCGATAAGGTGATAGAAGCTATACAGCAGAGCGAACCTAGACATGGGATTACCCCTGAACAAGAAGAAATCATCAAATATTCTCTGAGGAATTTTTTGATGCGGATATACTACGACCTCCGCAATCTCGGACAAACTTCCACAGAAAGGGCACAAAATTTTGCCGCAACTAACATCTTCCAATTTGCAGATGCCTTAGTTGATGTGTTGAGCAACCAAAGTCGTCAAGGTGACGATTCCCAAGCGGTGACCATGCAGCTAGACAGCTTTGAAATAGAACGAAGCCCCTTCTGTCGGAAAGATTCAGATTGCTGGGATGTAAAGATCAAGTTTTTCGATCCAGAAAATAATAAGCGTGCGAAAAGAGTTCTGCGCTACACCATTGATGTCAGTGATATCATGCCAGTGACATTGGGTGTACCCAGACTTTGGGATGCTGCCTACTAAAAGTTAGATATCAGCTTGACTGCTGATTGAGAACTGCAAACTAATCAATTAAACAGGAGGAATTATTATGAAATTGTCCAAAAAATCTAAATTACCCAACCCTAAATTACCTAAGCAAGTTGCACCTGTTCAGCGTCCCTCTACCTCTGCTGCAATATCCAATCAGTATGGGATAGGAGCGAGTAACTACAATAATGTTGAATCTAGCGCGGCATTCTGGGACATTCTCAAAAAGTATGGCTAATTATCACTAAAGTAAACATTGGTCTGTAGCAAAGACAGACCAATAAAAACCAAGAGAAAAAATAATTATGAAACTTCCCATCCAAGCTCCACCAGTTATACGAACAGATTTATTCAAGCCTCATACAGTCGTATATCTAAATTCTCCTTGTGCTTCTAATAAGACTAAGAGAGAGCTATTATTCAGTTTACTACATGGGGCAAACTATAACGCTCCAATGAGATTCTTAATGTCAGCAGACCACTGTGGATGTCATGTATTTTCTGGAAACTCAATGGCTATGTGCCTAGCCGCCTGTGGTTTTTTCTAGTATTGAACAGTAGACCTCTTGCATAAATCAAAGAAATTGACGATTTCTAATTTTTGATCTTGAATTGAGAGATTTAAGATTTTTGCAATATGTCTATTGATCCCAGTCACTAATAGACCTTTCCATAAATTATTTGACTAATTATAAAAAAAGAGAGAAAGAATCATGGCTAATATACTCGATCAGATATCTAAATCTGTGAAGCAATCATCAAAAACTTCCTCCCAAGAAGCGCCTGTTGTGCCCAAGGAGCCTACAGAAACTCAGACAAAAGATGAAAAGTGCGAAGAAAGTGAAACCTCCCCCTCAGAAGCGCCTCCAGAAAATGAAAAGTGCGAAGAAAGTGATGAGGAAATCACACAAATAGGCTGCATATGGAGTTAAAGTGAGACCATAAATTAACTCATTTAATTTATTGCTTACTCTAATATCAACTAATCCTAGTTGAGTTTAGCAAATAAACACCAGGAATAAATTAGCTCTATAGCAATGATCGCTCAGGTATTTACAATGTCCAGCTCAAAGTGCAGTAAACGAAAAGGTGTACAAAAAATAATATGTAAATATGCCAGCGCACATTGCTATACAAACAAAAAAACACTGTAACAAAGGAGAAACAAACATGAAAGTTCCTATCCAGGCTGGACACGTGCCACGAAATCAGTGGTAACTATTCAGCAAAAACACAAAAAACAACGAAATTGCAAAATTCAGGAGACAAAATAATGCAATCAGAGCAAAAAATGATGAAATCATCTAAACTACCTATCCAAGCTGTACCTGTTGAGCGTACTGTGACTGGTGTTCCTATGTCGAATCAGAATGGTGTCGATCCTAGCTTTAGCTTGGGTGATGTCTGGGATGCTGTTAAGACCTATGGCCCTACAGTAGTCAAGGGAGTTGCTTCTCTTCTGTAATCATTTTCTTGGAATAAGGAGAAAACCATGAATAACGATAAAATACGGAAATCATCTAAACTACCAATCCAAGCTGCCCCCGTTGAGCGTGCTGTCACTGGAGCATCCATGTCTAGTGAAAAAGGTGTTGACCCTTCTCTTTTAGGGTTGGGGACGTTGGCCTCTACGCTTATTCCAGTAGCTGCTAAAGCTATCGGTAGTCTGATTGGCTAACATAGTTATTCTATTCGATCGGGGATTGCTTAGAGTCAGTCCCCGATCTAGTAACAAAGCCACTCTTGTAGGTTGGGTTTCGTTTCCTCAACCCAACCTACATTGTATTATTGGAACAGATAAGTCCAGTAGGGTGCGTTAATGAAATGTAACGCACCTTAATTTATGAGTATTTGTTTGAAAATGGAAATTTTAACGCACTGCCTATGCCAGATGTTTCGGTGCGTTACGCTTTCCTACGGAATGCTGCGCAAACGCTAACACACCCTACGAAATTTTATTCATCCCAAATTTGTTGGGGTATTTCTGGACTCCCATCCCTTCCCCAATTTGCCGGATAAATTCCCTGATCTATAAACCGATGAATACTCGAAAACTTCCAATCTTGGGGATTTGTACATAACCCATGTCGAACAGGGTTATAATGAATATAATCACAATGGAGAGCAAAATCTCGCTCATCTCGAATCAAATGCTCCCAAAAACGACGCTGCCAAAGATTGCTTTCTCTTCGCTTTTGTCGTGACAGAGAAATTTCTCGATTAATAACTAATTCTTGCCCATAATGTTTGGTAACATAGGTTTTTATCAGTCTCAATCTCATTGAAAAATCCCGATCGTGGGGAGGCAAAGTCCACAGACAATGAAAATGCTCTGGTAGTAAAACAAAAGCATCAATAGAAAAAGGATATTTCTCTCTTACCCTTTCGATCGCTTCTCTGAGAGCTTTTCTAGCAACTTCGCTACACAGCCAAGTTTCTCTTTGATAAGTAACTTGAGTGATAAAATATGTTCCACCAGAAATATTAGGTCTTCTATAATTAGGCATTGGGATTAGGGTTGATTTTTATCTGTTACATGGATGGTGCGTTACGCTGTCGCTAACACACCCTACCAGTGTATTATTGTAGGGTGCGTTAGACGGCTACAATTACTCCCCCTCACTCATTGATTTAACAATCCGTCGCAGGGCACCGTTTTATTTTTATGGATGGTGCGTTACGCTGTCGCTAACACACCCTACAAGTGTTATTGTAGGGTGCGTTAGACGGCTACAATTAGTCGCTTTCACTCATTGATTTAACAATCCGTCGCAGGGCACCATTTTAGTTTTATGGATGGTGCGTTACGCTGTCGCTTTTCATGTCGCGGAGCGAAACACACCCTACCAGTGTTATTGTAGGGTGCGTTAGACGGCTACAATTACTCCCCCTCACTCATTAATTTAACAATCCGTCGCAGGGCACCGTTTTATTTTTATGGATGGTGCGTTACGCTGTCGCTTTTCATGTCGCGGAGCGAAACACACCCTACTGGACCGTTTCAGCTAACGGAATGCTCCGCAAATATGTAGCACAGAGATAATTACTGTGCCAATTTTTTTTATAATCATTAAACTGACTATGATATAAGTAGGCGATCGCTCTGACTCATGTACCAAGAAATTAACCAGTTACTAAAAATTTGTAATCTTGGGCAGCACTCACTCGCCAAGTTTCATCCCCAACGACTTCTAAGACTTGTTGGTGATACTGCAACAAAGTTGGGCGGTGCCCCACACTAATATAAGTAGTTGATAGACTTTGCAAATGTTGGTAGAGATTTTGTTCATTTTTCACATCCAGAGCGCTAGTCGCCTCATCTAAAATTGCATAACGAGGTTGAGTCAGTAACAAACGCGCAAAAGCAACGCGCTGTTGTTCTCCCATGGAAAAAACACGCTCCCAATCTTCAACTGCATCTAAACCTCCAAATCTTTCAGCTAAGTCTGGGAGGTTAACTTCTTCTAACACTTGATAAATTTCTGCATCAGAAATATTTAGGTCAGTCCGTGGATAGAGCAATTGATCGCGTAGGGAACCAAAAATCAGATAAGGACGTTGGGGTAAAAATAGAATTTCCTCTAATTTTGGTCGGTAAATTTTCCCACTTCCTGAATTCCATAAACTGGCGATCGCTCGTAAAATTGAACTTTTACCGCCACCACTTGCTCCAGCAATTAGCACTCCCTCGCCTGCTTTCACTTCTACAGATACATCCTTAACTAAAGTTCGTTGGTAGTTAGGAGTTTGCAAAGTCAGATGTTCCAGATGTAAACGTGCATCTTCAACGATATCAATTTTCGGAGTCTCCTCCGTT
>JAAUYJ010072680.1_pt1 | contig 10081 bp, 7 predicted proteins | sample 7278031 | NCBI WGS metagenome assembly JAAUYJ01 (sample SAMN14350222, study PRJNA611818) | marine sediment metagenome | isolation source: surface marine sediment (1.8m) | place: French Polynesia: Moorea | collected 2018-08 | reverse complement strand
GCATTCAGGGCCTGAGAGTTGCGACGAGTCTCTAGCTCTTAATGAGACGTGTCCTCTTGAGGCGGAACAATTTAGATTTATGTTTTTCTTTAAACTAGCATTTAGCATGTGGATACAAGGTTGTGGCATTGTTCCTGTCGGGAAACTGTGGCATATGCTTGAGTGGTTCGGAATTTTTCTCGCACTTTATTGGGAACACATCTGTTGCAAAAATGTTGTTGCCCCTGGGAAATACAACACAAAGAGAACTATTTTCGAAAGATTTTCCTCCCTAGCTGTTGATTTAGTGGACGAGCGAAGCCTCCCTCCGCCGCATAAAAATGAAACCAATCAGCAAGATTGAGCCTCGGAAAACACCTTTCCGATTGCAGGGTATACATTTCTAGTGCGTCGAGGGGAAATATTTCCCCTGGCAGAATTGACTTTTCTCGATAGCTCCGCTCTGAGGGAGGGGGAGTCCCTCAGGCCTGGCATTTTCATAGAAACAACACAGTGGTTGGAGAAGAGAGAGGCAGGAAGCTCATTATTTATTCATCCTTTGTCGTCGCCCTCCGCTTGCTGTGGAGGAAGAAAGAAGGATAGAAGATCAGGACTCGAGGATAGTGTAGTGATGGGGAGAGGGGGTGGGTGGGTTGTGCCCCTGGCAGATTCTAGTCATCGGAGGAGGAAAGTAGCAAAGGAACTTGAGACCATTGTTGCGAAATACTCCTCCTCGTCCTCGGATCAAAAGGATTCGCTGGTTGAATGAAGGAGGGGCGAGGAGGGGATAGAGATGGATTGCCGATTGGTTACGTCCCCCGTGCTTGCTGTGTTTTATTTATCAGGTGGCGGCGGAGTCTAGACTGTAGGAGTGGTTGTCAAGAGGTTTTCTTTAGCTGTTCGCGCAATATTGGAAAAGCCACAGTTTTTTCGCGGAATTCCTAGCCTCCAAGAAAAAGACGACTTGTTTTCAAAACTGGAAAGTTGTGTCAACGTCACGGACCGTCGTCGACTTCCTGAAATGATCCGCCTCCTTCCTCTCATTTCGCCACCGACTCGCCAAATAAACTTGGACCCGCACTTTATTTCGAGTACGAGCACACTCCTCGAAATTACGCGTCCTCGAAGAGAGACGGGGGAAAAAGAAAAAAATAATGATACCTTTTGCACCGAGCGCAAATATCAAGCAAAGCCGCGCTAGATTGTTTGCCTCGCCAATTTGGCCGCCGGTAGATGAGGTATAATTTAAGCCGCTTTATTAAGACAAATTTGAAGGCGGTGGTTGACGGGGGGAAAGATGAGATGAAGAAGTGCCTCCTCCTCCGTTTTTAAGGTCGAATCCGCAATCGATGCGAACCAAAGCATAAAGAAGAGAGAGAAAAAGAACAAAAAAATCGTCGTCCTTTTGCGGCCACTGAGGTGAGGCCGGAGCTAGTTTGAAGGACGAAAAGGCCGCCTCCAGCCTGATGGAGAGATTCCGAATCCTCTCTCATCTCCCCCCCCCCCGCCGGAAGCCGATCGGTCGGAGGGAAGATGAAAATGGGATGCTTTCAAAAAGGGAGATGACGGGAGGAGGGGTGATCATCGAGGGGGAGGCTGACGGCCGACGCCTGTTCGTACGTACGAGGGCGCAGGGCCGGCGGAGCGGCGGCGGCCTCCGTTTCAGAGAAAGAGAGTTTGCGAGGATGAGGAGGAGAAAGAGAGGCCTGTCTGTTTCCACCGAGGCCGACGCCAGAAGCCCGGAAGAAGAAGAGTTACACCTCTCTTTCCCAAGCACTCTTCTCCTCCCTCCTCCCCTCGAGGCGGGTAAAAGTTCCAGTGCCTCTCTGCCCCGCCAGGTGCGCGGACATGCAACAAGCTTCTTCTTCACTCGAGCCGTGTGGGAAATAGGTTGTTTCTCTTTTGCGTACCCAGTAAACGATCTGCCGCCGTCGCTATGAGGGAGCCGGTGCCTCAGTCGGTGGACAACATCGGCTCAGCCGAGGACGACGAGCCGGCGGAGGGCGGGGCCAACGGAAAGAGCGACAACAACTGCAACAACAACATCAACAGCGTTCCCGCTCACCACTGCAGCAAGTCCAACAACAACGACCTCCTCCACTACGCTGCCCACCACGGCGGCAGCAGCCAGAGCCACGCCGCCGCCGCCGCCAAGATGCTCCTGGACGCCGAGATGTCCGGCAGCGACGCGCGCAGCGACGAGATCGCCGCCAGCCGCGGAAAGATGTTCATCAACGTGGGCGGCACCAGGTTCAAGGTCAAGGTGTCCAACTTTGCCCGCATGGCGCCAAAGTCGCGGCTCTTCCGGCTGGTGCGGGCGGACTCGGAGGAGGAGATCCTGCGCCTGTGCGACGGCTTCACCCCAGGGGAGACCCCGGAATACTTCTTTAACCGAAGCTGGGCCACATTCAACTCAATCCTTGACTTTTACCGGAAGGGCACGCTTCATATGACTACAGAGACCTGTGCACTTGTTTTTAAAGCGGAGCTCTCCTTCTGGGGCATCGATGAGCTCTTTATGGATCCCTGCTGCGCCCTGAAATACTACCCGGAGATAGAGGCCTGCCAAAAAGAGGTAAAGAGCGACATTGACGCGAAGAAGAGGGAGGAGGACAGGAAAAAGTACGAAAATTTCGGGCCCTCCCTTGTGGGCAGAGTTCGAAGCAAGCTGTGGAACATAACGGAATACCCGGAAACCTCTTTCGCCGCTCAGGTATGATATTATCATGCTGCAACAACAGCATTCGGAAGTACAGCAGCAGCAGCAGCAGCAGCAACAACAACAATACACAAGGAAAAGCAGCTGCACAATTTACACTAGCAGCAGCAACAGTGCTGGTAACAACAACGCAAGGAAATTCCTTGAAAAAATATCGCATTAGCAACAGCAGCAGCCACAAAAAAACAGCAGCCACAACACTTGCAGCAGCAACAAAAGAAAAATCAGCTGCAAAGGTTGCTTGAGCAGCAGCAACAACAACAGCAATAACAACAACAAGAACAATAGCAACAGTTCCAGCTCAAACAGCAACAAAACAGAAGAGGAAAAAATTTAACACAGTATTTTCTTCCAGGTCGTGGGATTCGTGTCGCTGGGAGTGGTTGTGATATCTACCCTGACTTTCATAGTGCAGACTTTCCCCGAGTTCCAGGATGACAACGGGGAGTCTTCCGAGTACCCTGGGGTTGTCAGGGCGCTGGTGGTGGTAGATGAGATGGCAATTTTCTTTTTCACCGTGGAGTACCTGGTGAGATTCGCCTGTGCACCAAGAAAATGGGTATTCTTTAAGGACCCCATGAACTTGGTGGACTTCTTTGCCATCCTCCCCTTCTACCTGACCTTGGTTTTGGACAGCATGGAGGACATGCAGATAATTGGCAAGGCTGGGAAGCTGGTGAGGCTGGTGAGAGTGCTGAGGATAATGAGGATCTTCAAGCTGGTGAGGCACTTTGCCGGGCTGCAGTCCCTCATCTACACCCTGAACCAGGCCTATAAAGAGCTCGGGCTCTTGATGCTGCTCGTCGGGGTGGCCGTGCTCACGTTTGCCTCCCTGGTGTACTTTGCCGAGAAGGACAACATGGAGGCCAACGAGGAGGGTTGGACCTTCCTGGACAGCTTCTGGTGGGGCATCATGACTTTGACCACGGTGGGGTACGATCACAAGAACCCGGAGACATTCATGGGCAAGGTGGTTGGCGGGCTCTGCGCCCTGGTGGGCATCTTCATCCTCACCCTGCCCATCCCCATCGTGGTCAACAGCTTCGCCAGCTACTACAAAAACCGGCTCTGGAGGAACGAGGTGGCCCACCGACGGGCGGAGAAGCTGGCCAAGCAGGAGTACGAGTTCCTAAAGATGGAGAAGGTCAAGCTGCTGCAGGGCGGGACCGTGTGATTTCTAATCTCAGACTCATTATGTCCGACGCGAGTCACCGCTTGACCACATTCTACTACTTGCGTGCAATCAATAGCCCGTCGCCTCCTCATTGTCTTTTCCCCACTCCTCCTCGGCGACTTTCACCTTTTGTCCTCTTTCTATAAAGGCCAACAACCACAGCGCTAACTAACCAGTGCACGCGTCAAAAAAGGCCGCCGCGGCCTTCGGGGAACGATCGATATCTTTAGTTTTCCTCTTCTTCCCGGTGACCCAAAAGTGCCCACCGCTCTCAACCGTTTGCCGCCGCCGCCACGAGTACGATATAACGATACTTCTTGAAAACCAGAAGAAACTTCGGTGCACTCTTTCTTGGCGGCCTAATTCCTCCGGCACAAAATGTCTCGGTTCACGGTTCACTCTGCCAAGCAGGACCTGGAGAGCATCGAGCCGCACTACCGCGACGCCATGACCGACTCCCTCCTCCTCAGCGCCGACCTCCTGGACATCAACGTGGGCGGGACCGTCTTCCGCGTCCTCCGCTCCACCTTCGCCTTCTTCCCCAAGACGAGGCTGTCGAGGCTGGCCCGAGCCAGGAACGAGAAGCAGGCGCTGTGGCTGTGCGACGCCTACAGGATCAGCGAGGGCAACAGCGAGGAGGGCATCCCGCAGTACTTCTTCAACCGCAACTGGACCAACTTCAACTGCGTGCTCGACTTCTACCGCATCCGCTCCCTGCATGTCACCAGCGACGTTTGCCCGGTGGCGCTCAAGGAGGACCTCGAGTTCTGGGGCCTCAACGAGCTGTACGTGGACCCGTGCTGCGCGCTAAAGTACTTCCCGGAGATCGACGCATGCTGGAAGGAGTTCCTGGCGGACAAGAAGGCCAACGAGGAGGAGAACGCCAGGCTGAGGGACGAGCACTTTGACGAGAACAAGTTCGGCAACATCAGGAGGCACCTCTGGAGCATGACAGAGCACCCGGAGTCGTCGCTGCTATCCAAGGTATGCAGTACCTCGAAGAGAGGGTACTTAAAATTTTAATGGCTTTGGCATATGAGAGCTTGAACTTCTTTCTCGCAGTGTGTATAATTTATTTAGAGCCATGCTTTTTGCTCCCACATAAGTGCAACAACTCAGACTTGGCTTTCAACCGTTTGCGGTTTTTTCCCCTGTCAAATATTCTTTCTTGCCTTCAAATTTAGAAATGCAACTTGGAGGCGAGAATTTGAACCGTATCCTCTTGCAATGATCGTCCGTCTACGTGAATATGTGCATATTTCAGGTCTTCAGCTGCGTCTCCCTGGGAGTGACCTGCCTCTCGACATTTACCTTCATCCTGCAGACCTTCCCGCAGTTTCAAGACGAGACGGACCCCAGCTTCGGAGGAGTAGTCAAGGTCATTGAGATCTTGGATACCGCTGCGATGATCTTCTTCACCCTGGAGTACCTCCTGCGCCTCTTCTGTTCCCCCCGCACCTGGGACTTCTTCATCAGGCCCATGAACCTGATTGACCTGCTGGCGATCCTGCCGTTCTACCTCAGCCTCGTCCTGCACAATCTGGAGGACGTGGACATTGTGGGAAAGGCCGGCAAGCAGGTCCGCCTCATCCGGATCCTGCGCATCATGAGGATCTTCAGGATCTTCAAGTTGGTGCGCCACTTTGCCGGCCTACAGTCCCTCATCTACACGCTCAACATGGCCACCACTGAGTTGGGCATGCTCATGCTGCTGGTGACAGTCACCGTGCTGACCTTCGCCTGCCTGGTGTACTATGCCGAGAAGGACAGCGACGAGAGCGGGCAGTGGAACGTGCTTGACAGCATCTGGTGGGCCGTCCTCACCCTCACCACTGTCGGGCCGCCGCACAAGAACCCCACCACCCTCCTGGGCAAGTTCTTCGCCGGCATGTGCGCGCTCGTCGGCATCTTCATTCTCACCCTCCCTATCCCCATCATCGTCAACAGCTTCACCAGCCACTACAAGAACAGGATGTGGCGCACGGAGCTGGCGGTCAAGCGGGCCGAGATGCTGGACCACATGGCCAGGCCCAAGCAGATGTAGATCGCTAGTAGTCAACGCGAAAGGCAATGATGTGCGATTGTTTTAACCCTCTATTAAATTGTTTATCGATACATGATAATAATTTATGATCCTGTGCTGTAAACGGGTCGGAGGAAAAATTCCCTCCATATTACGGCAGATGCATGCATGCAGTCTTCTTCTCATGCTGATTTGTTTTTTTGCATTGTCAGGATATCGATAGTCCCTGCCTCCTCCTCGCCTTCTCCCTTTCCCTCCTCCACTTCAGCGCCATCGTCGGACGCTTCTTCCAGACCTTTGGCAGTTTGGCCAGCTCGGCGGGATCAGGAGGGTCGTCTTTGTCAAACGGTGAAAACGGCTCCTCCTCTTCTTCCAACTCGTCCGTATACTCTTCATACTCTTCGTCGTTTTCTACCTCTTCTGCTTCCTCGGTCTCCTCTGGAGGTTCTACGGAAAAAATCACCGGCGCGTCCGTCGCATCTGTAGATTTCACTTCCTCCCCTTCTCCCTTCCCTTTCTGCTGGCCACTTTTCTTTTGCACCGTGTCCACCATGGTCATCGCCAGGAGATTCAGCACCTCTGAGCTCTTCCTCACCAGCTCCGTTATCACAGCCCCACCTCCGCTGCTGCCGCCCCCTTCGTTGGATTCTTTTCTCGTAGAAGTTTCAATGACCGTCGAGGTTGTTGTTGTTGACGAAGAGCGGAAGGAGGAGGCGATCACGGAAGAAGTCTGCACCGTCGTTGTCCCCTCTGCCGCCGCTAGAGGTAGGGGAGTTGTTGACGGCGAAGGCTCGGAGGGTGGTGGCGTCGGCGACTGGCTGCTGCTATCGTCCACTCCTTCAAAGTGAACCCTGCGCTTTGAGTCGTGTTGTTGTTGTTGTTGTTGTTGCTGCTGCTGCTGCTGTTGGTCCTTCTTCTTCTTCTGCTGCTGCTGTCGCTGCTGCGACTCAGCCACATCCGTGCTCAGCGACAATGCAGCCGCCGCCAAAGAAGACACTCCTCCTCCACTACCACCATTTCCAGCGCCACTTCCTCCTCCTCCTCCGGTACTTCCGTTGTTATTCTTCCTCCTCCTCATGGCTGACGATATGACGTTGACGGATGAACCAGGGGAATCTTCCGGCACCGGCGGCGGCCTCTGCGAAGGTGGAGGCGGATGGTGGTGGACTATCACTGGCTTCTTGAGCACTGAGGGCGGATCCTGCTCAGGGTCCTCAGGTTTTTGTTCTTTCTCTACCTGCTTCTCGCCCCCCTGCAGCGGTGGCGCCCAGTGGACTTTAGGCACGCTCACCTCTGCCACTCCAAAGCGAGACCGGACCTTCTCACTCGGCGTCTCAGGAGACAATGCGGGATCGCTTTCTGTCTTCGCAGACTGTCCGGACGAACCGGCGATTTTGGTCGAATCCTCGCCAACAACTGCCCCTTCTTTTCCGTCCTCGTCCGTTCTCTTACTCGTCTCCGCTACGACGTATCGCCTCCCCGATCCCCCGGCGGCCTCGTCTCCCACGCTGCTGCCTCCAGAGTCGCTGTCTTCCGCCGCCGTTTCCACCTGAGGCATCTCCACGCTCGACTTGGTTTCGGTCCTGCGCGAGGAAAGTGAGAAGTGAGAAGAATTCGACAAATGTGCGCTGGATTAGCTCCCCCGGACAGATTAGGATCTACCCGGGGGAGTTATTTTACGAGGGGATGAGGGATACCCTGTTTATGGGCGGGGCCGACATTGTTTTGGGATTCCGACGACTTTCCCTTTATTGTTTCTCTTTCTTCTTATTTGCGAAAAGGGGAGGGAGGTGAATTTCGCACCTGTTTCCCTCCTCTCCTCTCTTTGGCCTGACATCCGCCAGGAAATCCGAGGCGGACGACTCAAGCGATCCTCCGAGGTCGCTCCCCCTCTCCTTGAGGACCTCGATCAGCCTCTGTAGCTTCAGCGTGTCGCTCCTCGTCCTCCTCCCTCCTCCTCCTCCGGCCCCACTCAGGTGCGACATTATCTCTCCGGCCGTCTCTCCCTCCCTTCCCCCGTCTTCGAATAGCACGCTCCCCTGCCGCCTCAAATGGACCGAATTTGTCTTTTGTCCCTCTCCTCTCCTCCTCGGAGACGGACGCCATAAAACTTTTGTCAGATCGCTCGGAACGATGCACTTCTACTCTGGAAAGCCGACGACGCCCTTCCCCCCTCCCCTCCCACACAAACTCTCGCGCAGGGCAAGATTGTCCTCTTCTTTCTTTCCTTCCTCCGTTAAAAAAATTTCCTTTCCCTCGTTTCTCCTCCCCGGGAGGCACTTGCCAAAACATCAGTGGGGGCGGGGGAGGGGATTGAAGCATAGGTCAACGCCGCCGATGCCGACAGAAACACATTGAAGACGCCGTCTATCGTGCAAAAAGGTCTTCTTAAAAGCACGGCACTAAAATAAAAGCGATAAAATGTATCTTTAATTTCCACCCCTTTTATTAGGGAAGACACCGTCTGAAGAAGAAAAGCGACAAAGGAAATATTGTTATATTGTAATTGTACACCTACAGCATGAGCGAGAGAGTATGTAGGGCTGACGACGTGATTGAGCACCTGCGTTCGTTATCTTGGTGTGAGTTTTGGAATTCTTTGATTGCGCCGCTCTCAGCGCATTCCACCTCTCCTCGTTGAGATTTCATATTCGTCCTCTTTTCCATCGAAGACCGAGACTTCTTGGGCGCCGGCAAGGGAAACGAAAAAGCCGCCTCCCTCCCCTCCTCCCTTTCCCCACAAAATTGACGATGCCAAGTCCCCCTCCCCCTCCCTCCCTATTTCTCTGCGCTTGTGTGACGTGTGTGTGACAACGCAAGCGACGACGCCCGCCCGAGAGAGAGGGTGAAGAAAGGAGACTGAAATCGGAAGACGAAGGGGGGGAGGGGGACATTGGTGTGCCTTACAATGTCGAGCAGGGAAATCTACCCTAGAAATCCAGGTTGCTGCAGGATTTGGTGAAAGTCGCGCTCTTCCTATGGGACGATCGAGAGGGGGGGGGGAGTCATCGAACTTTTTTCTCTAAGGTAAAATGACGGCGGCATGATAGCGTCACATTCCTCTTAAGTCCAGGGGTTTTTCTCGCATTAGACTTACTTCACTGGTCGATTTAGAACTGTTGGCTGAGAATCTACCTTGCCCCAGCAGACATCTTGAGTTCAAAGTTGGGTTCGTTAAGGTATGAATTGTTTTTGACCTCTGAACCTTGCTTGGCGGCCAATGGCAGATTTGCCTTTTTTGTAGAATCGGTTAATGTTACGGATGCATACAGGCGATTGTGGACTCGACCCTCCTCAGACTTCATCTGATAGTGTTCTGGGTCCATTACCTCCCAGAATCCTCGAGGCAGGATTCAAGGAGACCCAAGGAAGGAGGGAAAGGACAGTGCGTTTTTTTGTCAATCCCTTATTTCTTTTCTAGGGCTGCTGGAAATTTTGTTGTCACGGCTCTCTCCTCTCCCCTCCCCTCCCCTCATTGCAGTCACAGACAAAAAGGGGAAGACCCGAAAAGAGAGAAGTAGCAGAAGAAGCTTTTCTCACTGTGACGGGGCAAAAAAAGAGAAGAGGGAAATTTCTTGGGTCTTTTACGGTCGGTCTTTGTAGTGAGCGAGGGTAGTTTGAGGTTCAAATAGGGCAACGGGTCTCTCTGAAATATATTTTTTGAAAGCAACACAATAATTTTTAGTGTGCCCAACCTTTCAGACATTTTTGCGAAATAGTTCTATATGATAATTTGTGGTATGGTGCTTTTCCACTATTTTTACTGTCCTCCTTATTGTTCCCCGACCAACCCTAAAGGTCTTAATGTGCCCGCGGGTAGGGCCTGTGTTACACCAGGCTTACTTACGTGTAAGGCGGCGCCGGCTTTCTCATGTGACACATAATGTGTTTGGCCGCAACAGAAAAACCACTGCGCACAGGGTACAGCGTTTGAGAGTGAGCGGGGAGCAAACACATTTTGTTGTACATAAGCTCGGATCGACAAGCCAGGGCGCAGCGACCGACCGACCCCGCCTTCGTTCTGCGTTCGTCACTAATGGAGTCACGGAAAGACGGGAGGAAAGAATCAACGCCCAAGGGATTTTCGCATTTATGGAGCCTCCAACTTTGTAGTGCTCATACGTCGCCAGACGACCCAAAGATTCGGTCTCGCTTGCGTATCTGGGCTATGTCGTGCCGTGCGAGG
>JAAUYJ010194557.1_pt1 | contig 10082 bp, 6 predicted proteins | sample 7278031 | NCBI WGS metagenome assembly JAAUYJ01 (sample SAMN14350222, study PRJNA611818) | marine sediment metagenome | isolation source: surface marine sediment (1.8m) | place: French Polynesia: Moorea | collected 2018-08 | reverse complement strand
CTTTTCCTTCTCACGCAAACAAGGAATCCTGGCTTTGTCAATTTGCATTACCTCTGGGAAGGTTGCATACACAATGAGAGTTGTGGTCTTTTTCAGGGCTTTATGAAAGCGTACTGCCAACCTTGTTCATCCAGCCTTGTATTTTCCCAGATAATCAAATTTGGCAAATGTTGTAGGATCCTCTTCAAATCCAATCAGAGCATATCCTTGCCTGTATTGATCCCGGTTTATCGGGATGTTTGTGTTTTCAATTGATTTGCCCGCAACATCGTACAAACTTTTCAGACCATCCAAGTATTGACCCTCTGTGAAATTCAATTCATAGGGTTCCCTGGGAGTTGGTTCTCCATTCACATAAAAACCCATACTAGCCACATTGAAATGTTTGAACCTCAAAGGATTCAAACCGTAGTTTCCATTGTAAGCATCACCATCAACCATACCCACCAACATACGAGTGGGAACTTCTCCCTGAAATAGATCCTCAAATGTTTTGCTGAATGTGCCAGCCGGAATGCTGACAGTTCTCATTTCAGTTCGCATGAAAGGATACAGAAGAGGTGTCTTGGTTAGAATGGTATCAATAGCATTTTGAGCTTCAGGTTCCAGTTCAATTTTGGGAACCCACAAACACACATTTTCCAATTTACATGTGGCTTCCAAAGTGGTGGGATTGCACAGAAGCTTGAAAGCATCTCGGGTGGGGAAGAGTTTAATATCTATGTTCAATGAATTTGGCATGGGTCAGGGTTGATTAAATAGGTCCAAAAGTAGAGGGCCTCTGAATTCTACAAAGGTTGGAACATCAAAATCCTCAGCATCATCATAAGAGGGATCTTCAGGTTTGGGTTTAGCAGGATCATTGTGACGATAAATGGTTTCAACTTGTTTCCACCATTTGGACCTGGCTAGAAGTCCTGCAGATATTGTTTTCTTAGTCTTCAGAGAAGTTTGGTCAAAGTTTCCAGCATCTCCCGTGAACCCTTGCAAAGTCAAATGAGTGTCTATATTTTCTTTGCTGTAGGTGAGCATATTTTCAATGTAAGCCTTGTATGGGTAGTTTGTACCTGTTGTACTCATCAGTACTCCATTGCCATAAACCTCAATCATTGAGAACATGGAATGAAGCACATTGTCAATGGGAATGGCTGAACGAGCATCTGTAGGAAGTATGACATTTCCATGGGAATCTTTAATGTGTAGTTCGAATGAAAGCTCAGCATTTGACAGGTCTGTGTATTCAATACCTGTCCCTGGAATATTGAAGTGAAAGCTACCGCCTTGTCCATACACAGGTTCAAACTTGACTTTGGTTATCTTTTTTTGAATAACATTGATGGGAGGAACAGAAAACATGCTCATGTCCCCGGGGACAACGGGAATTCCAATATCAGCCATTATGAGAAAATATCTTTTTTCTTTTTTGTAGAGGTTCGTTTCTTTGATGACTGTTTCCTGGACTTCTTCGTAGATTTCTTGGATGCAGGCTTCCTTCTCTTCTTTCTAGCTGAACATTTCCTCTTCCTGCTTGAGGTCTTGACAACTCGACGTCGTTTAGTTGAATGACTGACGGTTTGTGATCGTTTCCTTTTTAAATTGATTTTTGCTCGGGTTTGTTGGATTGCTTGAGCAACTGGGGAAATCATTGTTGGTGAAGGTCCTGAGCCAGTTTGTGAAACCTTGAACATAGTTTGTCCACGTCTTGATCATCCAAAACCCTTTTTGATTGGATTGGTGGAAAGTTTTCGCACAGGAGGTCCTTTTCCTTGAGCCATATTCATGTAGAAGTCTTCTATTGCTTTGGAACTAGCCATATCGATTGGGTACAAGGAGAAGTGTACACCTCAAACCTCTAGAACCAACTGACTGAATTTCACCTTGACTATCACATATATACAATCTTACACATGAAATAGGTCTCCTAGTAATAGGTAGCCAAATTGGGTTGTAAATTTCTTCTGATACGAATGAATTTGATTTGACAACGAAATGTCTCAGAGCTCTGAGTTTTATACTTTCAACAAAAACATCTTGAACAAAGTCTGCACACAAATACAAGGTTTGTCCTGCAAATTTTTTGTCAACTTTTCCATACAGGTCTATTACTGCACAACCGTATTTTTCAATTTCAAGAGTTTCAGCCAAGGGGATTGTTGTATCCCCATCTGTGTACAAATACAAAGCATTCATCTTGTCAGTGTGAATGTTGAATGTTAAATAACGCTTACACATACCAACAGACTATTTTATCTTACTTGCCTTCTTCTCCTTTTCTTTTTGTTAAGGCGTTTTATATCAGATAAAGGAACCCAGCTGTTGAACTTTTTGGGCCAACCTTTCCATTCAACCAGGGCTCTCCTTCCTTGCTTCTTTATCACTTTTTCAATCTTCCAAGTTTTTGGAGGTTCAGTTTTTTGTAACTCATATTCGTAAAAAGTTCCTTGAGTTGGTTCTCCACTCCAATCATTTAGTTTGTAGACAGGTTGCTTTTGCCTTATCATTCGATCACTGACTTTAAACATCTCTCTGCTCCAATGAGCGGAATATTCTCTGTGAAATGCTGATCTGATGTACGTTATGCGGACTGTGTCTCCAATATTGAAAGCAAATCCAACTTTTTTCTTGACTACAGGTTTTCTTTTTTTCTTTTTGTCTCCAGGCTCAAATTCCTCAGATTGCTCATTTGCTTTTTGTTTTGGCCAATACATTTGATACCACAGTTTTCGCTCATTTTTCTTTGTCACATTTTCTGGTTCACATTGTATTCCTGAATGGAATGTTTTGTTGTAGGAGTCCACAAATTTTTGCAGAACATCAATGTACATCGGAGTGTTCTTTCCCACAATATACCTGAATATCTTACGTTTGATTGTTTGGATAAATCGTTCTACATAATTGGCCTGCTTTTCATTGTGAGTGACAAAGTGAACAATCTTTTCTTCTTTGACAAACTGTTGAAAAGCTTTAGATGTGAAATCTGTTGCAGCATCTGTTCGAAGTCTCTGAGGTTTTCTGCCATCATTCAACACAACTAGAAAAGCTTTGACAATTTCACTTTCTAGTTTGCTTTTTAGAGGTTGAACCCAAGCATATCTGCTGAATACATCGATCACACATAACAGATATTTGTAACCTTTGTTATCCGAAGCGTAATCATCTAGAGAGGCCAAATCTGCTTCCCACTGATCATCTATTCCCAACACCAGAACCCTTGATCTTTCAAAATTTCTCAAAACATTTTTGTTCAACGAGTAGGTTTCTTGCCTTTGTATCCAACTTTTCACATCATCCAATTTCAAATCATGTTGCCCATCACTTTTGGCAAACTTGTACAGTCTGTATGGACTTTGATAACTTACAGGATGCCCTGGGTCATAGTAAATCTTTCTGAGATAAGCCTCTTCTGATGGAGTTAATGAAGGCATTGTTGGTACGCGGAGCCTAGTATGAGTGCAGCACACCTTACCAATATGAGTACACAAGAGAAACTAATGTTTTTCAGTCTTCTCATTGCTTATTTATTTCTGTGTTTGTACAATTTGGAAGGAACATTCAAATGATGAAGCAATTGGTAAAATCTTTTCACTCCCTTAATTTTTTGAGCAGGTTTGGGGAAACTTACAGCATGTTCAACAAGAGCTATGATGTTTGAATTTCTGACAGGTTTCTTCTTGATAACAATTTCCAAATGTTCATTGTATGCCACTTTGTTGGATTTCTTAAGAAACTTCAACAACTTCAAAGCTTTGGTTCTGTTTTTCTTTGTAAAGTCTTCAGTTCTCAGAAGAGGCTGATGAAAAGCTGGGTTCTCCTTCTTGGGAGATGGAGCTTTGTTCATCTTTTGTTTGGATTGGTTCTTCTGTTTCACTGAATTCATCTGAGGAACTGGAGTGGGAGGAGTAGGAGGATGAGTTTGAGGAGTTGGTGTAGGTGTAGACATTGTTGGAGGATCCTTTATCTTGCTTTCTTGTTGAGGAACTTCTATTGTTGACACATTTCTTTGGTTTGGTTGTCTTACTTTTTCCCATTCTTCCATTGGAACCAGAGCTATTTTTTGCATCAGTTTCATGTTTGATGCAAAGTTTGGCCAAGATTTTCACAACATTCAAATTTTTTTTCAAACTACCTCTGCTTGCTTTTCCAGCTGCAAGCCTTCTGATGAAATATTGAAAAGGCTTCAGCTTTTTAATCTGTGCCTTAGTGATAGGAATGCATTGAAACAAAATTTTCTTTGCAATTTGTATCAGTTTGGCCTTTTGTCTCTCAGTGATTACCTTGATGAGACTTACAGCCTGGGCTGAATTCCTGACAAGCAGTTCCAAAAAAATTCTCTCAGCCATGTTCACTGTTGAACAGTCAGCAATCAAATGATCTGTCTCAGGGTTTGAGCATGTAACAAATAGTTTGCTCTCCTGGAAATATTTCAGTTCTGAGTTTGAGTGCTCTTGGTGACTTGGGGTCACAATCTATGATCAAATAACCAAAGGGTTTTGAAGTTGCATCTTCATAGGCTTCCATGAATGCTTTAGTTTTGCCTGGATACAATTGCTTTGCCAAATTGAGAGCTTGGGATTCATCTCTTTTGTTGGCAAACAAAACCAAAATGTGTGTATTCAAATTTATTGTTCTTGAGCAAGGACCTTGAGCAAAAACATTTTGGGTCAAAAACACAACAGTTATGTTGTAATGATGACAATATTTGGTGAATAGATTTTGAGTTTCTACACTTTTTATTATATATTCCATCAAATCATCAAGTACAATGATGTGAAATTTTCCATCATTCAAAGCATGAACAGTTTCATTTGAAGGCACTCCTTCATGAAAAGTCAAATTGTTTACATTCATTTGATCAAAGAATGGTTGATACACTCCATAGCAATACAAAATGGAAGAAATAGGTTCAGTGAACATGTTATTTGACAACAACTTGTGAGTCCAATGAGTCTTTCCTGTCCCTGTTGGACCTGAAACCATAATTGGACTCCCACACACAAAAGGAACTATTGGCTTTGACATTCTGTTTGCAAGTGACAATATTTACAAAGTACACACTCATTTTATTCACAACAATTTACATCACAAACCCATAAGGGACAGTTGTCAAGTCACTTTTCACAACCCTTTTATCATACACAACACCATAGTTCTTATTTACAACTCTGTTAAACACTTCAGTATTGTTTTTGTTTCTACAAATCATTGTAGACACAGTTGTTAGAACATCTGGCTGATGTTCATGCCATCTGAACAGGGAACTCTTCATGCTGTCAAAGTTGAGAATCAGAGAGTTTTGGTAATTTAGAGAAAAAACCCTCACTTTGCAAACCACTTGCCCTGTATTCAATTTGTATGAATAATTCTTGGGCCCACAACTCACAAATTCAACAATCCAATGACCTTGACTGCAGCCTTTGCAACCCAGTTCTTTGCAGCCAAGCTCATCTGTCAGATCTCCCAAATGACAGCCTAAAGGGGGAAGGTACTGCCCCTTTTTGTGGGTGAAGATGATGGAGTCAGTGTCATGATAAATGACTCTCTCCCCCAACTTCACCATGGAGTCCCAAAGTTTCAACCTTGCCCAACTTGTACACATGGCAGCAATCACAACATTACCACACACAGTCTCAACTTCAAACTTGTCATCACAAGTGTACTCAAACATCATCAGATCAGGACCTAGAATGTGTATGTCTGTGATTTTCTTCTGTACATCCAAGAGGACATTGTACATGGTTGCCAAATCTGTGACAAATTTTGTCTGAGACATGCAAGACCTCTGTCCAAATTTTCCATAGAAGGAATTGAGGGCCAGTTTTGCCAAACTTCTGAGCCCAGGATTCTTTTCAATCTTGTCTTTTTCCAGCTGAATGCCCTCATGTTCAAAGTACTCTTGGATGTACTTGTCCTTGTCCTCCTCAGATTTCACATGATCAGGAAATCTGCTGGCTTGTTGTTTCAATTTCAAGAAAGTGTTGATGTAATCTGTAAAAAGACCTCCCTTCTTGGTTTCAGGATTGTACATGTCAGTTTCTGACCAATGCAACACCTCAAAAATCTTGATCAATTTGTAACCCATGTTCAGGGCAACCTCAAGTTCTTGAGTGCAGTAGGTTTGGGTGAACATTCTTTTCTCAGGAGGACAAGAACACACTTCTTTGCTCTCTTTTTCTGCACAAGTGAAACACAAAGGAAACTTCAATTTGTCATTGATTCTGACAGGTAACACAGGAATTAACAGATCTTGTGGAGGGAGAACTGTTGCTTTGATGATTCCAAAGTATGGCAATCCAATGTGAGTCCCCAAACAATTTGGAAGAGCACAATTGTCAGGGTTGGGACAATATTTGTGTTCCAAAGGTTTGAAGGTTTTGGTGATCCTTTCAGGATGCCCCACAGGAAATTTGGCCTGTTTGAGAATGGAGGGATACAAACTGCAAAAGTCCACATAAAATCCCATTTCATCAGGTTCAAATTGTTTGTGCAACACCAAAGCATTAGTTCTCCCCCCAAAGTAACAATCCTTGAGAGTAATGTTTGGTTGAATTTGGTTGAGGGGGAACAACTCAGGATTCAACTGCTTTTGAATGTGAAAATCACATTCCCACTTGGTGACAATTGTGAATCCCAATTCTTTCAGAGTTTTTTCCTTCAGAACAGTTTCTCTGTACCTCTGAGCAAGACTTTTGTTGTTTTTTCTTGTTGTTTCTCTGTGTTGAGGAAAACAAGAAGGACACCCATGAAACACACATCCATTGAACTCAAAGGCTGTGGGTTTGTCATCAATCAAAGCATACCCATCCAATTTGTAGATTCTTGATTTCCCCTGGTGAGTGAATTTCACTTGCTTTTCACCTTCAGTAGATTGGGATGTTTGGATGGATATCCCTCTTGTTTTCTCCTCAAAGGACAACCACCTGAGAGCTTCAATACTCTGTTTGTCAGCAGGCAAGGGATTTGTGTTGGGAAGATTTGCCAAAGAAGTCTTTGCAAAACAAGTCTTGGCAATTCTGAGGATTCTTGCTGGAACCCATTTTCCACTCAGCCAGACTTCTAACTCTGCCCCTGCTTTTTGTACCCTTCCCTTGTGCCAAAGGCATTTACAAGTGTCCCCATGATGGCAATTGGGAAGAACGTCTTTGGTCAACAAAACATTCCAACTCTCAGGAAGAAATTTACTTCTGAACACACCCAAACAAACAGAAGCAATGGTGATGAATGAGAAAGGATCCAGAGACCCAGTTCCATCATCTTCTTTGGTGATTTGCCTCAACAATTTTCTGAATTCACAGCAGGCCTTTCTCAAAATGTCAACATCACTTACACAGTAACTTTGAATTTCTTCTTGAAAGTTGAAGGTGTCTTGTTGATGCTGCTCATACCAGGTGAAGAATTCTGCCCTTCTCCCCTTGCTCATTGTATTTGGACTGTAGAAGTGAGTTTCTGGAAGATGGGAAAGCACAACATTTTCATTCTCTGGAGTGTTGAACAAATGAGGAAAAAATCCCTTCTTCACCTCAGTAAGTCCAAAACTCTTGGGAAGTCTTGACAAGGGCATTGGCAAAAAGTTGACAGAGTCCAAGAATCTCAAGTTTTGATGAGCTGTAACTGTCATGTACATGATCTTGCTTCCAGAGTAAATGATGTCTTTAGGTGCCAAGCCTTTCGACAACATTTGATCCAAAATAAAGTAGTTGTCATAAGCTTTGGCATTGTGAGCAATGACAGTTGCATCTCTGTTGTGCTTTGCCAACAGCCACTCACAAAACTCCTCAGAAGTATTTGGGCCTTTGAAAATCACTTGTCTGAATCCACAAGTGTGACAAGGATACTTTTCAAACTCTTTCTCTTTGGTATTCCAAACCCCACATGTTTTACATCTAGAGCCACAAAAGGAACACTTGCTTTGTGAATCAACTTCATCACCCTCACACTGGTCACACACTGTTTGGACCACAACCAGATTTGGAACATGTACATCTGTTTGTTGTTGGCATTCAAAATCATAAAAGATCAATTTTCTGGGCACATGTTTTGGAGAAGTATTTCTCATGAAGCAGCTGTGAGACTCCCCACAGTAATACTTCTCACACACCAGACAAAAACTCTCTCCACATTTGTGTTCCACCTTCCTTGATCTTTTCATCACAACACTGCAATCTTTACACTTGTAATGTTTTTGACACATAGATGGAGTGGGATAACCCTTGACAAGTTTCTTTTTCTGATGAGCCCAGAAACACTCATAGGACCTGACTGTTTGGTTGCAATCATTGCAGACTTCAGGACTCTCCAGTTTACAGCCCATTCTGCCACAGACTGTGCAGTGATCTTTGCATGAATGTTGATGTTTGTTGTTGAATGCTTTTTGACATGAATTGCAATAGTAGCTTCTTCCACTGAACCCTGTCATGTTTGTGATCACATCAAAGTGTCCCTTGCCTTTCACTTCTGAATGATACAAGAACAGTGTATCTCTATGCTCACTACAACCATTGTACACTCTGTGTTCCTGTTGGAACTTCTTTGAAATAACAACAATGTTGCAACCCACTTGTGACTCATACAGAGGAACAGACATGAGGGAACCCACTTCATTTGAATGCACTTTGGCTTTTCTGACCAACTTTTCAGCCTCATTCCTTTGATTTTTTCTCTGACTCTTTCTGATTTTGTCATAGACCTTTTTGTGCTCTTTTTCTGATTCCTTCCCTTTTGACTTGTCCCACATCAGTCTTGAGTGTGCAACTACAATGGCTCTGGGAAGACACAGATTGTCTTCATTTTGAATCAAAATCATGCTCTTCTTGCAAACAACATCATTTCTGTCCAAAATAGGTGTCCTTTTTCTGTTGTTGCCTTTTCCACTAATCAGACTACAAATGGCCACATTGATCACAAGTTGATCATCAGCAGGAATTTCACCTGCACTTTTGATTTTGTTCTCAATTTGTTGAATGATGTCACTTGCTGTGATTTTAGACAAGTAATCTGGATAGATGATGATTGGAGAATCTAATTTGGGATGTTCAATGTACAATCTCAGAATACTTTTGTCTGCAGGATATTTGGACTTCAATTCCTCCAACAAAGTTTCAAAGAGAGCCTTAAGATGCACAATCAAATCTGACAGAGACTTGTCTTCAGCTGGCTCAGCCAATTTTACAACATAAGTTGTTTCATTGGCAGCCTGTTTGTGTTTAAAACTTTTACTGGTTCTGGCCTCCAACACAAATCTGTTGCTGTCACCTTTTTCAACCTCAAAAAAAGGAAACTCACAATCACTTACTGAATCATCTGGTAAGAACTGCAACAATTCTTCCTCTTGTTCCTCTTCTTCAGAATCCCCTGTACCAATCTGGTTCACCTTGACTCTTTTAGGAGTGTTTGTGAACTCCTCAGAGTCAGATTCTGAGTCAGAATAATTCACCAGTTTTCTCTTCACAGCAGTATGTCCTTCTTCTTCATCTTCAGAAATGTCTGAAAACAACTGTGGTGTCAGAGACCTCCTGGAAATGTTTGGTTTTGGGAAATCCTCGTCTTCTTCATCAGAAATGTCTGAAACCAAAGGTTGGTATGGTGATTTGGGGGACATGCTGCTCACAGGGCTGGGACTTCTGGGTTGGGCATGCTGCTGCAAACACACAGGCTCAAAAGAGTCATCAAGCTGTGTGTCAGGAATGATGTCAGGTTGTGGGGTGGAACAAGCAATGGGTTGTGAAAGAGGGGAAGACATAGGGGTATCTGGAATCACTTGCACTTCCTCCTCTTCATCCTCTGAGGTAACTGGAGTGGCATTGAGGCTGAACACTGCCTCAGATGTAGAAGGTGGAATGTTCTCCTTGTTCTGTTCCTCTTCCTCCTCCTCCTCCTCCTCCTCCACAACTTGTAAATCCTCTTTGTTAAAAAACTCTGCTTCTTGCTGAGCCTTTGGAGTGACCAAGGAATGGTCCATCATTGGCATGTAGGAGAACAGCCATTCTCCTTCACTGTCATATTCCTCTACATACCAGGGCTCAGGTAACTCCTGGGGTGGGTGGACAACTGCTATCTCCTCCTCAGTCACAGTGTTTGGAGGAATG
>JAAUYJ010144844.1_pt1 | contig 10082 bp, 12 predicted proteins | sample 7278031 | NCBI WGS metagenome assembly JAAUYJ01 (sample SAMN14350222, study PRJNA611818) | marine sediment metagenome | isolation source: surface marine sediment (1.8m) | place: French Polynesia: Moorea | collected 2018-08 | reverse complement strand
TTCATTAATTGATAATTGATAATGGATAATTGATAATTACAAGAAGGTTAAAACCGTTACGGAATTGAATATCGGGAAATTCAAGAGCACTTTTTTTCCCCTATCCAAGGGGAGGCTTCAAGGCGCGAATTATGTAATTATTAATAATTAATAATTGGGTAATATAGAATCCGCATAATTACTATAGCTAAGTCATTGCGACTGGAACGGAGTGGAAGGTTTCGCTGCGCGACATGAATGCGCAGCATTCCGTAAGGAAAGCAATCTCGTGAGACCTCTGAGATTGCTTCCTATCGTCCCAATGACAAGTTTTCAGCCGGATTCGGTAGTCCTGCATAGTAATGGTAAATAGGACAGTACGGGAGCAAGATGCTCCCACTACCTTGTCTCGTAACAAAAATAATTACAATCCACTACCATTACTATGCACCACCACCAAATATTTATAATTTAGTCTCTTACAATAGAAAAATATCTCATATTATCTCTGATTAAATAACTTTAACAAACAATCTTTTCCCAATCTCGTAGGGACGTTGCATGCAACATCCCTACATCACGGTTAATTAATGTTATATCATGTCCGGTTGAACAGTGATAAATAAATAACTGGGGAGGAGTCAGGAGTCAGGAGTCAGGAGTCAGAATAAAAGAAGAAAGAAGAAGAAAGTTTTTTTATCACTAATTATCCGGACATGATGTTACTTGATATCACCAGCAAATACTAAAATTTTTGCCTAAGAAGTTGTTTGAGAAGTAATTGATCGCCCTAAATCCCCCTTTTTAAGGGCAGGGCTGTTTCAAAGTCAAATAAATAATTGATATGAATGAGAATTGGGGGCACGATTACCGGAATTTGCGGAAAATTGAGGAAAAACTGGGGATTTTTAGGGGTGGAGGTAGGGAAAAGCTCCCAAAGAATCTTGGTCAAATCAACGGAATTTCTCAAAAATCCATGAGATCGCCAAAATTATTGAGCGATAAATTTGGGCGAAATCCAATGGTATTGGGTGGAAAATTCTCCTCTGCTCCCTGCTCCCCTGCTCCCCCTCTACCTTAACCAAGAATCAAACAGCCCTACCTTTTCAAGGGGGGTTAGGGGGGATATCAATCAAAATTCATGCTTTTCCAAGATTCTCTAAATTACCGATAACTATCAAGAGGTAAATACAAAATCCTAAGCGCTGATCAACCCCATCTGACGCTCCCATTTTTGTTTAATAGTCTGATAGTCGTTGTAATATTCTTCTGGATTAAATCCTGGCAAAATTTCATACACATCTATTTCTTGCCATAAAGGTTGTAAACTTTCAATAACTGGCATAGATTGAGCTACAATTTTTTCAGGTTTTAACCAATATTGTTTTTCTTCAACTGTTACATTAGGACGTAATTTATTTTCATTACCTGTATCTGTGGTACTAACATTAATAAAACGTCCCCGAATTAATCCTTTCCACTCTTCTGACTTGGCTAAATCTTTGATATATTGGCGTAAAGTATCTTTAGCATAGGTATAAGAACGCCAAAACGGAATTTTATATTTATCACTAATGGAACCAAAGCCACAAAGGGCGAGGGTTATTTTCTGCCCGCTCTGATGTTCTTTATTAAGTTTTTCTACCAAGGGATTGACAACATTAACAAAAGTATGGTAATTTGATAAAAATACTTCATTATCTATTTTGTGCCGATCTTGGTTGAGGTGGGGCAAAGATTCTAAATCTTCATACTTGAATTTACCTACGCCATGTACCAGTATGAGATCGGAAATTCCACTAAGGTCTAATTTTTCAATAGCTTCTCTAGTTTTTTTTTCATCTAGGAGATCGACTTTAAATTGGATAACTTCGGTTGCTTCTAAATTGCTCCGGGAAAGAGCCACACATTTTGTATTTTCTTGTTTTAAAAAATGTTTGAGGTAGGAGCTTCCAACAGCACCACCTGCACCTGTGACAATTGCTAATCGAGTATTCATAAATTTTTTATCCTCTATTTTCAAAGTATGTTGCTATTTTGACCTTGATTTTCTCAACATAACTTTTAAAATTATTTATTTCCCTTGTCTTCAGAAAAGCAGGATTTGAGTTTAGGTCTAAAAATTCGTAAGCATTCAGCTATTAGCCCTCAGCTATTCCTGCGGAATGCTGCGCAAACAGCAAATCCTATCTAAACCTTAAAATAGCTTTAAAGTCAGCTTTGATAGATTAAGATTCAATTTACCTCAATAAAGCCAAGCTTTTATCTCAAACTAAAATAAATAGCTAACTGCTGAATGCTGACAAAATTTCATTATTATTAAATAGAAAATCCTGCTTTTATAATGTTAATTAGCCTCTAGATTAATGGTAGAAGCAATGAATGCACCACGCTCGGCCATTGTATATAACCCTACATGGTGAGATACTTTCTGTGGATGGATAGCAGTTTTGGGTAAACCTTGTTCCGCTGCCATTTCTGCTGTCAGATCAAAAGTAGCACAACCTTTATCATATACAGCAACATCTTTTAAAGTAGGTACTAAACCATGATTGCGCACTGACAGAATAGTAACAACGAAGTCCATCACACAGATATCAGTACAAATTCCTACTACAACTAAGCTCTCCAGCTTATTATCATTAATCCAGTTCAACAATACATTACTTTGAGTATCAAGGTCAATGGAACCGATAAATCCATTGATGCAGTCTTTGGGAACCAATGTTGCTAAGGAATTATCGTGTAACCATTTAAGTTCAGGAACAAGTTCTTCTTCTCCAGTACCCTTTTCACAATGAGGAGGATAAGGGGGTTCAGGTTTTCCTGGTTCGTGGGTATCTAGGAAAGCTAAAACTGGCCAACCTTTTTCGACAAAAGTTCGAGCTAGGCGATCGCTTTCTGAGACCATTGTGGCAATTTGTTCGTCGGGTTCTTGGGGTGCTAATGGGCCAAAGCCAACTGTACAAAAACCATTAAGTACATCTACTACAACTAATCCGGTAGGGCGATCGGCTACAACATAAGGTTGTGGATCGATGGGTAAAGCAGCTTGAATAGTTGCTAAGGAAGTATCGGGAGTAGCTAGAGTTGTTGTCATTACAATTTACTGAACGAGAGAACTGTATAAATAATTTTAGCTAAAACTGTATAAATAATTTTAGCTAAATTTTATTGATGATTTATTTTACCCTAAAATATAGCTAGATAAGCTAGATTTAGTTTTTACAGAAGACTTGCTTTCAAACCCAGTCTCAATACTTAAGAAAATATTAAGCTAAAGTAGTTTCATCCACAGCTTTTTCTAATTCTGGAGTTAGTTTGAGGCGATCGCTCCACAACCTCAAATAGTCAAAATCTAATATTTTGCGTCTGGCTTTAATTACACCCAAAATATCGCGCCATTGTTTTTGAGAGTAATTATCTGCAATTTTGTACAATCTTAATTTATGTAAAATAATATTTTCAGGAGAAGTAATATAAATAGATTTATTCCCCGAAAAAAGTTTAACTTGTTTTCGGCGAGACATAGCCGATAACTCAAAATCATTAGACTGTTTAATAGGATAAATATCTGCTTTAATAGCTGATGCTGTATGAATGACATTAAAGCTATTAGTCCGACCTCTCAGAGCATCATCTATAGCAGTATCACTCAGATAAAATTCTGTTGATAACGCTGTTATTAATTGTTCTACTTTATCTGGTTCTAAAATAATTGCAATGTCAGCATCTTCTGTTTGTCTCCGTTCTCCCCAAAACGAACTAGCCAGACCACTACTTAAGTAGTAAGGAATGTTTAAATTATCTAATATTTCACCAAGATTCAGGGCTAAATCAATTTCAGAAGCCATCATAAAATCTGTGTTAATAAGTTTATTTATTGAGCAATATTGCTCTCCTAGTTTGAATTTTATATACTCTAATTTCAGTTGTTTATTTGTTAGATTATCATGTTGTTGTTTAAATAAATTCCACCAAATTTCTTGAGATTGAATGGATGCCCTGTGATATTGCATTATTCTGGTTTCTATTGGTATTTTACCTATGAGGTCGAACCATATTTTTTCAGCTTCTATGGTTGTATCTGTTGCTTGAGTTTTATACATTATTACTAATCTACTGGCTAATTTTATTCTAGGAATATAGCCTAATTTTTGATTATTTTAATTGCGTTTAGGAGTGCGATATAAATAATGATCATGATGTATTGACCAATCTTCGGGTGCTTCAAAAGTATCTGCTAAACTCTCCAAAATATCCCAAGCATTTTCTTTTGGAGGAGCGGGTAATTGTTCCTCAGAAATAATCTGGATTCGATAACGTTTATTTGGTTTTAAATTCAAAGCTGAATCTGGATGCAATCCTCTCCCATCAAAGGTTACTGTTACAGTTTTATTCATGTATACTCCTGTTTGATTAACATAAAGCAAAATCGGTATACTTTCTCAGATATGGTGCATGATAGGCTAAAACAATATCTTGTGGAGATACACCACGTTCAACTAATACATTGGCAATGCCAATTTCTGTACCATCATTTTGAATCCAAATCTTGTCATTTTTCAAGTCAATATGAATAGTTGAACCATAAATACGGCGATGTTTATTCCATCCTGTATGAACAAGTTGATAACGGTCTCTTTCTGTATCAAAAATTAATTCCACTTCTACTTCACCATAAGCAGGTTTGTGGCTGCTATATTCGGTGAGAATTTCTTTGACAAGATGCCGATATTCGTCTAGTTTTGCCATTGGATAATTTCCTCATTAACTGGATCGAATACAATCAATTTTAATTGATATTCTTGGGTAATAAGTTGGACAAAACGACGGGCAAAGAAAGTATCATAAATTTCAACAGGAATAGCCAGGTATAGTATTCGCCCTGGCTCTTCTGCGTGAAGAGCAAAGCGATAATTCAGGAATTGTCCTAAAACTGTATGAAATTCAGAAACAGCCGAAGGCTTGAGAAATGTTTTAATTTCAACCGCTATTCTTTCTCCATCCTTTTCTGCTGCTAAAAGTCTTTCTGCTCCCAAGTCAATGTAAATTTCAACTTCAGCAAAATTAATGTAGAGAGGGTCATGGGTGATGCGCCAGCCCTCTTTCTCTAAAGCAGATTTTACTTGATTATGAAAGGTATCCTTTGCTGACACGATTTGCCTCTACCTTGATTTTTTTACCTGATGTACCTACCTTGACTAGATACCTGAACATTTTAGTGGAGGTAGGCAAAAGGGAACAGGAGCTTGAATGGTTGCTAAGGAAGTATCGGGAGTAGCTAGAGTTGTTGTCATAATTTATCTTAACCCTTGTTTGTTCAAGATATTTTCTGCTCAAATTGTATCAGTTTTTGATAAAGCAGAAATAATTTTTTGTTAGTAGTCAATTATTAAATCATAGCGTCCTTGGTCATAAACTTGATGTAAAATACTTTGTAAATCTAGAGTAATTTCTGAATCTTCTGGAAGTAGAGGCAAAGTAAAAACAGGAATCACATCTTGAATGTTAAAAGTATAGAGATATGCTTGAGGACGTTGATTATTAGGACTGACTAAAATACAATAATCATGCTCTATATTTTGATTTAAGGTAATCATTGAATTACCTTGACGTAGCAAATCTATTTCTACAAAATTTGTACAGCTACTTAAAATATGCTGACGTTTTTTTTCGTATTTTATTCGACCTTCTCCTGCATTTTTATTGATAGGGGAAAGAATTTCAATTGCCGTAATAACTTCTCCCGTGCCAACTCTCCTAACTTCTAGATATCCTTGTTTAATTATTTCTGTCAGAGCAAGTTCTATGGTTAAAGGTTGAGTAGAAGGGAATGCAACAGCTACATTAGACTCAGGAGATTTGATGGAAGTTTCAGAATTTTTAGCAATGATATTATCAGGAATACCAATAAGTGTAGATTTTTCTCCACTGGTTTCATAGATTTGCACTTCCACCGCAACTACATATTTAGGGGCTAACTGTTGATTTAATAAGCGAGCAATTTCCGTAATTAGCCAATGATGTATACTTGACCAATAGGCTGAATCTTCTAAATAGGGATTCATTCCAGGGAAGGGTGAGAGCATTTTCAATAATTAATAATTAATAATTAATAATTAATTATTATAGCAATCCTATTAACTGTTGTCTTTTCATCACAAATCTCGTTCACCATTAACAAACACCAAAAGTAATACCTAAGTCCTTCAACCAACGACGATAGGCAATAGAAGCGCGATCGCACTGAGCATGGACTTCTGGGAGCCAGTCGCTATTTGTTTCACTTTGGGATAGCAAAGGCAAACAAACCGGACGTTGGGATTCTATTATTTCAGCATCTTCAGCCCAAAGTCGATCCTGAAATGCTTGGAAATCTGACTCCGAAGCTCCATCGCTATAATTCATGGCAGCCAGTCCCCATATCAAACTTTCGTTTTCCTCAATGGGGGTTACTGTAAATAGAAGACTGTATTTTCCCTGCACTGACTCTTTGACTTGATAGAGAGTCAAAGGACGACATATTTTTTGCGACCACTCGATCTTACCATCAGTACCGGAGCCATCAAAATTTGGTTGCCAGAGGGAAATTTTTCCAATAGTGATACCTTCTACATTTACTTTTACTTCATAGTCTTCGATTTCTGGGTGTTCTGGTGAACCGAGACTTCCTTGATGGGCAAAAGAAAAATGAGACACATCAAATGCATTCTCAATTACACGAAATCCACTAGAATGGCAGTGATACGGACCGAAAACAAACTTACGGTAGCTTAAATCATTCCATTCTGGAAATGAAGGCACATCTTGCGAAGGTTCCCCCAAGCATACCCACACGAAGCCATAGCATTCTTGACATTGGTAAGTTTTTATTCGTGCATTTTTTGGTGGGTGTTGCTCAGGGTTAGCTGGTAAATATTAGTAGCAGGAACTACTACATATTCAGCAAAACCCCCATCCAATTCACTGCCAATATATTGATAGTCGTCTAGAGTTTCATCACGAATCCAACTATCAACTATAACTCTTTTTTGGAGAAGTTTTGAATCTACATTTTCCCCAATTTCTATTACTTTGCCAACAATATCAGCACCTTGTATTCGCGGAAACTCTGTACCATTTTGTGTCCAACAAGATGTATTATTGGGGTTGTTTTCTTTTGTATCTTGGAGAATAGCTTGAAAATTATCCTCCGCAGCATACCAACCAGTCCGAGTATTAATATCTGTATTATTTACCGAACAAGCTCCCACTTTAATCAATACTTCTCCCGGTTTTGGAGTTGGTTTAGGAACTTGAGTATAGACCAGTTTTTCTGGTCCTCCAAAACCCGTGAGAATAACCGCATTCATTAAATCAGTCATTTCAGTTATCAGTTATCAGTTATCAGCATTACCTCTATGAATAATTAATAATTAATAATTAATAATTAAACTAGACAGTACAAAGTTCTTAGAATAACTATTGCTAACTAAGGCTTTCAGCTATCTCAAACTTAGAAACTATCTATTGATAATGTAGTTGCTGTCAGCCTGCTACAGTAATATTTTCAGTCTTGAAAGCAAATCGTTTTTTAGCAGAAATTTGTATTCTCCAGCAATTAAAGAATCCTTGCATTATTAATTGTTCATTATTAATTATTTACTGCTCCCCTGCTCCCCACAAGTTTTTCAGGAGTTCTTTATAAGGGATAGCTTTTAAGGGGAGATTTTTAACCTGAATTATTAATTATTAATTATTAATTATTCTGTAACCTATTTCTTACTTTCATCAATATTTCTCCCAAACGATTTTTCCCACTCCCATCTTTACCACATCCCCAATAATAATCTTGAGGTGCATTTTCCACTATCAATTTATCTCCCGTACTCAGAAGAATTTCGCCAATATCTTTATGAGTTTGAAACTTACAAAGTAAACCTCGCTCCATCACATCCTCCTTAATTTCCTCCCAGTCTTTGCGGAGGGGACGACTACGCTCTCGCCCCATTTTAGCAGCATCTGCCGGAGTTTTAGCCAATCTAATTTCTTCCAGATGCTCAGTCCCCACAAATTTTTGGCCTTGGAAATAATGCTCTGAAGTTGGCCACCAGAGTCCATCAAGTTCAAAACCGTGGGGGGAAAAGTTGGAAAAACAACCATAAGGTTGTTCTGTTTCATCAAAAAAGTAAATAGTCATTAATTGTTCTCCAACAAACGGAAGTGTAAAATTCCCCACTGCATATATCCTTGTTCGTAACGTTCTATCCAAGGTTGAATGCTATTTAAAGTTTTATCGGCAAATTCTGTAGAAGTCAATTTTACTACTTCATCGTAACGCTTTTGTACTTCTTCCCCAAAACGTCGATAATGGATGGGCACATTTTGAGAAAGGTCAATAAAATGTAGTTCCTCAAAACCTAACTCTCTTGCTGTTTGACTGTAAAAGTGGTATGACCCCATGTCACTAATTCCCAAACGTTCAAAAGCAGGTTGTAATGCTCCTGGAGGACAAGTTTCGCTTTGCATGGGGTCAGTAAAAATTAATTCGCCTCCCGGTTTTAATATTCTTTTAATTTCCTGGAAAACTAGACGGCGATCGCCACTATGTAAAATAGCATCTTGAGACCAAACAATATCAAAGGAGTTGTCTGGATAGGGAATATCCTCGAAACTCCCTTGAATTACTTCTACCAAGTGGCTTAAGTTTTGTTCTTGGTTAAGTTGGCTATTGCGTTGATTTTGCAATTCGCTTAAATTGAGACAACATACTGAACAGCCATAAGTTTTAGCTAAATACCGAGCTGCTCCTCCATATCCTGCTCCCAGGTCAATGACTCGCGAATTTTTGTCTATTTTTTCCAGAGTTTGGGCGATGGTTTCTACTGTCCGCAGGGAAGCTTCGTGGATAGGTTCGTCTTGTTGGGTATAGATTCCGTAACAAATATGTTCCCCTCCCCAGATAGTGGAATACATTCTGTCGGTCTCAGTCCCATCATAATATTGTTGGGCAACTTTTACTGCTTCTGTCATTTCAGTTATCAGTTATTACTTATCAGTTATTAGTTATCAGTATTTCTCACCTATTTATGGGAGGAAATACTGAATTTTCTTTTTCTTCTCCTGCTTTTAAAGAGGAGACTTAAGACTTTATATTTTAAGTCATTGGTGTTGGTCAATCAAGGTATGAAAATAAAAATTGAACAATCCCAAATATTTGTTTTTCAATAGTGAGCGCAATTACCAAAACATACAAATCATACCCTAATTTACCAACGCCTAGTCATTTATTGTTTCTCTGCTTTTGCCGAATTAAATGAAAGTTCTAACATTTTTTGAATTGGTTTCAACGCTGCCACTCTTGTCTCTTCAGGAATGGTAATTTCTGGTGTCTTGTTTTTCATCGCTAGATAAAGTTTTTCTAAAGTATTCAACCTCATGTGAGGACATTCATTACAAGCACAATTATTCATTGCTGGTGCAGGAATAAAGTTTTTGTTGCTAGCTTTCTTTTCCATTTGATGAATAATTCCCGGTTCGGTTGCCACAATAAATGTTTGATTTTGGCTTTCCTGACAATATTTTAATAAAGCAGTGGTGGAACCGACATAATTTGCATGACGCAACACACTCGGTTCGCATTCTGGATGAGCAATCATCTCAGCTTCGGGATGTTCTATTTTTAATTGCACGATCTTTTTCTCAGAGAATGTCTCGTGAACAATACAACTGCCTTCCCACAGAATTAAATCTCGTCCAGTTTGCTCCATGACATAACGACCCAGGTTTCGGTCTGGAGCAAAAATTATCGGTTGGTCTGCTGGTATTTGTTTAACTATTTTGACTGAGTTGGAACTGGTGCAGATAATATCGCTCATTGCCTTGATAGCAGCAGTGCAATTAATATAAGAAATTACTATTGCATCGGGATGAGCAGCTTTAAATTTGCCAAATTCTTCTGGTGGACAACTATCGGCGAGAGAGCAACCTGCATCTAAATCTGGTAGCAGTACCAGTTTATTTGGGTTAAGAATTTTTGCAGTTTCTGCCATAAAATGAACTCCTGCAAAAACTATTACATCTGCATCAGTTTCAGCAGCTTGTTGGGAAAGACCTAGAGA
>JAAUYJ010010438.1_pt1 | contig 10083 bp, 11 predicted proteins | sample 7278031 | NCBI WGS metagenome assembly JAAUYJ01 (sample SAMN14350222, study PRJNA611818) | marine sediment metagenome | isolation source: surface marine sediment (1.8m) | place: French Polynesia: Moorea | collected 2018-08 | reverse complement strand
CCCCCCTCTGCGAAAAAAGCCAAGCCCATGTGTGACAGCACCACATACTACCGGTAAGTACAGCGGCAACGAGCAAAAAGTACTGGGGATAAAATTCATCTATTGCTACACACTGAGTCGCTGGGAAAAGGAACAATAGCAATATTCACAATGACGCACCTGGAGAATAGGGGATGTTTCCTGTGCACCTCCTGCGGCGGCGCGTGGAGGAGACCGTTGGGGACGATCCCAGAGTTGAACCCGCCGTCCTCCGCCAGCAGCCCGCCGCAGACGCCCATCAGGTTCAGGTCGCTCTGGACTCTGAAAACGGAGGGCAAAATGCGGAGATTCCCATTTTCTTATTATAATCCCTCCCTCCTCACCTCGTGCACAAATCCGCGGCCGAGTAGCAGAAGTTCCTCTTGCAGTCCTCCGCCTCCCCTCCGGCCGTGTGAGGGACGTCCCACCCGGGACCTCGCTGCTCCTTCACCAGGCCAACGTCCACCAGAACAGCGTCCTCCGCGTCAACCACGCGCACGCGGCCGTCGACGAGAGAGACGGCGAAGTTGTCGGGGGACCTGAAAGACGAATATGCATCAATAAATTTGTTTTTTTTTCTGGGAAAGTTGAGTTACGAACCAGTCAGTCAGGTACAGCGCCACCCCCAGCTCGTTCTGCCCGGAGAGGAGGAAGGCCGCGTCGAGGAGCTGCCGCGCGAGGCCGACGCGGATCTCCCAAGGGGCCGTGAAGTACTCGGTCAAGGGGTCGCCGGCGTACTGTGTGGGAAAGGTCAGTTTATTCAAATTTTAAATCTGGCAAATAAGCAAAAAAAAACCCTCACCTCGAACGCTGCCACCCTGCCGCAGGCTCCGAAGTACCTGGGGACTGGCCAACCCTCCTCCTGCGGCAGAGCCATAAGGACGGCTGGCTCCGGGTTGGAGTGCAGCATGAAGAAGATGTGTTCCGGCGCCACCGACTCCGGGTCCCCGCCCGAGTCTCCGTGGAAGCGGGCCCGCTGGACCAAAAAGTCCACCAGCGACTGAGAGCGGGCGCAAGTCAGGAGCTGGGAGGGGGGGGATGTAGTTTTATAACTAAACACTGTAAACAGCCTAGCAGTACCAGTAGGAGCAGCAACCCTGGTTGCAACAAAAGTAGCAGAAGATTAACAACAGCAAAAAAACAGCAACAGCAATGTTCCAGTAACCGAAAGAATTCCCCGCGAACCTCGCTATCCATCCCCACTGTCTTGAGCTTGTCAATGTTGAGCGTCCTGGACGCGTCCTGATCCCTGACGACCCTGTACTGGTTCACCACGCCCTTGATGTAGTGGCCGGGCCGACAGCCGCGGGGTTGGTTGGCCAGGGAACACTGCAATGCAAGGAAGGAAAGTAAAATAAGAAACGACAAAAGGAAACAAAGAAAATCGCTACTTACCAGCTTGTCGTCCAACTTGTCCAGCTCCCAGTCGTGCGCCAGCTTCTTGAGCACCACTCTCTTGGCCTCCCCTCCCCCGTCCTCCTCCTCCAGGACGGCGTGGAAGACGTTCTTGGCGTTGAAGAGCCTGGAGGCGGTGAACCTTGTCCAGTTGGCCATCTTGAGCCTGCCGTGGAGGATGGCGCGGCAGAGATGCTCCCCGTAGCAGGCCGGGCACTTGTCCTGCTCCGTGAAGGCCTGGCTGCGAGGATCGATCTGGAACAGGAAAACGCAGGCCTCGTTTTCACATTGAAATAAAAAAGGCTTTTTATTTCGTGTACTGTACCTGTATGGGGAAGAGATGGAAGAAGCTGAAGTAAAGGAGGAACCCCGTGATGATCCAGAAGGCTAACGACCTGAGGAAGACAAGCAAAACACATGATCAAAATTGGCTGCAAAAGTAAAATCAACATTAGCAAAAAAAAAAACAGGAACATTAGCAACAATAGCAACAGTAGCAGCAGCAACAAAAGTAGCAACAACAGCAAAAGTGGTAGCAACAACATTTTTAACTACAGCTACAGTAGCAGCAGCAACAACAACAGTAGGAAAAGCAGCAGCAGTAACAACAACAGCAGCAACAACAACAACAGTACTAGCAACAGTAACAACAACAACAGTAGCAGCAGCAGTAGGAGTAAAAACAACAGTAGCAGCAACAAAAACAATAGTAGCACCAGTAGCAACAACAACAGCAACAAGTCAACAACTGTAACAAAAGCAGCTGCAGTAACAAAAGATATACATATGCATCAGTGCAACTCCAATACCGAACCTGTAGCGCAGCCTCATCCTCGGCCTGGGCATCCTCCTTCCGACGCCGTACAGCAGGGCAGCGGACTCCCTGCCTCCGCCGCCGCTGCCGCCTCCCATGAAAAGAGCCTCGAACGACCTCCGCTTGTTGCTCCGCCGTGAACTCCACATGATGATGGCGGCAAAGGAGGGCGAAGAAAGACGGAATCTTTGGAGCTGTCGCCGCTAACATGTCCAGGTCTCTTCTGCCTTGCCGTACATTACTTTTCGTGATCCGTTGTTATCTTGGTGCAACAAAGTGGTCCTCTTATTTCCTCCTTGTATATGCGCCCAAAAAGCGCCCCCTTTTCCCTCTCTCTGCTCCGCCCCGTATGCTGTTGATGTTTCATGCTCAGAATCAGAGACATGGGCGGGAGAGGAGATAGGTAGGGTTTGGACTGCTGTTGCCGGGCGGAGGAGAAGAATCTTTCTCGGTCTATGGCACCTTTCTCCGGTGTTCTCTCTCTTTTCCCGCCGGTTACGCAATAAAGTCTTTCCGATCTAGCGAAAGACGTGTGCTTTTCATTGCCTAGTACACTTCCATTCCTATTCTCCTCGGATTTGTATTCTATGTACTTTTTATTTTCCATACTTTTAAAACGAACAGAAGAGTGAGCTTGCGTTGGGGGAAAGGAGGGGGAGAAATAAAATGCGTTTTAGTTACATGATTGGTCTCACGGAAAGTTCTATAAAATGCTTTCCTTTCATACTCGGAATTATACGTCCGGCCAAGAACAACGTCACTCGAACTTGATTCGCCCGCATAATTGCTTGCACTCAGTTGAATGTGAGGCCGGCGTCCCTGTAGGCGCGGAAGATCTTCTTGATGGCGTTGATGTAGGCGGCCGTCCTGAGGTCCAGCCCCAGGTCGTGCTTGATGCTGGTGTTCATGATGGCCTGCGCAGACCTCTGCATGGAGTAGTCGAGGCCGGAGTGCACAATGTCCTTCTCGGAGGCACCAGACATCTTCTGCTCAAAGGTGCGGGAAGGGGTGATGGGGATGGCACCCCCCACCCTGCCAAACCTTCTCTCCAGGGAGTCCTGGACGGACTGCAGGAGGTGGTAGTTGGACTCCCTCTCGTACTTGAAGGTCAGCCTCCCATAGGAGACATGGTTGAGGTTCTTGAGCCATTCAAAGTAGGAGACAGTGACACCACCAGCATTGAGGTACATGTCAGGGATCACGAGGCAACCGTTGTCCCTCAAGATCTGGTCAGCCTTGGGCGTGATGGGACCATTGGCAGCTTCCCCAATGATCTTTGCCTTGACTTTGTGGGCATTGCCACCGTGGATGACCTTCTCCATTGCTGCAGGGATCAGGATGTCACAGTCTTCAAAGAGAAGTTCGTCTTTGTTTTCATAAGGCTGGAAATAAAAAACAAAAAATATAACTTGTGTCTTGCATAAGCATAATGCACAGTGCAAATACCTGAGCACCCGGGAAGCCCACAATAGTACCATGATCCAGCTTGTATGTCTCCAGTTCCTTGGGATCAATGCCCTCAGGATTGTAGATGGCTCCATCATACTCAATTATGCCAATGCACCTCGCACCAGCTCTGTCCAAGTACCGCATAGAATGAAGACCAACATTCCCAAATCCCTGGATGATGAAAGTCTTGCCTCCCCAGCCAGGGGTGTTGCCAATCATGCTCATGAAATGGGCCTCCTTGATGAAGTTGTCCAAGCCATGGAAGACTCCTCTGCCTGTTGCAGACACACGGCCATGGATGCCTCCTTGGTGCACAGGTTTCCCAGTAACACATGCAGCAGAGTTGAGATCAGTGTAGCCCACAGTGTTGCCAAAGGTGTCGGCAATCCAGGACATTTCTCTCTCTCCAGTGCCCATGTCAGGAGCTGGTACATCCACCCCAGCTCCCAAGAAGCCCTTCTTTGCCAGCTCGATGGCAAACCTCCTGGTGATCCTCTCCAGCTCTTGGTCCGAGTAGTTCCTGGGATCGATCTTCACTCCAGCCTTTCCTCCACCAAAGGGAACATCCACACAAGAGCACTTGTAGGTCATGAGAGCAGAGAGGGCCTTCACCTCATCAGCATCCACATCACTTGAGTAGCGGATACCACCCTTGCATGGATTCCTATGGTGTGAGTGCTGGGCCCTGTAGGCGGTAATGATCTCGATGCTGCCATCATCCCTGGTGACCGGGAAGTTCATCTCCAGCACATGAGCACAGGGCTCAATGATCTTAAGGATGCCGTGCACCTTCTTGATCCTGTCCTCCTCCGACATCCTCAGCTTGATGAGCTCCTGGTAGAGGCTGTCCTCTGCCACCACGCAGCCCTTGTGGAAGTAGTACTCCACCATGTGGAAGAAGTTGGGGTTCTCGTCCTCCGGGATGTGCTTGAGCCTGTCGGGGATCTCCCACCTGGAGGCGCCGACGGCGCTGGAGGTGTGCAGCTTTGACGAGATCGTCCTGGTCGCCGATGACGACTGCTCCGCTGCTGGCAGCAAGGATGAGGAGGACCTCATGGCCGCCTGCCCCAGGCGGAAGAAACGCGACATGACGATGGTGCTCTCAGGTGCTGTTGCTGAAGAAGAGAAGAGAGAAAAGAATCTTTCAGGTGGTGATAGTGCGATTCGGCGGCGGCAACAACAGCAAAGCCGTTTATTACCTTCTCCTTCCCTTGCTAAACGAGAGGTGTGCCTTTGTACTACACACTTCGTACTACGGGCAACAACCGTGGAAGTGGACGATAGGATGGGTTGGTGGCGGTGGGGCGATGCGTTCAAAGCCGATGAACGAAAGGAAGAGTCCGCGTTACGAAGGAGCTTATGCTTGTGCCCTCCCTGCTGCGTGCCGAGGAGGAGGAGTTGGATTTCAGGTTTTTTCCGCCCTCCTCTCGCGTCGATTCCAGTTCCTGCTCCTCTTGCTTTTGTCGGCTTGGGAAATGTGCTTATTTCGTTCGACCGTTCGCTCACCCCCGGGAGCTAGGGGCCAAGGAGAGGCCAGAGCAAAAATAGTCGTAGTCGCAGCAGTAAGAGTCGAGCGATAATTTTGATGATGTTCTTTTCCTTCTAGGGACTGATTGATTAATTATAGATGTTGTTCTTTGTCGATACTACTGCTGCTGAGCTGAGTGTATTCACCTGCAACTGCCACCGACACCTGATGTTGCTTTCCCTTTTCTCTAAACGGCCTTTTTTAAAAAGGGATCCCACTGTGGGACTCTACTGCAGCTAAAGGTGAGCAAAGTAAAGGGGAGGAGGCGGAGGGCTGTCTTGCCCTTGGGAGAGGGAGGGAGGGAGGCCGGCAAAAAGAGTCTCAAAATGTACCTTCTCTAGCTGTCGACCTGCTGTCTCTATCAGCTTATCGGTGAAAGGATTGCAGTCGAGATAAAAGAATTGCGGGCAAAGGGGACTGAAGCGGATATTGCTCATGTGCTTTGAGGAAGCGGAATTCTCCTTCCTCTTCGATGTAACTTACGTAACGTTTAGTAGCTATCGTACGTTCAAAGATTGTATTGCGCGATATACCATTATTGGCCTACGATTTTTAGTTTCGCAAAATTGTGGCTTTCATTAACGATGGAAGATTAAGACTTGTGCTTTCGAAGTAGCACTTTTAAATATATTTCAACAATACGATTAACATATGCTTCTGCAGCCCGTTATGTCGCAACAGTTTTGTGCTTTAAATTTGGCGAATACCTCCATTCCTAGTTGTTATTTATTTATTTATTTCTCATCACCTCGCTGTTGAAAATGCATGGATGCGAAACGGTTTTTCATTGAACAGAACAGCGAATGCTGATTTTAAACTTGAATATGGAAAGGAATGTCATCTTGCGGGAAATTGATAATTGAGCATAATTAATTATTTTTTTCGGGTTCGATTTCGAAAAAAAAATCTTTCCGTCCGTCTGCCGGTTTCATTTCAGACGGAAGGTGCGCCTGTGGCGGCGGCGGCGCCGTGTGCAAACGCCCCATGTGTGGGAGAGTGCCGCCAAATCTGCCTATCTCTTCCTGCCCAAGCAAATCCCGTCTCTCCTCCTTCTTTTAGGCAGCGACGCGCACACGGGCAGAAAAGGTTTAAAATGACCAGGCGCAGCTAAAAGTTTGTAATAAGCTTACTCCGTGTTGTTGTACTACATATATTTGTTTAGCTTTTTGAACATATTTAATAATAAATCTTTTTAAAAAATTATGAATGACAATTTGACAATGAACATTTTAGTAAATGTCCAAAATTGCTAAAAAACTTTTTCTTAAAGGTTTCTTTTTGAAGCTGTTTTTGCTCCTTTGGTTCGTCTTGCCCTGGTCACAGTGCACTGCCCCTCCATTTCTGTCTGCTTTTGGTGCGTGTGCGCCGCGCCGTCCGCGTGTTTTCCGCCCGCGCCGACCTCGGCAGCCCCCTCAGCCTCCGGTTCGAGGCCGACCCGGACGCCGGGCGCGAGCTCAGAAGCAGTCGCAGGCGCTCTCCGAGTGAATTGGAAGCCCCCAGGGCTCTCAGACAGACACAGACGTTAGTTGCCCAGTGCTCCCGGTCCTCCCTCAGCATGGACAAGGAAAAGGGCGCTGCGGGGACGTCCTCGGGCGCGAGGCAGAACCTCTACAAGAACAAGGGAAAGGATCAGGATGTGAGTAATTGTATTGGCTCTAGGAGTGAGGGAAGGTCTTTGAATTGACCGTGTTGTTCTCTTTGTTTCAGGAGATCCGCCGCCGGCGCAACGAGGTGACGGTGGAGCTGCGCAAGCACAAGCGCGACGACACCCTGCAGAAGCGCCGCAACGTGCCCCAGGCGGCCGACTCCACCGACGAGGACGACCTGCGGGACAACCTGACCACGGCCTCCCTGGAGACCATCGTGGAGAAGGCCCGCAGCTCGGAGCCGGCCACCCAGCTGGCGGCGGTGCAGGCCGCGCGGAAGCTGCTCTCCTCCGACCGAAACCCTCCGATCGACGCCCTCATCAACTCCGGCATCCTCCCCGTGCTGGTGCACTGCCTGGAGTGCGCCGACAACCCCTCGCTGCAGTTCGAGGCGGCGTGGGCGCTCACCAACATCGCCTCTGGCACCTCGGCGCAGACGCAGGCCGTGGTGCAGGCCAACGCCGTCCCGCTATTCCTGCAGCTGCTCTCCTCCCCGCACCAGAACGTGTGCGAGCAGGCCGTGTGGGCCCTCGGCAACATCATCGGCGACGGGCCCGTCCTCAGGGACTACGTCATCAACCTGGGGGTGGTGCAGCCGCTGCTCTCCTTCATCAACCCGGAGATCCCCATCTCGTTCCTGCGCAACGTGACCTGGGTGGTGGTCAACCTGTGCCGCAACAAGGACCCGCCCCCTCCCGTGCAGACCATCGGCGACATCCTCCCGGCGCTCAACATGCTCATCCACCACTCGGACATCAACATCCTGGTGGACACGGTGTGGGCGCTCTCCTACCTGACGGACGGCGGCAACGAGCAGATCCAGATGGTGATCGAGTCTGGCGTGGTGGCCAAGCTGGTGCCGCTCCTCTCGCACCGGGAGGTCAAGGTGCAGACGGCTGCGCTCAGGGCGGTCGGGAACATCGTCACGGGGACGGACGAGCAGACGCAGACCGTGCTCAACAACGACGCGCTCTCGCACTTCCCCGCGCTGCTCAACCACCCCAAGGAGAAAATCAACAAGGTGCGTGCCAGGATATCCTACAGACCCACACATTAATGCAGTATCTTTTCATGTACGTTTCTTTCGTATCCTTGCAGGAAGCTGTGTGGTTCTTGTCAAACATTACGGCTGGCAACCAGGCTCAGGTGCAAGCAGTCATAGACCACGGCTTGGTGCCCCTCATCATCCAGCATCTGTCGAGGGTAAGTAAATCAATTGTGTGACTCATTTGTCCGCCAACCCCGTCTGGCCTAATCCTGGCAGAACCAGAATTTCGCAGCGTCTGCACAGATTCGCACCGGACGGAGATTGAAATTTCTGCACGCACTTTTTCAAACGCAACCGCATTCCTGCGTTCGATGTAGTGCGCGCCGAAAACAAGCAAAGCAACGAAGCATTTTTTGAACATCTGTCAAATTGATGCACTCCGTGTTCTTGCAGGGCGAGTTCCAGACCCAGAAGGAGGCGGCGTGGGCCATCTCGAACCTGACAATCTCCGGCAACAAGCAGCAGGTGGCCTACCTCGTCCAGCAGGGCGTGGTCGCACCGTTCTGCGGACTCCTCAGTTGCAAGGATACTCAGGTATGAGGGAGCAAACAAGGAAAGTGGGCAAACACGGGGTTCTTAAACATATATGCTTTATCTCTTTTCCCAGGTGGTGCAAGTGGTCCTGGACGGCATTAACAACCTCCTCAAGATGGCGGACTCCGACATGGAGGCCATCACCGCCATGATCGAGGAGTGCGGCGGCCTGGACAAGATCGAGAGCCTGCAGAACCACGAGAACGTCGAGATCTACAAGCTGGCCTACGAGATCATCGAGCAGTACTTCTCGGAGGAGGGCGACGACGACCCCAACCTGGCGCCGCAGCTGCAGGCCGACGGGAACTTCCAGTTCCAGCCCGGCGCGGACCCGGGGGCGCCCGGTGGGGGGGCCGCGGGCGCCGGCGCCGCCGGGGCGGGAGGGGAGGCCGGCGCCGGAGGGGCCAAGCCCTTCGAGTTCTAGGAAGAGAGAAGTGGGGGAGGAATCGGGAGAAGAAGAAGACGAAGGACAGAAAGACGAAGAGGATGATGATGATGACATGCTGACGGAAGAAGAAGATGGGAAAGAGAAGACAGAAGAAGAAGATGTGACACACACGACGGAAGAAGAAATCATGTTGCTTGCTGCTGCTGTTTTGCTGCTGCTGCTGCTACCTCCCTCCTGCTCCTCCCTCGAGTCGTTACTAAACAACCTCAACTCTTTTCCTTGTCGGCGAATCCCCATTTGAAAAGTACCTTTGCATTCTCAGGTGCGAAAACACAGATGGCGTCAAACTTGTCAAAAGGAGAGAGAAGAGGGAGAGAATAATAATATGGCGCTCGCCAGTCACTGACGACGTAATGAGGAGAGAGAGCTTGGAAACTTATCTTTTTTCCTGTCTTAAAAAAGAATCATGGGATCTTTCACTTCGGCTCTGTTAAGTCCAAGGGTTGGAAAAACGCAAAAAAAACATAACCATCCCCTCCCTCGCCACCAACAAGACCGCCGCTGTTGCCTCAAAAAATAGAACAGCCCCTCCTCTCTTTTGCTGTTCCTTTCCACCTACTGTTTGTACTGCATGCCAAAGAGATCAGGGAAACATGCGTATCCGGAACATTGCGTTTCGTCGGTGCAGAATTTTTCAAGGAAAGCGAGAGGGGCCGCGGGTTTGTTGCAAGCGGAGAAACAGAAAAACCAGAATCCATAATAACCTTTGCCCTCCGGCAGAAAAAGAAGGGAGAAAAGGGGGCGGGCTTGGAAAAAGGCGACACTTGCAGCGCCTCTGTCCTGCCCTCCACCCCCACGCGCCCTCTCCCAATTGTCCCCCTGTGATACCTTGAACGCATCCTTGGTGAAGGATCCCAGGCGTCGTACGTCGCACACAACGCGCGAACACACACACACCTATATGATGATAAGCCGTATTTAGAAAAAAAATATACTGCGAAAAAAATAAGAATGCCGACAGCGCAGAAGCAATGTTACAATATTTTTTTTTTCTTCGAAGTCATTTCAGTGACGCGCTGTGGTTTTGAAAAAAGATATGCAATTTCGTAGTACTGTAGTTGGCACGGTCATCTAAAGAATTTCGCTAGCATTTTTCCGCATTTTTAATGATGGCTCCGGCCTCCTCCTCCTCCTCTTTGTATCCGCTCTCCACAACCTTGGCAGCCGCTGCGGCGACGTCGGTGTTGGAGCTGGAACCGTCTT
>JAAUYJ010178376.1_pt1 | contig 10087 bp, 6 predicted proteins | sample 7278031 | NCBI WGS metagenome assembly JAAUYJ01 (sample SAMN14350222, study PRJNA611818) | marine sediment metagenome | isolation source: surface marine sediment (1.8m) | place: French Polynesia: Moorea | collected 2018-08 | reverse complement strand
TATCGTTTCCGTTGTGTAGAAGCTTGGTCTATGGTGCTACCCTGGATTGGCTTTCCTATGAAAAAATTAATTGAAGCAGTAGAGCCGACTTCTAAGGCTAAGTATGTTCGTTTTACTTCTTTTTATGACCCTGAAATTACTACAGGACCAGGATTCCACATTGGTTCTTTACCTTGGCCCTATCAAGAAGGGTTAAGAATTGAGGAAATGGCAAATGAATTAGCCTTTTTCGCAGTGGGAATTTATGGTCATGATTTACCCAAACAACATGGCGCACCTTTACGCATGGTTATTCCCTGGAAATATGGTTTTAAAGGAGCAAAATCCATCGTTAAGATTGAGTTTCTCGACTCTCAACCAGCAACCTATTGGAATACTATCGATTCTAGAGAGTACGATTTTGAGGCCAATGTCAACCCCAATAAACCCCATCCTCGGTGGTCACAAGCTACAGAGAAGTTTATTAGTAAAGGACCTGGTCTATCTTGGGACATTAAGGAAACTCTAGCCTACAATGGATATGGAGAGTATGTAGGGCATCTATATAGTTAAAATCGCCCAAAAAAACTAATTGATTCTGTCTGAGTACTTAAAAACTGCCGTCAGAATTTTCTCTCCTAAAGTTCATTATCTGCTCATAAAAATTTCATATTTATTTCATGAAGGGGCGAGAGAATATATATTCAGGTAGCCCCAAAAATATAAATTTCTGTAAACTTTTCTTTTAGTTGTTGATCTTGCCCTCGTCTTCAAGGGAACCGGAATAAAATATTAGTATAAAAAATTATTTATCAATGATAATTTTTACCTTAAACTCCAGTACAAGGAGCGTCACAGCAAGATCAGTAGTTCCAGATTGGGAAACTAAGATTAAATTTTAGAAGGACTATGAAACTTATTAGTCCTTAAAATAGTCTCACTATACAACCTACCAACTTAAACGATTAACAACCATGGAAATCAAACAAACTGATCGCCACGAATGGTTCAACCGAGGTAAGATTTTAGCCAGTGTGGGTAAACTCGAATCAGCAATCGCTTGTTACGATAAGGCGATCGCCATAAAGCCCAACTATTATGAGGCTTGGTGCGAAAAGGGAGAAGTACTAGAACAACTGGGCAAGATAGAAGAAGCTGATGCTTGTTTTAATAAAGCTTTAGGGGTATTCTCTAACAGCTTGGAAGAAAGTCTCGAAGATGATGTTCTCTTGGCTATTCCTGCTACAGATGAAGCCAGTAGTTTATATAATAAGGCTTGTTTCCACGCATTACAGAACAATGTTGCTCAAGCTATTGACAATCTTCTAGAAGCAATCCAAATTCAGCCTACTAAGTATTGCTACATGGCATCCCAAGACAGTGATTTCACTCCCATTAGAAGTCATAAAGAATTTAAAAGTCTGAATAGTTTGTTTAACAGAATTCTTGTGCCATAGGGTACATTTTTATTGCTATATAGGTTTTTTATTACTTTTATCTTATGTCAAAACTTGATTCTAGTGACATGAAATTTATATAAAGTTTTTAAGCTATTTTTATCGAATCTGTAAATCTAGCTGTTAAATTAACCCTTAAGTTATTGGTTAGAGATTAATTCCTGACGCAGACGATATATAATAGTGTTGGGTTCTACCTGAGATAAAATCTCAGCGATTACAGTAGAAGCACCAAGAGAACCCCAAGTACAGCCTTGTTCGAGATAAACTTGGGCTACTTTTCCCACGACGTAAGCTCCATAACCAGCGATCGCACCTTGTAAACTGGCGGTGGTACTATAGAGAGTCAAAGCAGAAGGGTTACTAAAAGCATCAGTCAAAGCTACACCACCTTTACCGATACTTAGAATCAGATTACTAGTAACTTCCCCGAGGAGTAAAGCTCCAGAGCTAGCAGCAATTTTGCGCCACAGATTTCCTGCTTCGTGATTAGTAAGAGGTAATCCATATAACCGAGCCAAACAGCGAATTAGAGCTAAATCTGTTACCAAACCCCCAAGAACATCTAGTAAGGGGATGGGATTAGCTGCAACAGCGAGTGATTTATAGGTAGCATATTTCCAGATGATATGTTGAGCTTCTTTGCCTCGCAATTTTACAGTTTTCTGTGCAATATTGGTTTCCGCTTCTTGAGCTTGTACCAAAGAATTTAAAGCTAGGAGTGATATTCCTTCTGTTTGCAAAATTTTTACTAAAGCTGTTTTCAACTGTTCTAGTTGTGGGGGTGGTGTTTCCCATCCTGTAGCTACAGTGCCATCAGCAGATTCTACCCTAACTTGAATCGGTTGGGGTTCAGCAGACACCATTACAATATCTTCACTGTAAACGATCTTGTCTAAATCTTCTTGGTCATAATTACGATTAAGCAATTGTAGTTGATAATAAATCCTGTCGCGATCGCGCTCTGAATAAAGATCGATTTTATTAAATACTAAAATTAAAGGCTTCTGCTTAATTCGGAGTCCACTCAGAGCTTGATATTCAGTACGGGTAATATCTCCTGCTACAACAAACAAGATTAAATCTGCTGCTTTAGCAACTTCCCGAGCCATTTTAGCTCTGGCTTCTCCTGAAATTTCATCTAAACCAGGAGTATCAATTAATTCGATTTCTACTTCGCTATTGAGAGGATTCCAGCGTACAGATTGGGGAAATTTAGTAACACCGTGAAATGGTCCTGTTTGTAAAATTTTTTGACCTAATAAACCATTAATAATTGAAGATTTGCCACAACTCACTAAGCCAAAAGTAGCAATCCGAATGGCTTTACGGTCTAATTTATTTAGAGCTTCCCTGAGTGCTTGTAAATCTTCTTTTACCGCAGCTTGTAATTTTGCATCTGGGGGATAGTTCCAGTGACGGCGAAAACTAGCGTACCAAGAAATGGCTTGCTGTAAGCTGGCGCGAGAGCGATTGAAATGTTTTTGTTGTTGAGTCACTTGCGGTATTGCTAATGGCTAATGGCTAATGCTTGATTGCTCATTATTACTTATTACTTATTCTTCATCCTTCATTCGGAGTCCCTTACTTAGAGTCTAAAGCTCCTTTGGGATAAGCAATGCGTTTGTGATTAAATTGTTGCCAAACTTGAACAAAGACTTCTGCAATAATGGGTAATTCCTCATAACTTAAACCACTATCACATAGTTGCTGATCTTTCCAGCGAGCCTTAAAAATCTTTGTAATTGTAGCCAAAGCCTGTTCGGGAGTAGCTTCTGTCAGCGATCGCAATGCTGCTTCACAACCATCTGCTAACATCATAATTCCTGCTTCCCTCGATTGAGGAATTGGACCATCATAGCAGAAATCAGATTCTAATACTGGCTCATTGGTTTGTTGTTTAGCTTGGTGATAAAAGTAAGCAATTAACAGTGTTCCTTGATGTTCGGGGATAAAATCGCGAATTGCTTTGGGTAAGCCGTATTTACGAGCCATAACTAATCCTTCTGTCACGTGCTTTTTAATAATTTCCGCACTTTTCCAAGGATCGTTAATTGCGTCATGTTTATTGGGTCCCCCCATCTGATTTTCAATAAAGCCTAGAGGGTCGTGCATTTTTCCAATATCATGATATAAAGTTCCTGCTCTGACTAATTCCACATTACAGTTAAGTTCTCTGGCTGCGGATTCTGCTAAGGAAGCCACAAACATGGTGTGTTGAAATGTTCCTGGTGCTTCTGTAGCTAGTCTTTTGAGTAAAGGTAAGTTGGGATTAGATAATTCTGCTAAACGGATTGGGGTTATGAGATCGAAACATCTTTCTAGGGATGGAGATACTCCGATAGCAACGATACTCCAGGCGACTCCCGATAAACCGAATATAATTGCTCCTGGTAATATTGCTGACCAAATAGTAACTGCACTAGCACTTAAAATCAGATGGGTAATAAAATAGATTCCTCCTTGAGTTAAGCCGACTATTAACCCTAATCTGGACATAGCTTCGCGAGAACGTAATCTTCCTGCGATCGCTGCTGCTACAATTCCTCCCGCGCTTCCTGCTAATAAATATTCCCAGCTAATAGCTACACCACTGAAACTAACTAAAATTGCTAGTAAGATAATATGACAAACAGCTAGTAGGGGACTGTAAAAGCTACTGATTAACACAGCCACAGCAGAAAGATTGGTGTAAGGGATATTGAAAAGAGTTAAAATCGGTGTGGTCAAACTGAGCAAACACAACAAGAGGTAATCACGACGACGAAGACAGGGATAAATTTTGTGTTGAATCGATAGAAATATCCCAATTATGGAAGTAACCACCACAATAGATAGTCTGATTCCTAACCAGTTAATCTCCCGACGACTTAACCCTAAACCATCAAGTAACACAAAATCTGTTTGAGAAATCGTCTCTCCTTCTGCAACAATTATTTCTCCTTCTTTGACAGATGCAATTACTGGAGCTATCGCCTCTGCTGCTTTTTCGGCAATATTTTTGGTAGCTTCTCGATCTTCTTGCAAATTAGGTTGCAAAATCCCCAATAACAGATTAGTAGCTAAATGGGAAGCAGATGGGGGAATATCAGGATTAAGTTGTACATTAACTGCTTGCTCTAAAATATCTGAGGGAATTCCTGGCGCAATACCTTGAGCTAATATCCTCTGTGTGGCGAGGTTAAGTACATTTTTGGTTTTTTGCCAATCGCGATCGCTCAAATTGAAAAGGGTTTCAACTTCTGTCTCATTGAGAAAGGAAATTGGTTGTTGTCGAAATTTTTTTAAAGTCTGAGCATAGCGGTAACGTATCAGAGTTACCTTAATCATTAAGGATTCCAATTTTTTTGGAGATGTCTGCTGACGATAAGCTTTTAATTGAGTAACTGCCTTGCGCAACGCTACATTAAAGTCAGGAGTATTATTTGCTGGGGAATTAGGTTGGGAGTCGAGAGATTGCTGAGTCAGAGATTCTAGTAAGATTTTGAATTGAGATTCATCACAACAGCGAAGATACTGCTGAGTTTCTAAAGAGAGAATCCCAGTATCTATAAAAGGAAAAGGTTGAACTAGCTTTCTTAACTCGTCAATAGTAGTCAAATAGTTAGACAGTTGTAGTTTAGTCTGATTAGTAATTTCTCGATCTTGCTTCAGTATGGGAATGATGCCTATCTGTACTTCTTTTCTTTTTTCGAGAGTGGTTACTTTGTCTTCAAATTGTGCATCACGGGGAGCTTTGATGGTGACAGGAGAAATCTTACCGACTGTGAGTTGTGGTTGATTGTAGAACCTGTAACCAACAACACTGGTTAAACTGAATATGGCAATAATTAAGATTAAGAGAGAGTGGCGTAATCGAGTTCTTTTAATTCTAGATTTTCGATTCAAATTTCTATTTTGGGTTTTTGAAGGGAACAAATGTCCTTTTCTGCCTCTTTCCCAGAGAAATACATAAATTTGACTAGATTTTTTCCACCAAATCTCAATTTGTTGAGTCAATGAATGTAAGCTCTTCATCATAGGGAAAGACTTGTTAAAACCATAAAATTAATTTACTTGAAACTTAAGCAGAAGTCTTAGTAGATTATGGGGTGTAAGTAGGTAAGCTTAAAGAACGGAGCGGGAATTCCCTCGACCTTCTGGGAGAGGCTCGAGCGCGCTCGCTACGGTGTAAGTATACAAAATAGAGATATTCTCAACACCAAATCTTTATATAGCAAGGACTTCAGCCGTTGTATAATACTTGCAAGTACCAGAAATCTAGCTATAAATTGCTGTAAGTTGGTACGAGCAACGCACCTAGACAATTTGGAATATGGGGTTCGACAAGAGAGTCTTGTCGGTAAAATCAAGAGCCCACTTAGATGTATGAGTATTTCTTCTAATACGTTAGTACCGAAGGACGTTCGGGGAAAGAAATTGACTGTCAAGTTGTCGTACTGTCGGGGGTGCATAGTAGCTGCTATGTATCTAGATAATCCGCGTAGGTCAGTAAGGTTCTAATCGCGAGGTTAGGAGCTTCATCCAGTTCTACGGGATTGAGAGAAGTCACACCTAATACTAGATGTACCTTATAAGTACGATAAACCCACTAGAGATAATTAACACCAAATCTTGATTATCTGTTACCAATCTACCCAATCCCCATCTCAAACATTTTCTAATTAATTTTAACCACCTACTTAGATTCTTAATTGTAACTGTTACTTCTGGCGATTTTTAAGCGTGTATTCCCTATTTACTTTGATCTGTACTCTTCTTGAGAAATAATTTTCAGATTGGATCGAGGTTGAAGGGAGTTTGGGATAGCAATTACAGAAGACATAAGTCTATGGTTATCGCGATTATAGACTCCAGACCAAAAACTAAATAATTTTTTAATTGTGGTCATGATTTCAGTAAATTCGTGATGATTTTGGTTTAAGTTAAGCCAGTAAGATGGGATGCTGTATAAACTATTATATGCTCCTGCTAAAGTGCCTGTTAGGCTTACGGTATTAGGAAATTTTTGGGATACTGCGATCGCTCTTTTAAGAATTAAGGAAAACTCTTCAGGAATAGATAAAAATAGATACAAGGAAAAGAGTAATTCTATTCTAGAGTGGTCGCTAGTCTTAGCCAGTAATATTTCTAGTATTTGTTTAGAACTTTGCCCTTGGGATAAAGCAATTGCTACTAGTTGTAGATGTTCTGAGTTTAGAGGATGCTCTAATTTTAACTTACTAGTTATCTGTTGGATGGGATCGTTAACATCTAATTTGTCTCTCAAAGCTAAAACAACTTTATAAATCCAAACTTCTATAATTTCTCTATCTTCATGTTTTAGATTTGTTGCTTCGCTAACTTGAGTAACTAGATGTTGCAATTGATGGCAATTATCATGGTAAAAAAGAATCCATGGCAATAAACTCAGAGCTATATCACTAAGAGTAAAAGTTTGTGTTACAGAAAAATATTTTTCCCAGGGTTTTAGCTCATTATCCAAATCATTAACTATTTCTTGAAGAAGCAGATCGCTATCTAGAAAATACTCAATTGAACTATGAACAACAAGATTATTCTTGCGAGATAATTGCTTTCCAATAACTTGACCTAAAAAAGCTCCCTGGAATTTACTAATCAGAGAATATCTCATATAATATGCGATCGCCTATTTAAAAGTTAGTAGGGGAAAGGCACTGCCTTGCCCCTACAGAATTCACTTATCATCTAATAAACCACCAACCACTAACCAATTAAACGAGTTTCAGTTTTGCCTAATTGACGCAGTTGTCTAGTTATCTGGAATAGTGTTAGAGATATAATTAGCCATTGACCTAAAAGAGTCGTCATAATGGCAGAAAAACTTACATTTTGTACTACAAAAGTTGGGGCAAATGTTATTAACAAAGCACTACTACTATCATGGGCTATTCCTGCCATAAGTATAAAGACAGGGGGGACAATAACTAAGGCTGAAACCGTAATCAATGACCAAGTTGCTCTTTGAGGATGTTTGGTGAGTAAAATACATTGAGCAATAACGGAGTATAATAATAGGCTGCTAACTCCTAAGATTAATCCCCAGATAATTCTTTGTGAGTCTTCAGTAAAGATTAGTAATGAAGGAATAATATAGACGGTGGCTATAGCTAAATTCAGGGCAATTGCCACTATGGCAGGACTTTTTTCCCCTAATATTAAATCTTTCCATAAGATTCTCTGGGATTTGCGGAATTGATGTCGATATCTTGTCCAATCTTGTAATGTTTGATATCTGGGATTTACCAGAGCCATCAAGACTAAGAAAAATATTAGTAAGAACCACTGTAAATCTACATAGTTATCATATAGTCTGCTTGTTGATGTGGTCTGAAGGGTGAAGCCTAAAGCATAAAATACAAAACAACCCGTAATACAGTAGCTTTGGATTTTACTAAAACTCGTACTATTGGGATGATCGAAACAACGTTTTAAGCCTTTCCAAATCCAATGCTGCCAAATATAATAGTTAACTAAAATAAATCCTATTCCGATACTGGATTGTTGCCATAAATGTTGTCCATAGAAACTAACTTCTCTAACATATCCTTCCATGAATGAGGGATTACCATAAAACAAACTAGCTAAATTACTATGGTCTATTAAGTAGGTTAGTACTATCATAGGATTGAACATAAATATCCAGTCTATAGTACTTTTGGCGTAGTGATGGCTACCATGATAGTTAACGTGGAATAAAGTTCCAGTATTAATCCACAAAAATACAGCTAATAAGCCACTACCCAACCAAGGTTTTAAGCCGACAAATTTAGTTTTTAAGAGACTAAATAATATAGCTAAACTGTAAAATAACCAACAACTAGCAATTATCGTTACATCGAATCCTAAGATTAAACTCAGAGAAATTCCTGCTTTTAAGGCTGCTACCAAGTGTAAGGGAAAAGCCAATAAGACTGCTAAGTAGAGTAAGATAGGTAATCCCAAAATTTTACCGATGAGAATAGTGTTAGCAGATTGGGGACTAAACTGAATAAAACTTAAAGTTCCTCTTTCTGTTTCTTTGACTAGATCCGTAATGAGTAAATAAACTCCTCCTACTAATAAACCAATAATTACTACAACAGTAAGCAAGACAAAAGTATCTAACCAAAATAATTGCCAATTAATATCCCAATGACCCAAGAGGTTAGTGCTACACAAGTCTTGATGTTGATAATACTTTCCTTCACTAAAACAGTAACGACTATACTGCATTCTGGAATCATCAAGATCGGGTAATTCACCTAAGCGATTAATTATAATCCCTAACTGTATCAATCCAGATAAACATACTGTAATTAGAAGATTAATTCTGGTGAGTCTTCCTTTAAGTTCTCGCAATAGTTGAGGATTAAACTCTGATAAACTGGCAAGGGATTTTGTTGCCTTTACTAATAGTTTGTTTTGGTTCATGATAAAAATCTAGCCCGAGATAACTTAACTAGCTTGTTGATGTCCTAATTTGAAGAAAATAGTTTCCAAATCTTCCTGAGTGTATTGAAATTCTGTTAGAGAAATTCCCGCCGTTACTAGCGTGCGCAATAATTCCGCACTTTCCCATTCCCCTCCTGTAAAATTTACTTTCAGGCGGTTGCTTCCTGGTATTACCTCCCATTCTTTGACTAAAGGATTCTTTCTAAGTTCCCTTTGTAAAGTATCTAAATCTCCTAAAGTAGTAATGATAATTTGCTGACGAGCCAAACGCCTAAGAATATCTGTTAAAGAGCCACTTTCTACTAAACAGCCTAATTCCATAATTCCCACAGAAGTACATAATTCTGCTAAGTCACTCAAAATATGGGATGAAATTAGAATTGTCATTCCAGCTTCTTGTAACACTTTAATAATTTCTCGAAATTGTCTTCGGGAAATGGGGTCTAAACCCGATACAGGTTCATCTAACAACAATAGTATTGGTTCATGGAGAATAGTTCGCGCTAAACTTAGGCGTTGTTTCATCCCTCTAGAGAGATGTACAATTAAAGTTTGGCGTTTATTTTCGAGTTGAATTAACTCCAATACTTCATAAATCCGATGACGACGACGGGAAGAAGGAAGACAATACAGTCTAGCAAAATAATCCAAATAATCCCATACTGTTAAATCATCGTATAAAGGATAATCATCGGGAAGATAGCCAATTCTGCGCTTTAGGGTATGATTGTCACTATCTCGGGATAAAAGCTCGCCGTTAAGGTAGATTTCTCCTAAAGTCGGTTCTTCTACTCCAGCTAACATTTTAATAAGAGTTGTTTTTCCTGCTCCGTTAGCACCGATTAAACCATAAACTTCGCCACTTTTGATTTCTAGATCGAGATCGTTTACTGCTATGTCCCGCTCAAATCTTTTAGTTAATCCGTAAGTTGCGATCGCTATTTCCCTGGGGGGAGTTGCGATCGCAAATTCTTGTCTCATGTCCACTGACCCCAGATAAGAATTGCTATTCTTGACATACTCTCGCCGTTAAAATCAACGGACATCTCACGGTTCTGAGGTCTCCTCAGAACCCGTGTCCTCAAGATTTTTAACGGGAGATTCTAACACCTCACGATGCTAGTTTTACAGCGATGTCCCCCACTAACTAGAGCATCGTGACCGATACTCCCCGTTGCAATGAAGTCCACAGACAT
>JAAUYJ010199533.1_pt1 | contig 10088 bp, 3 predicted proteins | sample 7278031 | NCBI WGS metagenome assembly JAAUYJ01 (sample SAMN14350222, study PRJNA611818) | marine sediment metagenome | isolation source: surface marine sediment (1.8m) | place: French Polynesia: Moorea | collected 2018-08 | reverse complement strand
ATATTGTCTTCGGCTCCTACAGGAACATCCTGCGGCCGAAGAGGGCCCCCTAGTTTTTGTTGATCCGGCTTGAGGTGCTTAAAAAGGAATGGGTCACGAGGTGTGAATGGTTTTAAAAAATGTACGGTTGTTGTAACGGTATATGGTGGTGACGTAACTTTAAAAACATCCCGTATCGTGACCAAATTATGAAACACCTTCTCAATTCTGTATATTGTGTTGACATATTTAATGCCAGTCCCTGGTTTCAAGTTGGCTTGTGGTTGAAGGCGACGAAAATAAACCAATTTTCCTGGACTAAACGGAGTACCACTATTTTGACTGTCGCGTGGGGCTTGCCGGAACCGCCATTTATGATATGCAGCTATGGCCTTGCTGTTGGCCTGATGTATGTTGTTCGTCTCAGCATAGTATTCAGCGGGTAGCACCCGACCAGCTACTTTGTGGGCCATGTGGGGGTGAATTATTACTTCCCGACCAAAATGTACGTAGTCTGGGCATAGGGGTGCAGGAAGTCCAGTGTTTGGTGATGTGTTTAGGAGGTAAACACAAAGCCCTAAAAGGCTAGGCCAGTCATCCGTGTCATGCTGTATGGTCATTGCCTTTAGTATGTACTTCAAGGCACCATTTTGAGTCTCAATAATGCTCTGAGACTTGCTTAAATAAGGGATACCAGTCCTGATATTTGACCCCCATTTTTTGCAAAAATTCATAACTTCAGCATTCCTCAACAAACTCACTTGGTTATCACCGCATACATATGTGGGTACCCCATGGTTGGAGAAGATTCCTTCTAGGGCCTTGATGACAGTTCCAGAGCTCATGTTTGTTGTGGGAACAGCAAAACATTTGCGGCTGTATCGGTCAATCATGCTGAGCACATATGAATATTTACGGTACGGCGGAAGATAAATAAAATCAACATCCAAATATTGCATCGGGCGTGTTGCAATTGTCAGGTGGTTGAAGGGATCCTTTCTAACAGCACGTAGTCTCATCATTGAGCAGATTCCGCAACCTTTCACAAATTCAATCACAAGCTTTTTAGCCTTGCTCAAATAGTACATATTTCTCATCACCGTCAATATTTTCCGGTATCCACAATGTCCAAAATGTAGAGATGCAATTATGTTTGATATAAGTTGGCCATTTGTGCTCGGTATTACTATCAGGCTGTTCCCCGGTACTGTCCATGCTTTTTGTGGGTATCGCTTCCGTACCAACATACCATGCTCAATACGGTACATATTTGTCATTTCATGACTCCTTTCAGCTTCGCGGATGTGCTTCAGGCAAGTAGGGTCCTGTCGTTGGGCTTTTATGATGTTTTCCCATGTCACATCCCGGGCAGCCATTGAGACAATCTCAATATTGTTTGTCTTGTCCAGATTTGGTGTAAATAGGTTGGATAGTATTTGACCTTCCATAGAATTGTCACCGGCTATGGCAATCTCAATATCATCAACGATTGAGTTCATTTCTTGGACCAAATTGTACTGCTCCACCTTGCTTATGTCAGATTTCTCCTTCAGAAAGGGGAAAACACAATCATTGTTTTTATTGACAAATACATTGAGTTCCTCCATTGAGACTATTTGACCATCATTAAAGTTAGGTAGGTGCAAATCGTCCCTCTCCATAGTGTTGACATTTTTCAGCCTCAAATGTGGTTTCTCATCAGCAAAAAGTCTGCTTAGGCAGTCGGGCAAAATGTTGTCTTGTCCACTGCGATGCTTCAGAACAAGTCTGAACGGTGTCGTTGTTTGCATCGTCAATGCAAGGCGAGAGAGCCGGCTATTTCCAGCTCGTGCTCCAGAAAGTATATAAACCACAGCAGAGGAGTCGGTGATAATTGCTCTCTGTCGGGAAGCAGCCATCTCGCGGCGGAACTTGTTCAATGCCAAGCAGATACTAAGGGCCTCTTTGGCTACTATGCTGTAGCGTTCTCGAATTGCTTTAGTATATTTTGTGCTGTGAAAATTCACAATTCTCACCTCATTGTTGATGTACTGTATCAAAGCGCACCCTGCTGCGACTCCACTTGAGTCACACTGTAAAAACAAAGGCTCTGAAAAATCCTGGTGGTAGAGCTTGATATTTTTAACAACAGCTTTCTTGAGGGAAAGATAGGCCTTTTCCATGTCTGGCTCCCACTTCAGGGGGCCAGATTGCATAGACAGCCTGTCTGTTAATGGAGCAACAATAGTTTGGAAATCTTGGATATGTCCACTTAGGAAGGTATAAAATCCCAGTAATTTCTGAAGTTGGTGCTTGGTCTCAGGCCGAGCATATTTCTCTGATAATTCACATTTTTTGCTTGCAATGGTCCTACCCAATGAATCACACTCTTCACCAAGAAGGTCAATCTTTGTTTTTTCAATGTTTTTGTAGAACTCTGCCTTAGATATGCTGATCTTATATCCTAGGTCGGAGAGTCTTGATAATAATTTTGACATTGTATCATGCATTTCTTCCTTTGTATCAGCAACGATGACCCAGTCGTCGACGTAAACACCAATGCGGGTGCTTAAAGGTTCAAGGATGCACTCTCCATTTGGCAATATGCGTTTTGGGTTTAATATATATCGGCTGATGTAGCTTAGGCTAGGGGGAGACACCTGAAGACCCATTGGCAGCCGACTGAAGGTGTAGTGGCCTAGGCCAGCATCAAGGCCTATTCCCAGCAGATGCTGACTTGATTCTTTTATTCGAACTTGGTAGAAAGAACTGGCGATGTCTACACAGACTGCCAATTTTCTTTTGTGAAGCAAAGAGTGGATATGGCTTATTGAAGTTGACCCAGAAAAGGTCTCAACCAAAACTGAGTTCAGTGGCCTGAAGTCTACTATAAATCTCCATGGGAAATTTTCATGCTTGAAAGTCCCATTGGCTTTTGCCTCTTCCATCAATTCGCGTGTCTTAACATTTTTTGGGACCAAGAAACATGCACTTTGGTAAGTTCCAAGTGTTGGCTTGAGAACTCCAATAGCGCAAAGTTCTTGCACAATTTTCCTGGTTGGCTCCACTAGAGGTGGTGGAATTGGGTATATTTTTGAACGTGGTGGAGGCTGGGTGATTTCGAGAGAGATTTCCAATTCTTCAACATTTATATTTCCCAAGTCCATGCTGTGCAGTGAGAAGGCTTTTGGGTATTTGTCCAAAAGTTCAACAACTGAATCTCTGTACTGTTCTTCCACATTATTTATGTCAAAGCATTCCCTCCAGTTTGTAGGCTTGTCGTCCGGTAGTGTAAAACCGGGTCCTTCAAAAAAGGATTCAACTTCTTGTTCCAGTTTCTCTTCGTATCGGCCATTAGCGTTGTCTGGATGGTTGGGACAAGATTCTGAGTGTACTGAGTCCTTATCAGAGTCAGCCATTTCCTCAGAATCAAGAATTTCATTGATTTCAGCACCCTGTCCACTGATACTCTCAGTTTCCTCCAGGTCTACTGTAAAAAATTCTGTTGCCCTTCGCCTGTGTGTTCCAAAGATCCATTCATATTTCCGTATGTAAGTTTGTCCCGGCATTTAATGCAATAATCACAGGTACAGTTTTTTATGTTGCCTGCATTTGCATCAAATGTTTTTTCCATGTGTGGCATCCGTCCTTGAATGGTTATGCCATGAAGAGTCGCCACCTTTTGCAAAATTCCATTGAACATTGTTGAGCGGTAGCTATTTTGGTCCGGGAACAGATATGGTTCTAGGATACGTACTGTAGTACTGTATGGTTTCACCAATGCAGCCACTATGTTGTGTAGCCAGTGTGACTTCAGAACCAAAACATCAGGAATATGCAGCACAAAATGGATTTGCTTGCTGTTTTCATTACTGTAATACATTTCAACTTGCATATTCAGTACTTCAAAAACCATTCTTTCCGGCAAATCATGAATCATTTTCAGGTGTTTCCCATGTTGAGTACGGCAAAACGAAATGAAAGACGGTTTTGCATTGTAGAAAAATGGATGATCTTCACATTTGCCTGTGAGTTCAACCTTTTCAATTCCACATGTATCCTGGTTTTCATCCTTGTTGGCAATGTAAATGGCATCCTTTCCTTCAGAAGAGTTTTTTAGGGCAGCAAGAAAATCTTTTTTAGTAGTACTGTATATTATGACAATCTGTTTCTTTCCCAGTCTGAATTTTTCTGGGGCTCCTGAGGTCAACACATCCCTGACATAGCTTCCTGCACAAATGAAAGGGCAATTGGTGTCACCGTATCGGTTGCCTTTGATTATGATAACCGAGTTCGGGAGAGAACAGAAACAGTCCACTTTCCTCATGCCTTGTGGGTCCTCCTTAGGATCTTCTTGCTTGGGTGGCTGAATGATTTTTGGATTTTCATCTGCTTTGGTCTCATTGGTCAATTCCTGTATTGAAGCTGGTTTTGGTTAAAGATCAAGGACCTCCTTGTCTTTAACCAGAATTTCAGATTTTGCTTGTCTCCCTTTGACCTTCTTGGCTGGCAGGGGGACAAAATCAGGCAAAATTGTACCTGTTCCAATAACTGAATTTGCATGCAAAAAGAGGTCAACTAGACTTCTGTTGCATACTTTTAGCTTGGCTTTTCCTTCTTCGTTCAATTTGAAGTGTTTTGTACGGCCCTCAAATCCTTCCGCTGGGGAAACGTACTCGATTTCTAGGTAACTGTCGGGTATATCCACATACATGGGATAAACACAGGGTGTTACTGTTACTGTACGCTGGGATTCTGCGGGGACTACCAGGTCTTCCAAAACATACAAGGGCATCTTGTCAGGAAGTTTCATAACAGGTCGTTTTTCTGCAGTACACTCCCCAACTATTAGGTAAGCGTCGGTCCCTCTGTGAGTCAGTACAAGGGACCGGCCGAGCAGAATGTCCATGCCGAGTACGTTGGAGCGGCTTGCTGATGATACCAGTAGGGAAAACAGTAGTGTCTTGTCATGTACAGTTGCTTTGACCACAACTGAAAACATTATTTTAATCTCATGCTGTTGGTGGTCATACAATTTAGGCACCACATAGCTTCGGACGAGAGATTCATGGTGTGGTATGGCCAGGTAGGAGGAGTATGACAGTACTGAAAGAGAGGCCCCTGTATCTACCAAAAATGATACAGGAGTTCCCTCCAGCATGAACTGAACGTGTGGTCGGTTCCGTTGGTCCAATAGCAATTTTACAATTGTTTTCACTGGTGCATCTTGTGGATGCAAAGCATTATCTTGTTCTTTGCTTGCGTCATGTTGTATTTCTTGCAACATAGTCATGCCTTCTTCTTGGGCAGAATAAGTTGGTAGGGCTTCTACCCTGTTCCACTTTTTCTTCAATCTGCTCAGGTGCTCTCTCTGGATAGAAGAGTTCTGCTTTTGTGCCAAAGTTTTTGGTAGCAAAACATCAAAAACCCACAAGAACAGTTTTTTGAACATTTCTCGCACCATATCAAAGGATGATGCCAGCAATAGAGAAATAATGGTTCCTAAGTAAACTACTATTGTTACCGGGGAGGTGCCCTCCAGTTGTGGCACTTCAACTACAGGTGAAAATGGAGCACTCACTCTGCTCATGTTATCAGAAAACCAATCTTCAGATTGGGTCATTTCATCATCGATGTCATCTGGGTCAAGGGGAGCTATGCTGCCTCTGTTATCCTGATGGTACATTCCAATTCCTGGTGTGTAAATTTCATTTATCTGTAGCCCTTCAAAACTTTCGGCGGGTATGTGTGTGGGAATTTGGCAATTTTCCCATCCCGCCATATCTAGTTTTTTGAATGTTCTTTGGTGTCAGGAACATACATAGGGAAGTTTTGTTGAAGGAAACAAGGTTCTCCTGGTAAGAAAGGTATGCCTTCTTCAGGGTAGAATTGTGACACATCAATCTGGTTTACCTGGTTTTGGTTGTTCATTTGGTTTGGTGGGTCCCGATTTCTCATCATATTTTGGTGGGCCCTGTAGTTTTTTCCATGGCAATTCTGGTGAAACGCTTTTATCCCATGTGTCTCACAGTCAGGACAGGCTGTTGATGTCACTGTGTGTCCAGGTCCAAAGATGGGACATTGCCTGTAACTGTGTCCTTGCATTGAGCAAATAAAACAGTTACCTAGACTGAAATGCTTAGCATACACTTCGTCGGGAACAAAATTCCTTCGGAGTCCCATGTTGTTTGCAGGGTTTCCTAGAGGCATCCTGTTAGGGTTGTTGACTCCATAAGGCCTTTGACCAGGATGTGCTTGACCCATCTGTGGTCTATAATTTCCCATTTGGCCTGGTCTTTGCATCATCTGTGGGGGCCATCTGGGTGCTAAAGGTGAAGGTTGGCCCATTTCTGGCCCATTCCTGTTTGCTGGCTGTTGAGGTTTTTGCCAATTCTGGTTGTTTACTTCTTGGACTACACCTGGGTATGTCATACCTAAGTGTGAAATAGGACCTGCAGCCTGTGGAGTTGGCTCTGCTTGATTTTTTAGCAGGCATTCTTGTAGTACTTCTTGTAGCATGGCCTTCATTTGCCCACTTTCATTTGATTTTTCTTGTTTTGGTGTCAGATCAGGGCCTCTTTGCTTTATTTCTTCACGCACAATTTCCCGAATGCTATCAGATTGTTGCTTTGGAGGGGGTTGGCTGGCCATGCTGGTCACATCAATATCTTGGATGAAGGGAGTCAGCCCAAAGTCCTCAATAGCATTAATAGCATTTTTATGGGTCCTCCTAGAGGCGGCTTCAATGGCGTCCCTGTGTAGTCTAAGCACACGCATCATGCCCAAAAATGTGGCAGATGGGTCTTGACCTGCCTGGGCACTTTGTATGGTCTTGAAGTCGTGCTTCAGGATACTTGATAAGTGAGGGTAGTGCTTGTGCATGTACTGGGTCAAGTATCCTGTTGCCAAAATGAATCCAGATTTATTTTGTTCAGAAGCCGGCAGGTCTTTTACACTTGCAATGGACAAGTTCAGGAGGTCGCTAAGGAAATCATCAAGGTTAGAGATTGGTACATTTAACAATGTTCTAAGTTTTTGAGATGCTTCTGCACAACTAAGGGAGGCGTGGTAGTGGTCCTGGAGAGAGTCAAACAAGTTTTGTAGGGATGCCCCTGAGTCGACCAAGTTTTCCATCAGCTGCCTGGCTGGATCCCTCAAGCAGCGTCTCAGTAGATTCAGGGCTCCCTTTGGACTTATTTTGTAGTAGGAAACAACATCAGCCGTTGCTTGTAGCAAATCTTTCATTTTGACTGTATGTTTCTGAACTGAAGCAAAATATCCTCCATTGATCCTAGTTGCAAAGTCCTTACTTGCTGTGGGCGAGATGTAATCCACTGCATTTTCGTGGATTTCTGGGGCCTTGATCTTGTGCACAGTGATGTCTTCAAAAGATGTTAATTCTTGAATTGTTTTCATGCTGGCATGGTCCACAGCTTTCTTGATATCTTCGGTAGATATTTGGTCAAGTGCTTGGAAAGCACGTTTCCTCTCAACATTTGATACCTTGTCTTTTGTAAGAAGCTTTAGAACCTTGGCTAATGCAATTAAAAGCCCGTCCATTTTTCCGTTTACCGAAAATAATGGTCGGTCATCTACGCTGCCACCTAAAATGGCATCAATAGGGGATAGGGGTCTACTCACTGTTGATGCAGGGGGTTGAGAGCCCGAGGTGGAGGGGACAGGTGCGATTTCAATTTCGTTCTCCATTTTTGCTGTTGGGATCTTCACCTAAGTGAAGATTTTTAGGTGTTGTATGGTTGCTGGTTTAATTTGAAATGATCGTCTTCATGAAAAAACATTTAATTTTAACCATTTGTCAGCTGAAGTACGTATTAATTTTAGGTCACAACTCATTTAGGATTGTTCATGCCAGGACTTGATATGCCCTTCCATCGTCACAATCAATCAATGTCACCTGGGAAAAATGCCCCAGATTAATTGCTATTATGCAACATCACAATCAATCAAGTCACCTGTCATGATCAATCAATGTCAACAGGAGGTACCTTACATCATCATATCTCTAATCAATCAATGTCACACATCAATCAATGTCAGAATTATACTGTACTGTTAGTAAGGGAAATGTAATTACCCACATCAATCAATGTCGGTGATACATCAATGTCGAATTTTAAATGTACACATATAAATATACAGGAACAATGTTTTACTTACTTACTAAGATGTTTGACATAGAAACAACTGAGTAGTTCAACTTTTGGCAAATTCCATCCCAACTACACCCAACATACATAATCTTCCTTTACCTAGAGCCCCTGGCTCTTTTTGCTTGCAGTTTTAGGTACCTCATCGCACATCTGTGCACCTCCAAAAGCTTGTATTGTGTGTTTTGACCGCAAACGGCAGGTCGCGGATATTGTAAACTCACCCTAGCCCTCCTTGGGGACAGGTTTGCTACATGCATATTGTTGGTTTCCCAACACACACAATTCAAGTATACACTCAGGTCACTCTCTGGTCAGCAACACTGAGGCCCCTAGCCGGTCCCTACCAAAAGTCTTTGCCCTAGCACTGAATTGACCCCAGAATCTAGTCAGGGTTGACCCAATATTCCCAACCTAATGTTATTCAGCACAAAGACTTAGTTATGGGTTTTGTTTGAAAGTCACAGACTCTCTTTTACTTGAACCTATTCTAGCATTCAAGTCCTAGCCTAATTTTTCATACACACTGCCCTAGCTCGATCAATAAACCAAAGGTGTATCCGACGCCACCAAACCGAAATTATCCTACCATTAAATTTTCTAGCCAATTTAGTGCCATATCTATTCACACCCCTGGGGTTCATCCCCATTATTTAGGCCCCCTTGTCTCTCTGGGCCCTTGCCCCTCTAGACCAAGGTAATCCTCTCTTCAATGTTGACTAATTGATGCAGTATGCATGCATGCCAAAGAAACGACCTAACTACCACCAACTTTCTGTTTCCGGTAACGGTCACTAAATTGATCCGGTTCGAAGGACCATTATGCGCGGGCGCCGGCGGCGCTGGCGGCGGGTGTAGGGGTCCGCCGCCTGGGGGGGCTCTCTGGGCCAGGCAGGAGGTCGCGCCTCCCGCCGCCGCCTGGTAGGGCGGTTGCGGGGGCGCGGTAGCGCCGGGCGGCCGCGCCTTCGTGGGGTGCTCCGGCCGGCGCCGCCGTGGCGGTCGTCGCGGCCGCGACCCCGGGGTGGTTGGGGGGTGGGGGTCCTGCCTGGACTTTTCCTACATGTCTAGATTATGTCCCTTTTTCCCAAACCAATCTACATCTTCTGCCTAGCTACTGTTTTATCTCAAGCCAGAAAAACAGCAGTCCTAATTGGTACTGGCATTTCTCTGACCTGAGAAAGGACAAAATCAGCGACGTTCTACTGTATTGTTGGTGTTGTTTCATTGGCAATATCACAGCCTATAGCGGGTCGACTGCAGCTTCTCTTATCCATCTAAATTATACCGTATTTTTGCCGTTCCGATATCCATAATAACCATTACCGTATTTTCCGACCATATTTTTTACCATACCAACCATTTATTCCATTCCTTTTCATAGTATAAACTTGGCATAGTTATTTTTGTGATGAACCCTTTAATAAACCTTAATTTTACCATATTATTTGCCAAAAACCTATCCAGTAGAAGTGGGGGTTGGGAGGGGAAATGTTGCCTTACTTTTTGCCAAACCTACCTAGTTGCTTTCTTTGTCTGTGGTGAAATCCTTCCAGTCTGTTGATTGGTGAAAACAACACTAGAGAAAGCACTCTTGGCCAAAAAGGCCGGTGCAAAACGTTTTGGCGGGTCCTCTCGGTCCGAAGGCCGAGGACGGACTGCCTTCGGCGGGTCCTCTCGGTCCGAAGGCCGAGGACGGACTGCCCGGAGCAAAGCCATCTTTGCTCCTTATATAACTTTAGAGGCCTGTGACCAGGTAAGACTCACCTGGTCACCATACTACTATAATAAAAGTGGGTGTGACCATTCCTCCCTGAGGTGGTCACATCCTGAATTCCAGTGCCAAAAATATTGCTGAGGTTTTTGTGCCTTGGACCACAATGTGGTCCGGCACAGTTATTGTTGGGGGGGACTACTTTGAGGTCATGACCTCAAAGGTCAAGGTCAACTTTTTTTGCTCAAGGT
>JAAUYJ010005703.1_pt1 | contig 10088 bp, 9 predicted proteins | sample 7278031 | NCBI WGS metagenome assembly JAAUYJ01 (sample SAMN14350222, study PRJNA611818) | marine sediment metagenome | isolation source: surface marine sediment (1.8m) | place: French Polynesia: Moorea | collected 2018-08 | reverse complement strand
TGAGACCAAAAAGAGTGAGACCTCTCAAATGGATTTTTTTAAAATAAAAGGAAGCTGAATGATCAATGGATCAAAGAGCCTTAGATCCCACCCCGAAGAGAAATCTGGTCTAGGTCCACAGGATCCCACCCTGAAGAAAATTTAGGGTGGGAGAAGAGTGCAAAAGAGCAAACCTCAAAGTAGTCCCCCAACAACAACAACAACTCTCACCGTTCTATGACCTGTCGGCTTCGCCGCAGGTAAAAAAGGGGGGAGGGGCTTTATTCATCACCCGCAATTTACGGGCCCTTCTCATGTCGAAAGCGAGGAGAGGCGGAAGGTGTTTCCGCCAGGAGCTACTTTGATGGTGATAAGAATTGATGATCTCGGTTCATTAAAAGAGGTGTGTGGGGAGAGAAGGAGATATCTAGAGTGGGGTAAGAAGGGCGGCACTCAAAACGAGGCGAGGTGCAAGCGCGCAGCCACCCGGGTGGATATACTGGGTGTTCATAATAGTACGTTACTCCAACTCCTTTTTCGGGTGCAATGCTAACAAGTTGGTTTGCCTGACAGGCGACAAAGTGTGCGTACCCGCCGCTTTTCAGAATTTTTCATCAACTGTATCCACTATCCTAGGCTTACGTAGATTGCGATACGAGCCGAAAAGGTGTTAAAAAGGACTAAAAGGTGGAGGGGGGGGGAGGAAGCCCTATTCTTCCTCCTCCCTCCCACCCGATTGATCAAAGCGTCTGCGCTAGCTGTTTGAGGAGGCCGAATCAGGGGGCGGGAAAAAGGTGCCCCGCTCCAAAGTCTGCACTGCAAAGATCCAAGATGCAATCGCCGCACCCGCAGTGACGAACGCAGCTATTTAAAGAACCAGAAAAATGGGAGGGGCGGGCAGGAACAGCGCAAAAAGTACGAAAACGCGAGGAGCGTTGATGCGAAAAACAATTCGACCAAGTCTTACACGACAATTTGCAATACTTACGAGTATTTCTTGGGCACGAATGACAGCAGCTCCCCCTGCGCTCCTCCGCCCCCGTCTCCTTCGCCGCCAAAGCGCATCTGGCCAAGGTTGTGGATGAAGAAGTTCCACTGGACGAACCTGCAAAATGAACAGAAAGACTCAATTAGTATTTCAAAGAGCGGAATTCACTTAGTTGAACAGGAGTCAAGAGCTTTTTATTGTCGCATTTCTTTTTTCTCCTTAGCGCCGCGCAAGATCTCAGGTATTCCCCCGCTCCCACTAGAATCCCCAGGATCCCTCCCCAAATTAGGAGTCCTCCGGGGACCTCAATGTTGTGGATCGACACCCTCGCGTGTTCCTGGACAAAGATCCTGTCGGAGGCGTCAGGGGGCTTGTTCTCATACAGGTGCTCGCGGATCATCAGGTTGATCACTCCTCCCTCTCTCATCTTGAGCAGTTCATGGTCAAAGAGTCCCCTCAGCTCCGAGTCCTTCTGTAGACCAAAGCCCAGCTGGAAAACTATGACCTCGTCAAAGCCGATGACCGACTTGAACCGGTCATCGCCAACAAAGGGCAGGTAAGAAGTGTAGGCCAGGGAGGCGCCGCCGCCAGCAAGAACTTTGTCTATCTGGTCGTCCGCTGTATCCACAAAGCTCTCTTCGGGATGTTTCTGCATAAGGCTGTAGACTTCACTGGCTGGGGTGCCCGCCTTTGCCCTGGACATGACAACATGAGAAGCCGAGGCCTCAATGATCACCACACCAAGTTCAGCTTCAAGGACATCGCCAAATGACTTTGGCAGCTTCTTGTTCTCGCCTGCTGTCATCACAGCAGTTAAATCACTGCAGTAGGCCAAGTAAATGAAGAAGCCAAGGAACGTTACGGAGAGTTTGGCTATTCTTCTGTACATCTTGCCATGGTCGGAGGCCAAATTTTGCTGTAGTATGGAAAAGAACAGCATTGATGTGCCTTCGGTAAAATTTCTGCAAGCCATGCACCAGCCACGAGCGACAGTAGTTCCAAAGACTGCAAAGACGAGTCCCGTCGCCAAAAAGGTCCCAATCAAGGCCGACCAGAGCTGCCAGGTGAAAAACCTAAGGAAGGACATGTCGCTGAACACGCATTTCCTCCCCTGGTTTTCGGTCCGGCTGAGAATGTTGAGCGTGGTGACGTCCTCCATGAATCCGATGGTGAAGTCGACGACGCGGGCCCTCTCGGTGAGGACGGCCAGGACTACCCCCACGTCAACCTCCTGGCGCTGTAGCTCGCCAACAATTCCCATCCACTCGCTGTCAGACCCCTCCTTCAACTTCCCCCACTGTCTGTCCTCCGGGACCCGAACAGTGGTGGTGAAGTTGAGACTCTTTTGCAGGACGCCCAAGATGTCGAAGAAGAGTCCGCCCCCTCTTATTCTTCCAGATAACGGATCATCAACTTCGACCCGGGCAAGAAAGTCCCTCCACGGAACTGTAGACACCCTCAGCTCCACGCCCTGCAGGTCTCGCCTCCTGCTCCAGGGGGAGGAAAAGCGGGATGCGTCTTCCAGCTCCGTGGAGAGGAGGGCGCCGCCGCAGATCCTGTACCACTCTTTGGGAGGCAGGTTTTCAGTCTGCACGGTCACCACTGAGCTGTCCAGCCTGGTCGCCAGTAGCTCTAACTCTTCCCTCGGCGTGTCTTGAGGAAGAATCCAGACAATGTCGGATGAAAGACTGTCAAGATCAAGAGAAGCAACCAAGTTCTTCCTGATGGGCACCACCGCTATCCCGTGGTACAGATGCTGGTGGGATTCATTCAAGAGGTGCTCAGGTGTCGATAAGGTGCCGACGGCCAAGTGGCTAGCCACTAAGGCGTCATGGACGTAATAAGCATCCTGGTCGTCTTCGAACCCCGCCCCCAAGATGAGGATGCAGCGGAAGTTGAACATGACTGACAGCTGTTGGAGGAGGACGGCCGGAGGGACCACAGACGACCCAATTTCAGCCATGGTATCCGGTTGTGCGAGCGCTGCAGTTTACCAAAGAATGAGGACAGAACTTCTCCAATTCCCCCCTCCCCCAACGGGCGGCTGATATGCCCCGCCCCCTCCGGACTTGGTCTCACCCGATGAACAAACAGTTCGTTACGCATACATTATACTGCTGTACGTGCGTTGTAAGTACTGTAACGTGTTGTGTACAACAGTCCAGTTACTGTATGAAGCCTACCGTGCCACTGCTCAAAGGGGAGAGAAGATTGGTATTTTTTTGTACACACAATCCCGTAAAAAGTATTGATGGCAAGGATAATTTGTCTGCATGTGGAGGTAATTCACGGGGTGTACCCATGGGGACACATACCGGAACAAGGTATAATTCTCTTCAAAGGATACCTCGTGGAAGGAGTTACAAAGAGATAATTTTCACAGACAAAGGGCGCCTGTAGGCAAGGACATGTAGACAGTTGAAGATTAAGCAATGCTAGCTTGGTGCAACGTACGTACTGCACATAGTCAATTTCCTTTCAAACTCCCAAAACATTGAGGACAATTTCAGAGTGCTCACAGTAGAAACAACAATCAGAATGCTTGACTCGAATGTACAGCGCTCTTTTCATTTCCAAGTCTTGACAAATGAAACATGCAGCGAATACATGGATGCTCGAGAAAGGCTATGCAGAAAGTGCTTTGCAGCACATACCTAAACCATTTTTCATTGCACTGTTCGACGAGACGACAACCTCATAGCCGAGGAAGAAAGAACCCAAAATTTAGGAGGTCCTTTTGAGCCTATGTTTACCAATCACTCACAAGGGTGGGAGAGGTAAATCAATACCACCAATGTTGTGTTACGCCTCTCCTCGGGAAATGAGGCACACGTACGTTCAACAGCTATTTGCAGTAAATATAATCCTGAAACATGCATTACTTAGGGCCGTGAGTACGGTGTTCATATTCATACAATGACTCTCAAGGACCTTTGTCACGAATGGAAAGAATGATCATGCACGACTTCTACTGCCCGATGTATGGGACATCCATAATTCAAGTATGTACAAGGGTGGGCTCAAAAGTACGCCCAGCGATAGAAACACACCAGGGACGAACAAGTCGTCAAGTTCCACAGATTTTGGGTCAGCCCCGAATATCATGTCCGACTTGTCTGGTGGTTTGCCAATAGAGTATTTGTGCGCCAATGGCTCAAGAAGGCCGGCCTCCTTCATCTTGAGGAGCTGTTGGTCAAAGAGACCCTTGAACTCTGAATCTTTCTGTAGTCCAAAGCCAAAATTGTGCGTGCCTGACTTCTTTAAAGTCGATGATGGATTTGATCTTTGTTGGCAAAAGGCAACGAAGAATCGTACGCTGCAGAAATTGCATCAAAGCATTCTTCAGGGCTCTGGAACATTTTTTTGAAATAGTTTCCCAGTAGGTGTGGTGATATTGGCCCCACTCAAGACAATGTGATCTGCTGCCGCCTTTACAACAGCAACACTCAGGTCAGCTTCCAAAACATCTTGAAAAGATAAAGGATTTGTGTCCATGTTTCCAGCTGAAGCCTTCTTTTCTTCCACAATTTCATTTCCCAACGCGACAAAAACATGTGTGCACCATAGGGCTGGGCATGGGTCGGACCCAACCCATAAAATGATGGGTTGACCCAACCCAAGCCAAGAAACCCTGACCACATGCAGGACCCATGGGTAAAAAATATTGCTCTGCTATTTTGTATAGAAAATTGATAACTTTTACTTAAAAATTGAGGAAAAAGAGGTTTTTGAGCTACTTTTCCATTACGGGTGGAATAAAGCACATTTTTTTGTGTTTTAGGACCTAGAAAATGCTTTTTTCTCCTTTGACCCATGGGTTCGACCCATGGACTTGACCCATGGGTTGACCCAACTCAACCCGGACAAAAAAATCTCTTGACCCAACCCAACCCAAATCCGAAAAACTCGACCCATGCCCAGTCTTAGCTGCACCATATTACGATACGTACCTACTTGTGTAAAATGGATGGGCGTACCCGACACTAAAGTCGGGTGTAAGCAACGATCACTCACCAAGACGACAGGGACTCCTCAATCATCCTGGAGAACGTGGCGGCGGCCTCGGACGGGGAGAGGTCAGGCAGGAGCGCGCGCTGCACGTAGCGCACTGCGTCCATCGTCACGTGGGGGATGCCCGAAGAAGACATCTGGAGAGAAATAAATCCATATTCTAATTGGGGAAACGTGTTTTGCAAAATGATGTCGTACTTACCAGCGCGAAGAGGTTGAGCAAGAGGTTCCCGTTCTTCCTGAGTATGTTGAACCCCTTGCAGCAGAGGTCGACGAAGTCGTGGAACTTCTGGCTGGGCTTGTTGCCGCCGTTGATGACGTACACCATGTCGGGAGAGAGGACGAACGGGGAGCGGTCACGCCTGCATAAAAGAAGAACAATAACGAAACTGTAACACAAACATTTTGTTTGTTTGACTCACTTGAAGCTTCCAAACCGCTCGGCGTCTCCGAGGAACTTGCAGAAGTCAATGTGGAATAGGTGCCCGCTCTGCTTGATCATGATGTTGTCGTTGTGTCTGTCGCACACGCCCAATACGTAAGTGGCGATGCTGTAGCCGGCACAAGAACCTGGAACAGGAGAATCCAACATTCCCGTCCAATTGACAACATGGACGATATTCTTACGGGTAAAGTTCTGCACGGCCCTGGCGAACTGCAGCTGGCTCGGGTTGTGCTTCTCCAGCCAGTCTGAGATGGGGGTCTCCTTGAAACTGCCTGTCACTCCTCGACTTCCAGTCACCTTGGAAAACAAATTCGCCAATATCTCCGTATCTACTCAGACTTTTTAGCAAAGTTTTCACTGGGACTTACTTGTATTTCTCTCAGCGTCTTAGCCTCCGTGACCATCTCGACCATGCCCTGCCTGTCCCCGGTGGGCACGCAGGCGAAGGTGACCATCTCCAGGTCGAGCCCCTCCTGCAGCCACAGCTTGTCCATGACCCGGATCATCTGCATGGTCAGCATGTCCTGGCGGATGTCGTCCCCAACCTTGAAGATGACCGGGAGGCTCATCCGAGGAGCCGGGGGAGGCGTCGACGAGGTCATCTCCAGGCCGCCCCCTTCCTCCTCATCCTCATCCTCTTCGCCGTCCTCTTGCGCCGCCTTGTCATCTGCGGCGGCGTTGTTGTTGGTCTCCTTGTTTGACTCCGTGGAGAAGACCACCTTTAGTGGGACCGTCTTGGAGGGGAAATAGGAGCAGGAGGCGACGTGGACGCCGCAGGCGATCAGTGCGGGGGACAGGGGGACGGCGGTGGCGTTATCGGACAAGTGACTGTAACAAAGAGGGTATTGAAGACACTTGAACTACTTCAGGAAAATAATCATACCTGTCTATTCCTTCCATGCCCCTAGCGAGGACGACGGACCTCCCGTGCTCGGAGGAGGTGGACTGCACCCGCTGGGCGGTGTCATTCAGATACTGGCACACATAGGCAACAATCGAGTGAATGAAAATAAAGTACCAAACACAAGCGTGCGGTGCTACCTTGAGCAGCTCCTGCTGCCTGGCGAAGGAGTTCCTCATGGCCTGGCCTCCCACGGTGTAGAGCGCCCTGAGCAGCATCTGCAGCCTCCTCCTGTACCGCGCCACCTTCACCCTGGCAACGGCGCGCAGCCTCAGCTCCTCGTTGTTGCTCCCGTCATCCGTCCCCGTCTGGAGGCTGCTGCCCTCAGTGTTTTGTGGCGACTGCCCGGGGAGGGACTGGACCAAGAGCCAGTAGAGCGAATGGGCCACCCTGCAACAAAAATGTTTCATTGCTTGTTCAGCTCCTTTGATCTAGTTTCTCGGCTAACAAATACTCCAACAAGACGGAAGAAAGAAAAACATAATAATAAACATTCCTCTACGTTAAGTACAAATTCCGATAGTTACCTGGGGCATGCAAGAGACCTGTGCAGAAGCAACTTGGTGAGCGGGGAGGCGGCCCAGGTCTCGTGCTTGAGCGCCTCCAGCAACTGCGGCAGGTAGTCCAACAGCTCGTCTGAGGGGATCTCAGAAAGCCACTCGATGGCGCACTGCCGCACCTGGGCGTCGGGGAAGCTAGAAAAAAAATTGAAAATTCATGAAAGGTCCATTACGCAAATTGATATGGGAAAGTTACTGACATTGGCAAAAAGAGCTGAAGAATGTCCATCGGCTTCGGCCGCTTCCACGAATGAAGGAGCCCGTAGAGCCCCGGCAAGCAGCCGTACTCCCAAGAGTGGGCGGCGAGGAGGACCTGTCAGAAAAGAAACGTAAGAAAAGTTTCCCTCTTGTTTAAGTTTGCATTTGAGGAAAATTCCTTCTCCGACGGTTCGACATACTTTTGGCAGGGCTCCTGGGATCCCCTTGAGGTAGTACCGCTTCTCCCACAGCACCTCCCTCTCCGCCACAGGAAGGTCGTTGAAGGAGAGTATGTCCTGGTCACAAATGTCGAGGAGCTGCTGCTGGGTCAGGTAGTCCAGATCTGAGAGGTCAAAAATAAAGGTCAAAGCACAAGGATCAAAAGAAGGAAAAATAATGAAAAACTGCAAGTGTGTAGGAAAAAGCTTTTTCTACCTTTGAAGTTGTAGTCCTGTCTGGGCGGCGGCTGGATGGGTATCTTGTCCGGGAAGATGACCCGTGAGCCCAGCTCCGGCAGCTCCAAGCTCAGTACGGGGCATGAGTTGGCGGAAGGGTGGGATCCCGGGTCTGGCGCTGGGCCGATCTGCTTCTCCACCGCGCGCGGCCACAACGGGAGAAGGAAGGTGCCCTGCGCCAGCGCCCGCTCAAAGTTGAAGAGCTGGAGAGACCCCCAGCACAGCTCCCGCTTGACTGGTCGGGCCACCCTGTCGACCTCCTGCCCCGGAGGAGGGTTGGTCGGCGCCAGGATCCTCCCGTAGAGCGTGAAGACGAGCCTGGACTCCCTGGGCAGGCTGCACATGCGCACGCTCTTGAGCTCCACCCACTTGTCGAAGCGGACGCGGTCGTAGAAGCTGTCCGTCTTGGAGACAAAGTCGGTGGAGAGGAGCTCGGCGATGGGGCGGGTGCCGTGGTAGACCTGCATCGTCAACGCGTAGTCGTCGTATTCCCATTCCGCCTGAAAGGGTGGGAGTAAGAAAAATCATTTTTTGAAAGTTTCAAAAGCTAAATAAAGTACCTGAAGTCTATGCAGTGCGCAGAACCTCAGTAGCAGCGTCTCGTACACGGCGATGGACTCCTTGGTGGAGCTCGCCGTGGACGCCTCGCTGCTTCCCGAGGCGGGCGCAAGGGAGAAGTTGACCCTGAAGGTCCTGGCGTAGGTCTCCACGATCTTCTGCACGGACTCCCTGACGCGGTCGAGGGAGGCGCAGATGTCGCGGGCGTGGTCCTGCTGCTTCTGCGCCGAAGCGGCCGAGAGCACCACAGTGGCGTACCTCTCGCCGACCTTCAAGGGACGAGGACATTGGTTTTCAAATTTACAGGGTACTCCAATGCGAGACACTAAGCATTCACGTTCCTAATATGTGGCAAAAAATGCCTACGACGCAAAAAAAGGAAAAGAGTGGTACAGAAAGGATAGTTCTAGGGTTCTATATTCAAGAAAGACGATTGAGCGTTTTTTAACAGGGTCCATAATATGGCACACGATTGAGGTATTGAGCCGAATCAAAATGCAAGAGATTAATTAGAGCGGCCTGTGAATAAAGGATCTGTCTTGAAGTGCACTCATCCAAGACTCAGAGGTGCTTCTTCTCCGAGCCAGCGATGCTCCCATCGGAGGAGCCGCAGCGCCAGTGAAAAACATTCTGCCTCCGCCTCCACTGCCACTTTCCCGTTTCCCCTCCTTCGGCCTCTCGGCGAGGGCCGCCAGCACCTCCTGCACCACCAAAGGGTGCTGCCGCACCAGCCGCTCCCACCCCGGCGTCGCCGACACCCTCTCCATGTTGCCGATGATAAAGTGCAGAGCCACCCGCTTCAGGTGCCTGGACTCGTGCAGGTGCGACAGCACCAGGATCCCTGCCGCGTTCTCCGGGCTCAGGTTCCTGCAGAGCGCCTCCTCGCTCCTGGCCCGCAGCCGCGGCACGTTGTACTTGTCCGCCAGTTGGAGCAGGCCGCACGCGTCTTCCTCCAAGCCTGGGCAGTCGTCCGAATACAGGAACTGGAGGAACTTTCCCAGCGTTTCGGGATCGGTGTCCGATATATCGACGATCGTGCTCTTTCCATCGGCTGCAGCCTCGTCATGGAGGAACATGGCCGCAAGGACGTCGGACCTGGCTGACAGCACCAGCCTATGGCAGGGGAACGTCCTCCCCCGGCACGAGAGCGCGGCATCGACCAGCTTCTTCTCCCTCAGCAACTCTGACCAGTCGGAGGAGAGGCTGCCCTTCATTTTGTCCCTGGCCGCTGTCTCAATGGCGCATCGCGAGAAACCGTCCTGAGGAACGGAGCAGGAGATCTCGAAGGAGCAGCCGATGGTCAGGTGGCCGTCGGGCATCGCAGTCTCCTTCTCTTCCAGGAGTTGCGGCTTGAAGAAGGCTCGCTTGAACCCCCAGTTGTTGGAGGATGAGGCCCCCTCCGGCCCCGGCCCGAAGGTGTTGCGGTAGGGAGGGGTCGGCAGCCAGTCGCTTCCGTCGCTCCGTCTCACGAAGAAGCCGAACTTGACCTCGAGGCGGTGGTGATCCGCGCTGGCGCTGTGCAAGTACAGCGCCACGAATTCCTCGTTGTCCTTTCCGCTCTGGCCGCCGAGGAAGGCCGCAACGCGAAAGGGCAGCGTCTCCCTTTGGCCCAACTGTCCTTCGCGCACCACCCTGAATTCCTCAGACAGGAGCTCCTCATCTGGCTTGGCGGACTCAGCGGCATCCACAAAGTCTTGTATCGTCCATAGGTGAAGCCCCTCCAACTTGTGCTTGTATTCCAATAATGCCGGGATACTCTTGAAATGCGCAGAGATAGCGCAACAAAAAAACGCGGAAATCTGAATATATTTTTAACAGCCATTTGTACCATTCCTCCGTTACTTTTTCTCGCGACCAATTCACAGGACAGTGTAGCGTGTAAGGCAATCTGACCAATCTTTTCTTCCTGAAACCTTTAGAACCTCTCCATTCAGCGATTCCTCCTCCTCTTCTTGCTCGGGCCCGCGGGGCCCCACTTGCAGGCGGGCGACTT
>JAAUYJ010019904.1_pt1 | contig 10089 bp, 6 predicted proteins | sample 7278031 | NCBI WGS metagenome assembly JAAUYJ01 (sample SAMN14350222, study PRJNA611818) | marine sediment metagenome | isolation source: surface marine sediment (1.8m) | place: French Polynesia: Moorea | collected 2018-08 | reverse complement strand
ATGCCCGGGCCGCCGCCGGAGCAGATGACGAAGCGGCGGTCCTTCGAACCCAGGCTCTTCGACCATTCCGTCAGGCGCGCGGCGAGCTCGCGGGTCGCCTCGAAATAGGTTGAGAGCTGATAGCGGGACTCGGCCTGGGCCAGGTCGCCGTTGCCGTCCCGCGCCGCGGCCAACTCGGCTTCGGCCTGCTCGCGCGGGATGATGCGCGCCGAGCCGAAGAACACGATGGTGTCCTCGATGCGATGCTTCTCGAAGCGCTGCCAAGGCTCCAGGTACTCCGACAGGATCCGGATCGCGCGGGCATCGGGGCTGGTGATGAAGGACTCGTCCTCGTAGGCCTTGACTGGCAGGGGCCGGCATTGCGGCATCGGCGGCTTGACGGCTTTGCCGTTGCCGCGCGGCTGCTGGCGCGCGCGAGCGAGCTTTGGCATCGGATCGGGTCCTCAGTTCACAGCGGCCGGCGGAACGCCGAACGGATCTCTAGATTTACTGCGCGAAGGTTAACGAACCGATTCTAGCGGCCGCGGCTGGATCCCGCTACCGGGTCCGCCGAACCCGCCTACTCGGCGGCGTCGGCTTGCTGCCGCTGTTTCTTCTTGAGCAGCTTCGGCGGGCGGCGCTGCTCGGCCACGCTGAACATCTTGAAGGTCTGGTTGACATAGTTGGTGATGCTGTCCAGACCGTTGCAGAACTCGCGCAATTCCGGCGTCATCTCCGCCTCGACCATGCGGACCGGCCGGGACGGATCCAAGGTTTCGAAGCGCAGGTAGAACCAAGGCTCGCCGCGCCGCAGAACCAAGTCCTTCGTGGTGTCCCACCACTCGAAGGCCCACATCATGCTGCGCGGCCAGGAATGGATCGGGAAGCGGCCGCCGATCACCAGCCCCGGCAAGGCCGGATCGCGATAGTGGTTGAAGGCCGGCATCTGGGTCATCCAGACGGGCTCGTCGGCGATGAAGCGCCAGGGCGCAGAGAGCTGCAACACCGGCCGCGAGGGGTCGCGCCAGCGATCCCTGCCCATCAGGTGTACCATGGACGAGAGGACTTTGCTCGCCACCGGGCTGCGCTTGCCCGGCACGTTGATTAGCGTCGGCGCGCCCTTGTCGGTCTTGCCGATGCGCAGGTGCAGGTCCACTGGGCAGGGCACCTCGAAGAGCCGCGCCTCGTGGTCCACGACCGCCGGGCAGTAGCCGACGGCCTTGACGTTTTCGGGCAACTTGGCCTTTTTGCCGACCTGACGGGGCGGGTCGTAGACGAAGGTCGCCTTCTCGGCCTCAAGGATCCAGCCGACCTCGATGACCCGGCCGCCCGATTTGGCCGCGGTCGCCGCCGGTTCGGATTTTCCCTTAGCGCCGCCGCTGAACCAGGAGAGCATCGCTTAACCCATTCGTTTGGCTTGCCGTTCTGGCAATCAGGAGAGCAACCTACGCCAGTGGATTCGCCCTGTCCAACGGCATTTCGGGGTCACGAAATGCTGGGAGTCTAGCTAGAAATGCTTACCTCATACTTTAGGCTGTTGGTCAGGAATCGGCGCGATCCTTGACGATGGCAGCCTTCCACGGACCTGCGCCGGGGACCGACCGGCGCCGGCGGACAGGGCGGCGAAACGGGAGCAAGACCCCGATGTCCAGAAACAAGCGAACGCGGCTCATCGCGCTTCTGATCCCCGGCCTGCTGGCGCTCGCCCGCCCGCTCGCCGCGGACGACGGGCTGCGCTTCGATCTGCCGGTGGACTGCGAGATGGGCACGCTTTGCGTCGTGCAGAACTATTTCGATATGGACCCGGGCCCCGGCGCGCAGGATCACACCTGCGGTCCTCTCACCTATGACGGTCACAAAGGGATCGACTTCCGCGTGCCGACCTATGTCGAGATGCGCCAGGGGGTGGCCGTGGTCGCGGCCGCAGCCGGGACCGTCGTGCGCCTGCGCGACCGCATCCCCGATATCTCCTTCCGCGACCGCAACGATCCCAACGAGGTCAAGGGACGCGAGGCCGGCAACGGCGTCGTCATCGACCACGGCAATGGCTGGGAGACCCAGTACAGCCATTTGAAGAGGGGCAGCATCACCGTGGTGCCGGGCCAAAGGGTCGAAAGCGGGGATAAGATAGGGCTGATCGGCCTCTCGGGCCGCACCGAGTTCCCCCACGTGCACTTCAGCATCCGCCACAACGGCAAGACGCTGGACCCCTACACCGGCTTGGAGCCGGGGTCCGGATGCGGCAAGTCGTCGCGCAGCCTGTGGAGCGAGGCCGCTCTCCCGCAGTTGGCTTACAGACCGGGGGGGGTGCTCACCGCGGGCTTCTCGAATCGCCCGCCCGAGCTGCAGGCGATCCTCCAGGGCGAGCACAACCACGCACGGCTCACTGCCGATTCCCCAGCCTTGGTGTTCTGGGCGGTGTCCTGGGGCTTGCGCGGCGGCGACCGTACGCAGATGCGCGTGCTGGCGCCCGACGGACGGGTCATGGCCGACAGCGAGAAGCGGGTGCCCAGGAACAAAGCGCAATGGTATCGCTTCATCGGCAGAAAGCTGAAGAGCCGCGCCTGGCCGCCTGGCACCTATACGGGAACCTATCGTGTACTGCGCGACGAAGACGGCGGCACAAAGACCGTCGTCGACGTGACTCGCGAGATCGAGATTCGCTGACCGGGCCAGGCCATCGATTCAGGGCGGCCGGTCAATGCGGGATCAAGCGCACGAAGTCGCCGCGCCTCTCGTACTCGAGGGTGGCTTCGCGTTGCTTTCGCATCGCCGCGTCGGCGTGCAACGCATCGGCCGAAAGCCCCGCCGGCAAGGGGTCGAGCAGCGGGAATACGGCCATGGCAGTCACCGTCCGGAATAGGCGGGAGTTGATCTTCTCGATCAGGGGCGAGCCGGTCTGCCCGGGCGTGCGCTGCGCCTCGAGCAGCCAGGGCTGCAGGTCGGCGTCGAGCAGCACGTCCATGCCGAGCAGCTTCGGCGGATAGGCCTCCCGGGCCGGCTGCGCGGCCTGGTCCCGGAACAAGCCGCTGTGCTCGATGACCCGGGCGAAGCGGGTCGCCAGGTCGTCGAAGCGGCGCCACATTTCTGTGGCCGGCAGGGCGTCGGCCTCGATCTGCCGCAGCAAAGCTCTCAAGCTCCAGATGTTGCCGACGTCCTCCTGATCCGGGTCCTGGCTCAGCACCAGGTCGGGGTGGCCGCTATGCAGCGCCGTGTTGGTGATGTGGATCGCCGGTCGATCCAGCCATCCGGGCGCCTCCCGGTAAGGCTCGGGTGCGATGCGGACGATGCCGTCGCGCCAGATGTAGACCCTTGGCGGCGCCACCGAGGTGATCAGCAGATAGAGGCGGATGTGGCATTTCCGGCCCTGCACCAGGTAAGGCCGGGCCAGGTATTCCTGAACGATGTGGCCCGGCTCGCGGGGGACCTCGTCGAGCGATGACGTCAGCTTCATACCCTGGCCGCCGAACAGGAAGGTCGGCTTGACGATCCAGATGGTCGGCCCCGCTGCCTCGTCCGCGGCGCGCGCCAGGGCCTCTGCGTCGTCGGGCATGGAGAAGCTCCGGGGATAGGACGGGCAGGCCGCTGCGCCGTGCTCTTGCCGGTAGCGCGTGATCGCCTCGTGCAAGCCTTCCTTCTTGCGGATCTTGTCCCAACCCGGAAAGTCCAGCTGGTTGATATGGACCACGAGTGTGCTCGAGCCCGAGTTCGGCAGATGTTCCACGAAGCGCAGGATTTCCTGAGCGGCCCGGTCCGCGTCGCGAAGCTGGCCCGCCTCACGCAGCGCGCGCATCAGAAAGAAGTCGATATAGGTGCCGTGCCGGCGGTACTTCGGCAACAGAATCGTCCGGGCCCGCTGCACGGCCCGGATCGCCTCCGCCGTCTCGCCCAAGCGGTGACGGCAACAGCCCAACCGCACGAGGTCGGCAGGCGCCTCGCGGATCGCCAGCGCCCTCTCGTAGGCTTCGACCGCCTCGGGCAGCTGGTCGAGGTAGAAGTGTCCGAGCCCCCTGTAGGAGAGCGCCGTCCCCGAACGAGGATCGAGGGCTGCGGCCTTGCCGAAGGCCTCGACCATGTCCTCGAAGCCGCTGCGCCTGAAGCAGATCTGACCGAGCAGGACCTGGCCCTCGTAGCTGTCGGGGCGGCGCGCGAGAAAGGCGCGAAGCTCGCGCTCGGCGGCCGTCGTGTCGGCCTCGGCCTTGGCCATGATCTTGCGGAGGGCCTCGCCCTCCTCCGGATCGAGAGGGTCGGACACGGAGTGGTTCGTCCCCAGGGCAGGTAGCGGTAGGCCGCGCGGGAGCGGCTCGCCGCCGGCGGCGGATCCTATCAGGCCATGGCCACTGCGGCCAAGGAAGCTGGCAGCAACAGGCGCCCGGTCCTTGAACCGGCGCCGGGCGTTTGGCACTTTCTTTACGCCCAAATCCTAGACTGGGACCAGCCCAAGCGCCCACTCTGGCCCCTCCATCCGGTCGTGACGACCGCGGACGAGCGAAAGCCCATGCAACAGACCCAGACCGTCGAGAGCCGCGCGCTCAACGCCATCCGGCAAGGCGGCGAATGGTTCCTGGCCCAACAGGACCGTTCGTTCCTGCACTACACCTACGACGCCTACGCCCACCACTGGCCCGACGAGCACCAATCCGCCCGCGAAATGGCCTCGCTCTGGTCGATCACGCAGCTGGCGAGATTTCTAGGAGATCCGCGCTACTTGAAGCTTGCCCAGAGGGGCTTCGCGCATTTCGAGAAGCTGTTCCGCAGCGACCCCCGGCACGGCTTCATCGTCGTGAACCTGACGCGCGAGCAGATCAAGCTGTCGTACAACGCCTTCTTGATCCTGGCCCTGGCCGAAATGAACCACGACAAGATGCGGCCCTATCTCGCCGGCCTGCTGCAAGGCATTCTGCACCAGCAAGAGCCGAGCGGCAGGTTCCGCCCCTTCTTCTACTCCGAGCGCAGCTCGGGCTCGGAGTACTACCCGGGACAGGCGCTGCTCGCCATCATGACACTCTATGAGAAGAGCGGCCGGGAAGAGCTGCTGGAGCCGGTCGCCAGGGCCCTGCCCTACTACGCCGGCTATTTCGAGCGGCATCCCTCGCCCTCCTTCGTGCCCTGGCAGACGCGCGCCTACTGCAAGTACTACAACGCCAATCCGACCGCGGAGGTCGCCGAGTTCGTGTTTCGCATGAACGATTTCATCGTCGTCAATCTGGCACTGGATGCGCGCGGCGACGACCCGAACAACGCCCCGGGCATCTCCACGGCGGTCTATGTCGAGGGTGTGAACGAGGCCTACCAGCTCGCCTGCGACGTCGGCGACGAGGCGCGGCAAGAGGCCTATGCGAATTTCATCCGCAAGGGCTGCGACCTGGTCATGGCCTTGCAGTGTCCGATGGCCGGGCAGTCGGCGGAGCAGTTCTCAAAGCCCGCCATCGGCGGCTTCTTCGGCAACCGCAACGACCGCATGATGCGGGTTGACCACAACCAGCACGGCGTCATGGCCCTGATGCGGGCTCATGAGCTCGGGCTGGTCGATTAGGCGAGGAAAGCGCCGCCGAGGACCGGGGCGGCGCTCGGCGGGCCTTAGTCAGCCCGGCTGGACCGGCTGCTTCTGCCGCAGCTCTTCGATCACCTCGTGATAGACCTTCACGGCATCGGACGCGCTCGGGCTTCTCTGTTTGCCGACGACGGCGGCAGCCAGGTTCGACGCGACCAGCGCCATGGCGATGTTGCCGAGCAGTTTCACGGTCGCCTGTTCTTCAGCCATTGCTGTTCCCCTCTCCATTGCTCAACGGGCTCGGGACATAGATAGCGGGAGTCGGCGAGACGACTCCAACGATTTCCTGTCTTTGCGTGACGCCGTGGGGTTAAGAAGCGGTAAACTTGTCGCGAATCGGACCAACAAACGAGGGGCACGGAGGGCCCGTGGAGACGCGCGTGCAGACCGAAACCGGCGACAAACTGGAATGCCGGCGCCATGGCAGCGACATCCACGCCCTGGGCATGGCGGTAAACCTGCTGCGTCACACCGCGCCCTTCTCTTCCTACGCCTTCGGGCCCTTCGCCGGCAACCTGATGGGGCAGATCAAGCGCCAGCACTACGTCTTCACCCTCCAGGGCAAGCGGGTGCTCGGCTACGCGGGTTGGGCGCTCTGCGATCCGGAGGTGGCCGAGGCCTGGCTCGAGGGCCGCTACATGCCGACCTTCGAGGAATGCGAGAAGGGCTCCTGTTGGGTTGGTCTCACCTGGCACGCCGCAACCCGCGCGGCTTGCCTGTTCCAGGCCCGATACCTTCGCGACCGCTTTCCCAAGCGCAACGGCCTGTGGCGCCGCGACTACGGCGACCGGCGAAGGCAGGTCCGGGTCACGAACACCCTGCAGGGCGCCGAGGGCTTGCCGCCGTCGGACCTGATCTGACCCGGCCGATCAAACGACGATGAGATTGCCGTTGTCGATCAGCTCGGTGGTGAGGTCGTTGTGGTTGCCGGCGGTCACGCCATGGACCGCGAAGAGGTTGATGCCTTCCAGGTCGATCACAAGGGTCGGGCTGAAGCTGTCGAAGAGGCCCTGCGCGTTGTAGTCGACTTCGACGGTGGTCGTGCCGCTGCCGCCGTCGAACTGGTACTGCAGGTAATCGTCGTCCGGCGTGTTGGTGGTGAGCAGGGCCGAAAGGTCCAGCGCGTCGTTGTTGTCCGGATCGCCGAAAGCGACCGAGAAATCCGTGATCGTCTCCGTCACCTCGACCCCGGCGTTCTTGCCGCCCGAGCCGCCCTCGCCGGCCTGCCAAACGAAGACGTCGCGCCCGCCGCCGCCGGTCATCGTGTCATTGCCTTGCAGGCCGTAGATGAAATTGTCGCCGTCATCGCCGAGGACCGCCGCGTCGTCGCCACCCGTGCCCGTCACGGTGGTCGGCGCGCTCTCGGTCACCTCCAGCTCGAAGTTGGTCGAGGTGCTCTCGCCGGATTCGTCTGTCGCGGTGACCTCGATATCCAGCAGGCCCACGTCGCCGCCGTCCGGGGTTCCGGAAAAGGTGCCGTCGGTGAAGTCGAGCCAGGTCGGCAGGGCGCTGCCGCCGACCAGGGTCGCCGTGTAGCTCAGGCTGTCGTCGGTATCCTGGTCGGAGAAGGCATCGGCCGGCACATCGAAACTAAAGCTGTCGCCTTCCTCGAAGCTCCGATCCTCGATGCCCTGATCCACCTCCGGCGCGTCGTTCGCGTCGAGCAGATTGATGGTGAAGTTCTCGGTGGTGATCGAGCCGTCCGTCGACTCCGCCTCGACGGTGACCTGGTGGCTGGCGATATTCTCGAAATCGAGCAAAGCCGCCGTGGCGACGGTGATCACGCCGGTCTGGGCGTGGATCTGGAAGCGACCGCCGGCCGAGTTGGTCAAGTCGTAGGTCACACTGTCGCTGGCGTCGGAATCGCTGGCCAGGGCCGTGATGCCGACGGCTGTGCCGTTGCTGGCGTCTTCCGACACCTCGTTGTCTGCGGGGTTGTCGTCGAGGATCGCACTGACCGAATCCTCGAAGATGTCGTCGGTGATCTCGATCGATAGGTCGGCCGTGTCCTCGGCCCCAACGCCCAAGCTCGGGTCGTCGACCGCGACCGTCACGTCCAGGTTCGGGTTGGTCTCGTGATCGAGCGCCGCCCCCGCAACCAGGAACAGCTCGAAGTTGTCGATCTCGAACAGCGCCGCATCGTCACCGCTGAGCGACAGGTTGTTGGTGCCCAGCGCGTCATCCGTGACGTCGATATCGGCGACCTTGATCCGGGGCGTCGTGCCGGCGCTCTCCGAGAGGAGCGTCGTGGTGCCCGTCAGGTCCACCTGCGGCGGCTCGTTGACGTCGCCGACCGAAATCGAGAGATCGGCGGTATCGTCCGGATTGCCGCCGACCCCCGCATCGTTGACCTCGACCGTCACATCCAGGCTCGGGTTGCTCTCGTGATCGAGCGAGACTCCAGCACTCAGGAACAGCTCCGTGCCGTCGATCTCGAACAGGGCGGCGTCGTCGCCGCTGAGCGACAGGTTGTTGGTGCCGTTGCCGTCGTCGGAGACGTCGATGTCGGCGACCTTGGTCCGGCTGCCCGTGTTCGCGTCTTCGTCCAAATCCGTCGTGGCGCCCGTCAGGCTCACCGTCGGCGGCAGATTGACCTGATCCACCGTGATCGAGAGGTTCGCCGAGTCCTCGGCCCCGGCGCCCAAGCTCGGGTCGTCCACCTCGACCGTCACGTCCAGGCTCGGATTTGCGCCGTGGTCGAGTGAAGCCCCATCAACCAGGAACAGCTCCGTGCCGTCGATCTGGAACAGCGCCGCGTCGTCGCCGCTGAGCGACAGGTTGTTGGTGCCCAGGGCGTCGTCCGTGACGACGATGTCGGCGACCTTGATCCGGGGCGTCGTGCTGACGTTCTCCGCCAGGTTCGCGAGTGTGGGCGCCAGACTCACCTGCGGCGCCTCGTTGACGTCGCCGACCGAGATCGATAGGTCTGCCGTGTCGTCCGGATTGGAGCCCACCCCCGGATCATTGACCTCGACGGTCACTTCGAGGACCGCGTTGGTCTCGTGATCGAGCGAGACTCCCGCGCTCAGGAACAGCTCCGTACCGTCGATCTCGAAGAGCGCCGCGTCGTCGCCGCTGAGCGACAGGTTGTTGCTTCCGAGCGCGTCGTCCGTGATGTCGATATCGGCGACCTTGATCCGGCTGCCGGTGTTCGCGTCTTCGTCCAGGTCGGTCGTGGCGCCCGACAGGCTCACCTGCGGCGCCTCGTTCACGTCGTCGACCGCTATCGACAGGCCCGCCGTACCGTCGGGCGTGGATCCGACGGCCGGATCGTCCACCTCGACCATCACATCGAGGCTGTTGTCGCTCTCGTGGTCGAGCGCCGTGCCCGCCTTCAGGAAGAGCTCGAAGCCGTCGATCTCGAACAGGCCTGCGTCCGCGCCGCTGAGCGAAAGGTTGTTGGTGCCCAGCGCGTCGTCCACGACCTGGATGTCGGCGACCTTGATCCGCGGCGTCGTGCTGGCGTCTTCCGCCAGGTTCGTCGTGGTATTGATCAGGTTTACCGTCGGCGGATCGTTCGTCGCCGGCGGCGCAAAGCCAAGCTGCATGTCCTGGTCGGCGAACGACAGGTTCTCGATGTTCCGCAGCGTATCGGTGCCGTCGTCGCGGTCGGTGGTGTTGTTGTCGGTGACGGTGGTGACGTCGCCGACGGTGTTGATGGTGTAGTCGGCCATCTCGCCGGAGAAGTAGGCCGTGTCGTTGCCGGCACCGCCGTCCAGGCTGTCGTTGCCGCGGCCGCCGCCCAGATGGTTGTCCAAGGCGTTGCCGATAATCTCGTCGTTGCCGTCGCCGCCGTAGGCCCACTCGATCTGCGTGCCGCCGCCGATATCGAAGTTCTTGCCGTCGATCTCACTCTGCGTGCCGCCAGGCGTCAGATCGATCAGGCTGTCCGTCGTGACCGACGCCGCATTCAAGACGTCGTTGCCTCCGGAATCGCTCAGCACGTAGTTGGAGGCGCCGTATTCGAAAAACTCGTCGTTGAAGATGTAGACGCTGTCGTTGACGATCGTGTCGCCGTAGGCGGTCAGCGACCAGCTGTCGAGCTGCCCGCTGAAGGCGCCTTCCACGTCCTCGACGATGAGCGTCCAGGTGCCGCCGCTGGTCTCGCCCCAGTGTTTGGTCGTCGAAAAAGTGAAGCCGGGGATGTCGTCTTGGCTCGTGCCGAAGCCGCTGGAACTATTGGGATTCTTGCCCGGACGGTTGACCAGTACGCTCTCGGTGCCGTCGGGCGAGACCAGGGTGACGATGAGATCGCCGATCCAGTTGTGATCGATGGTGATCGTGGCGGTGACCTGGTCGATCAGGATGGTGTCGGGCAGGACCAGTTGCGAGATCAGGCTGCCGGCACCGTCCGGGATGTTCTGGAATAGCGGGCCCGAAGCGGCCGAAACCGAATCCTGATTGGCATAGGTCGCCGAGCCGTGCCAGGTCTCGGCGAGACGGACCGCCCCGTGCGCGTCGATGAAGCCGAAGCCGTAGTCGTGGCTGGTGTGAAGACCGCCGCCGTTCCAGTTCTCCGCGCCGTAGTACGCCCAGCCGGGCTCGAATTCGTCGGT